>JAEEGJ010017706.1_pt1 | contig 16057 bp, 13 predicted proteins | sample 8958761 | NCBI WGS metagenome assembly JAEEGJ01 (sample SAMN16246546, study PRJNA631951) | gut metagenome | biome: gut microbiome; feature: rumen; material: RS-attached | host: Bos | place: Iran: Karaj | collected 2018-10
TCTCCCACGGAAGCCCCTGTTTTCCAGAGTGCCCGTATGCGGAAACAGCGTTATAATTCACATCAAGCAGTCTGAGGTTTTCGATAACGCCTCTCGGTGTGAGGTCATAGTTCTCACGGACATACTGGCTGATGAATTCCTTATCCTGATGCTCCGTGCCGAAGGTCTCGACATATACGCTGACCGGTTCTGCCACTCCAATGGCGTATGCAATCTGAACCTCCGCCTTGTCAGCATATCCGGCGCTGACGATATCCCTTGCAATCTTGCGGGCGGCATACGCACCGCTGCGGTCAACCTTGGTCGGATCCTTACCTGACATCGCGCCGCCGCCGATGTGTCCGATGCCGCCATAGGTATCACAGGCGAGCTTGCGTCCGGTCACACCGCAGTCTGCAAAGGAGCTGCCAAGTACAAATCTGCCGGTCGGATTGACCAGCTTTTCAAAGTCGGTATTGAGACCGTAGGCGGTTGCTGTTCTTACCATGAGCTTTTCAATGATCGGGCGGAAATCCTCGACCTCAACATCACGGATATGCTGAACGGAGCAGAGGAAGGTCGTGATCCTGCCGGTGTCATAATCATAGCTGACCTGCGCCTTTGCATCTGCTTTCAGCATTCGGCTTGGATAGGCTTTCAGCAATTTCAGAAATTCGGTTGCCAGCACAAACGGGATCGGAAGCAGTTCCGGTGTTTCAATGGTTGCATATCCGTACATCATACCCTGGTCGCCAGCACCGCCGCTGTTCACACCGAGTGCGATGTCACTGCTTTGGTGGTCAACAAGGATCGTGATGTCCAGCTCGTCCACAGTTAAATCGAGCTTATAGTCCATTCCGGCATCCTTATTTTCTGAACCTCCGTTGTTGATACGGTCAAGCACCTCTGCCACAAGCATCCTGTAATTCGGCTCATGTGTACTTGTCAGCTCACCGGCGATGATGAGATTTCGGTTTTTGAAAAGGCACTCGATAGCAACACGGCTGCTTCGGTCATGCTGAAGGCAGTCAGTCACAATGGCATCTGCGATCTGGTCACAGATCTTATCGGGATGTCCTGCGGATACCTGTTCACAAGTAATGATCTTCATTTTCATTTACCTCCTGATTTCTTTTGCACCTGCCGCGCTTTGTCACTTACACACTCTTTGTAAGTTACAGCAGTCGGCCGGCGCAATGGTTCAAAACTTGATTTTTCTCTATTCTTCGTATATTTTCTTTTATTTATATTTATTTGGGGCAAGTAGGGGCAAGTAAAAACAGTAATATATATAAAGGAAAGTAATAATAATAAACACCGAAAAAACTTGCCCCACGCTGCCCCATGCAAAGAACACAGCGTAAACACGGCGAAATACACGCATTTACTCCAATGCTGCGAACTCCTCTAGCTTTTCATCTTCGCCGTTTTCATGATCCAGAAAACGACAGCCGATCAGCATCGTAGTTTTCTGCGCGCCGCTGCCGTCATTCGGTCGTTTGCGCACAATAGGGAAGAAACGCTGGATCGCATTATTGAAGTTGGTGCTGTTTTCCTTACGATAGCCGTACTTGTCACACCATTCGCCGTACAGCTTATACGCCGCAGAGGTACGCACTTCAAATGCCTCGCCTTGTTCCAGCCATGCATCCACGAACTGCCCAATACGGTCAGACTCCGCCTCGTATTCCTTGGTAGCGACAGTGACTGCTGTCGGATCATCGAGACCTTCCGCTTTGAAGCGTTTGTATCCCTCATAGCACCAGTTGAAGATAGCAGAAAGATTCGCTTCCTCTGCGAAAAATGCCTTCAAGCCCTTATCCTGCTCATGCTCTTCAAAGTGACGCTTGAACGGGATCAGCTTCAGACGGTGCGAGTAAAACAGCGTCATATCCGACACAGACGGCTTGTAGTTTGTATTTATGAAAATCTTGAAATTTGGCTTGAAATCAAAAGAATTCTCATGCAGGAAACGGGCATTCAGTGTATCGTTTCCGGTCATTCTCTTGACCAGCGCCGCATTGAAGGTGATCTTTTTCTCCGGCTCGGAGATATTCACGAAACGGATTCCCGCAAGACGTGCGATCTCTTCAGACGGTCCAGAGGCATTGGTATTACCGAATTTTGTACTCAGCATCTCCGGATTGGAGGTCTTGCCGTAGTCACCGACGATCTGCAGGAAGGTCTCCATCGTGGTACCTTTTCCGTTTCGTGAAGTCGCACCATAGAGAATGAACAGGCATTCCAGTGAGGTGTCACCGGTCAGAGCATAGCCGAGTGCCTTCTGGAGATACAGAGCAAGATCGGAATCATTGCACATGACCTCGGAGATAAACTGCTCCCATCTCGGGCAGGCAGCATTCGGATCATAGGTAACTCCTGACATCATGGTAAGAAAATCCGCAGGATCATGCGGCTTGAATTCGCCTGTAGTAAGATTCAGCGTACCGTTTTTGCAGTTGAACAGATTTGTGTTGTGGTCGAAAAGACTGTGCGGCACAGGATATACGGATTTTGCATCTTCGATCATGGTTCGGCGGTTCTTTCGCATCTGCAGCTTCTGCACTCGCTTGATGTAACGGTTGCGGGTATCCTCATCCTTGATCTGCAGTGCGAAAGTATACAGTCTGTCTGCCAGCTTCTTTGCCAGTTCAGCAACCGCGAGAGCGTTCTCGTCCGGCCGCCAGATAGCACCGTCATAGACGTACCAGATACCGCGTTCCCGGTCAAACCGTGCGATCGGTTTATAGTAATCCGCAAAGGCATAGCCGATACCGATCTCATCACGCTGATAACGAGGGTTCGTGTGCGGCTGCATCTGCTCAAGCGTGAGAGAGATATGCGTAATGTCGGGTTCAAACATGAGCTGTTCCGCATCGGCATCACCCTCGATATCTTCAAAATCATCCTCTGCAGAGGAATCCTGGATCGGTGTATAAATAGCTGAGTTTGTGGCGATCGCATTGCGGATGGTGATCTGGCCGTAGGTCGCATCTCCGGTCTTACGATCCCACTTGTCACGCATCAGCCCGGAAGAACGGAAGATACGGTCGATCTGCTCCTCCACATTGCCGCACCAGAAGCAGAGCATAGAAACAAACGCCATATCCGCATCAGACTGCGAGTCGTAGCCTTCATCCCAGTTACCCTCATAGAGTGCTTTGAACTTATCGCCGGATTCCGATGCCATAGCGTGAGCGATAACACCGTCATCATCCAGATAGGACGAAGCCTCGATTGTTTTCGCAGACACACGGGTGCTGCGTTTCATGAAGGTGTCAAGCAGACTGCGGAGCGCATCATCGTCACGTTCAACAGCGCCTGCACGGAACATATCACCTGTGACAGTTACGAAACGGTTGGTCGTTCCCGGCAGATAGACCTCCAGACCGTGCTTGCGGTTGTTGATATAATAGACGGTCTTATCATAGGCAAAATCGGGAGACAGCTTGAAGAAACCACGCAAGCCCGTACCAGAGGGCGATCTCTCAAAGTAGGCAGTGCTGAAGATGCCAAGAATGGATGCCGCCACATCATTGAGGCTGCCGTCCTCACGGATACAGTGGTCGATATCAATGGCACCGATGCCCTCGGAAACTCTGTAGCCGATGCCGTCCCAGCCGCCGATCGCATATGCTTTCATAGCGGTCTTGAAGTCGGTGAATGTGTCCGGCTCGTTGGTTTTAGCCATCTGCCTTGTTCTCGGGTCATACGGCACTTTGGTCGGTCTGCCGCTGCGCTTTTCCAGCTTCCAGACACAGAATGACGCGGACTGCTTCAATGCGTCCGGTATATTTACGAAATTTACAGGCATTCAGCATTACTCCTTTCGATTCCTAGCTGTGCGGCGACCGCTTTATCAATGCGATGCAGAACGGCTTTATCGGCAATTTTACCGACGTAATTGTAAAGGCATTTTTTGCCGATAGTTGTGATCTGCTCGGCGAGGATCATCGATGTGTCCAGAAGCTGACGGGCATCGGCAATGCGCTCGGGAGACAGCTTCGTATGGCATGGCAGTTCAGGCTTTTTCAGATGTCTGGTCATCGGTACGATATTGACCGTGTCTGCATGAGCGTTGCCGATATCATTGGAAACGATGACAACAGGACGGATGCCGCCCTGCACGCTGGAATTCGGATGACTGCCGAGGTCTGCAAACCAGATCTCGCCGCGCTGCGGAGTATGCTCAGGCGTACTGCGAACAGCGTGATGCACCGGCACCGTGATATATTTTCTCGGATCAAAACCGAAACCTCTGTGATATTCTGTTTTCAGGCGTTTGTTCTTACGAGCCATTTTTTCACCTCCAAAATGTGCGGCGTTACCGAATTGTCGCCGCTTTGTCGTCTTTTCAGTGCGGATCATACGGAGGGTATGATCCTATAATCTCGCCTTGACTGCGGCGATCAGTTTCTCCTGTGTTACATCCTTATTGGCCAGAGCAGCAAGCACATCTTCATCGACAGTGTCTTTTGTTACGATATGATGGATCGTGACAGTGTGCTGCTGTCCCTGTCTCCAAAGACGGGCATTCGTCTGCTGATACAGTTCCAGACTCCATGTCAGTCCGAACCAGATCATGATATGACCGCCGGACTGAATATTCAGTCCGTGTCCTGCGGAGGCAGGGTGTATAAGAGCGACCGGGATGTTTCCGGCGTTCCAGTCTGTGATGTCTGCGGACTCCTTGATATCTCTCGGTGCATAGCCGCAGGCTGTCAGATGCTCCATGATACGGGTACGGTCATGCTTGAACCAGTATCCGATCAGCACAGGCTGTCCGTTTGCCGCTTCGATCAGGTCTTCGAGCATTTCGAGTTTTCTGCTGTGAATGCTGCGTGCTTCTTTGTTTTCGTCATAGACAGCACCGTTTGCCATCTGCAGAAGCTTATTGGAGAGCGATGCAGCGTTGGCGGCATCAATGTCGCCGTCCTCAAGCGGAATGATAAGATCCTGTTTCAGCTGATCATACAGCTTGCGCTCTGTCGAATTCATCTCGACCTCATGATTGACAAAGATACATTCCGGCATATCCAGATAGTCGAGGGCTTTCATAGAGATCGTAATATCCGATATTTTCTGATATATCTGCTCTTCTGCACCAGGTCGCGGAGTATAGCTGAAAACTACGCCGGTGGACGGATTCATGCTTCCCGGTTTGAAGTAGCTTTCCCGAAACCTGCCTATAAATCGGCCGAGCCGCTCGCCGCCGTCAAGGATGCCGATCTCTGCCCACAGATCCATGAGACCGTTGGAAGTCGGTGTACCTGTCAGCCCAACCCATCGTTTTACGAATGGGCGCACCTTCCGCAGCCATTTGAATCGCTGTGACTGGTAATTCTTAAAGCTGGACAGCTCATCAATGACGATCATGTCGAAGTCCCATCGAAGACCGTTTTTCTCATAGTATTCAACGAGCCACTTCACATTTTCACGGTTGACCACATAGATGAATGCATTATGGTTTATCGCGGCAGTTCGTTCTTTGACAGAGCCGACAATGACAGAAAGCTCTATATCTTTCAAGTGATCCCACTTCTGTACCTCTGCCGTCCAAGTGTCTCTGGCGACTCTGAGCGGTGCTATCACAAGCACCTTATTCACTTTCAGTTCGTCAAACATAAGGCTGTTGAGGGCTGTCAGCGTGATGATCGTCTTGCCGAGACCCATGTCCAGAAATAAAGCTGAAACGGGATGCTGCCGGATATATTCGATACAGTATCTCTGATAGTCGTGCGGTGTGTATTTCATCCGGTATCATCCTCCATTTCATAGAATCCTGCAAGGTCGTCCGGATCGATCGGTTCAAGAGTCTCGCTGAAATCATCCAATTCTGCAGGGAGTGTTGCTGTTTCCAGATCGGGTATCTTTGCACCGATACCCTCCGGAAAGGGGTCTCCGGGAGTCCAGCTCAGGATCGCGGTAATACAGGGCTGTATCTGCTGTAACCGGTCAATGCAGAGAACCGGAAAACCGAGCTTCATCAGCTGATAACGTCTTTTTCTCTGCAGCGGACGCATCATCTTGCCGGGTGCCTTCAACTCCACAAATATTGTTTTAGCAGGAAAAAAGAGAACGAGTCTGTCCGGCAGACCGTTGGCTGTCTGCGATGTCAGCTTATATGCCACACCGCCGGCAGCCTTTACTGCCTTGACAAACTCGTTCTCAACAACATATTCTCTCAATGTCTGCCGTCCTTCCAGTATTCACACCATCCGGACGGGAACGGCGTATGACAGCAGTTACCATAATAGCGGCAGTTCTCACAGCACTGGTCATCTACATACAGCTCCACATCGCTGTGGTCGTAATCATCATAGCCGCCTCGGGTATAGTTGCAGATCTCCGGCACAGGATATCCGCGGCGTTTTCTGCGTGTTTTATATCCTTTTCTGTCTTTCCAAGTTCTGCTCATGCGTTGATCTCCTTCCACTGATTTGCCGGCATCGCTGCGACCTGCCAGCCGATGCCTTCCAGCGCAGTGGCTCTGTCGTAGGAATCTACATCCTGCGAAGCCCTCGTGATGGCATTGCTCAGACCGTAGAGGGAGAGGTCACCGCCTTTGATGAGATAATTCAGAATGCTGTCCTGTTCCGGCTGATTAAGGTCATACGCCTTGCCGGTCAGTTCAATGACATCCTGTACTCTGCCTGTGATCTTTGCATCGTGGCTTTTCTCCAATACACCGACGATCTGTGCGAACCTTGCCGCTTCGATAGCTGCCATTGTGGTGTCACGGAGCTTCAGCATGAAAGCCTTGTCTTCGGCTTCGAGGGTTTCGTCAGTGTAGATGTTATAGCTGTCTTCCAGAGCCTTTGCAGCTCTGCCAACATGGGTGCGGCGCTCGCCCATACTATTGACCACCATACCGTTGGTGCAGGCAAGCGTATATACCAGCGGCTGCACAGAAACTGCACCAAGTCCGACCTCGGAATTGGAGATGATGACACCAGCCTGTACACGATCTCCGACACAAGCCATTTCAAGGCGGTGGTTGACGATCTTCAGATACAGCTTATTTTCCGTGACCTCACAACTCATGACTTCCATGCCTTCCTGTCCTGCAAAGATAGGAAGCACTGCCGATGCAATTTCAAGGTTATCAATACGGCGGTATCTGTCAGAGAGAAGCGCACGGGCGACCTGTCCGTTTCCGTAATCCAGTGTCCTGACCATGTAGCTGCTGCCCTTGTCGGAGAACCATGCGTTCACATTATCTGCAAGCAGATCCGGTTTCTGTTTCTGCATCATGTCATAGTATTTCGCAGGAATTCCGAGTGCCGATGCCACTTGACGATGGAAAAGCTGTGTGGTACCAAAGCTGTGATCGTTTCCGATACGGAACGTGCTGCCATCCTCATCGAGACGGAATGCCTCAGCTGCTCCGATGTAGTCCTGCTTTGCCTGATTCTGACGCTGAAGCTCTGTCAGCACCTCCGTTAATGCTCTGCCTTGTTTCATATGAGAATCCTCCTAGTCTTTGTAGTAATAGTTTCCTGTATATCCTGCGGATGACAGCGGCAAGCCGTCTGCCCATGCAGGATTCTGATTCATGATCGCGCAGACATCATCTACGGTCATACTGCCTTTCGGGACTTCCAGAATGACTTCATCGTGTACATGTCCGACGATATCCAGTCCTGCAAGCTCCATACGCCGCATTGCTTCTGCAAGGAGGTCACGGGCAGTTGCCTGTGTGATGTTCTCGGTCAGCTTGCCGCTGTATGTCTCACCGCGCGTCCATTTGTTGTTTGCACCTAAGCCTTCAAAGGTCAGTGCCATCCTGCCGAAACGGTTCGGCTGCAGCTTCGGTTTTATATACGCAAGTCTTCGTCCTGATGGAAGCACGATCCATAGTGTATTTGCTGAGAACTGAAAACCGATCCTGCCAACTGCTCTGTCATTGTGGTCCTTGACTGTCTCGATAGCCGCTTTCTCCACAGCGTACCAGAATTTCACGATCTCCGGGTTTGCATCACGCCAAGAGGTTATGATATCCGGCAGTTCATCTTCTTTCAGACCCATATCCAGTGCGCCCATTGAGATCAGCGCACCGCTGCCGCCGCCATAACCGCAGGCAAGTTCTGCGACTTTGCCTTTCTGCCGCAGTTCGCCGTTGATGCCGTGTTTCACAACAGGAACACCGAACATCTGAGATGCTGAAGCACAGTAGATATCTTCACCACGCTGAAAGGCATCCAGCCGCCATTGTTCTCCTGCAAGCCATGCAAGTACTCTCGCTTCGATAGCAGAGAAGTCAGCTACGATAAACTCACAGCCGGGTTTCGGAATAAGCATCGTGCGGATAAGCTGAGACAGGATATCCGGTGTGTTTCCGTACAGCACCTCTATCATGTCAAAGCAGCCAAGCTTTACAAGATCACGGGCTTCATCAAGTGTGCTTATATGGTTCTGCGGCAGATTCTGCAATTGGATGCCGCGTCCTGCCCATCGCTGCGTGCGATTCGCACCGGAGAACTGAAACAGTCCGTGCGCTCTGCCGTCGGTGCAGATGTATCTCTCTGCTGCCTGATATTTTTTCACAGAAGATTTTGCCATCTGCAATCTCAACTTCATCATGTCGAGAGCCTCACCGTCAGCACTATGCTTATCCAGATCGGATATAAGGGAGGCGACATTTTTCTTGCCGAGGGAATCCACCTCGATGCCGCGCTCCTCAAGCCATGACTTCAGCTGAGATACAGAATTGGGATTTTCAAGTCCTGTCAGTGCATAAGCTCTTTGGGTCATATCCTCAGACATCGCCATATTGCAGATGATCGCCTGCTGCACCAGTTCCTCGTCAATCATGATGCCGCGGTCATTGATCCGCTGATCCATATGATAGAAATCCCATTCCTGCGGGAGCAGGGGAAACTTTTCAAGTCTCCGGCGGATATCCCGTTCTGTATTGACATCCTGAATACAGTAGCTTTTGAACAGCTTCCAGTCATCCGGAGCATGTTCGGGCAGGTTTCTTGTTCTTCCGCCGTTTGCTTTTGTCGGCTTACACGGAAGAGAGAAATAGCGGATAAGCCGTTCACCGACACTGTCCTTCTGCTGTGCTGTCTTTAATGCCTGTGCAGCAGTTGCCAGCTTCAGCGGCAGAGACAGCGATGCCGCCCAGACCATTGTGCATTGCCAGCTGTCGGGAGAAAGCGGAGTGCCGAGATACTTTGACAGGCATGTACGCTCAAACTGCGCGTTCCATGCCGATTTTATAATACTGTCATCATGCAGTGCGTTCACAACCTCTGCGGGAAGCTGCTCCCCGCAGGCCATGTCGATACACTTTGTTTCTTCATCATCGAATGCATATGCGAACAGCAGGATATGGAAATCTCCCTCAACATAACGGTACACGCCGCAGTTCGGGAGGTCAACATCGCTGTAGGTCTCAAGGTCGATAGACAGTACACGTCTGCTCAATAATAATCACCACCATTGTGTATGTAAAAGGGAGAGACTCTGCCTCTCCCTTGTGTCTCAGTTCAGGAAATCGAGATTGTCATCCTCAAGCTCGTCAACATCATCACCCTCGACCTCAACGAAGTCAGTTGCTGCCGTAGGTCTACCGGCAAGACGCTCACCGTGTCTCACGAACTGAATGTTCTGCAGTCCGGCTGCGATGCCCTTGTTGCCAGATGCTGCAAAGCCGTAGAAGTTCACGCTGACATTGCAGTAGTCGCCGCTGCCGCACTCCATCGGGTCAAGGATTGGCTGAACATGACGGTCAACAATCTGCGGAGCGTCCTTGCTGGTCGCATTGAAGAAGAAGTGACCTGCATAATTTTCGTCATCGGGACGGTCGATATCGCCGTCATGCATCGGGAGCTTGAGGTTCGCCGGGATCTTACCGTTCCACTTCTTCTCCTTCGCTGCCTCCTTTGCTGCGTCGATCGCCTTCTTGATCTTGGCGAGGGTCGCCTTGTCATCCTTCGGGATGAGCAGTGAGACGGAATACTTCTCATCGCTGCCGTTGATGCTCTTGGGCTCCCAGATGTTTGCAAAGGAAATGCGGCACGGAACGATGACCTTGGTTGCGGGTGCTGTATTATTGTTTGCCATAGTAATTACCTCCAGAATGTAGTTTTTCAGTCCTCGTCAGGCAGGACAGAGAACTCCTGATCGGGTGCTGCTGTAAGATCGACAGGCTCACGCGGATCGCTTTCCGGCACAAGTGCTAGCTTTCCGGGCGGCTTTGCCACATATTCACCGAGCAGCTCATTGAATTTCTTTTTGCCCATCATCTTCTCAAATTCCGTCAGCGTGATGAGCGTCTGTTTGTAAAGGTCAGTGTAGCCGTTCTGCACAGCGACATCGACCACAGCTTTTGTGTCAGTGAAAACTCGCTTGCTTCTGCCCTCGACCACCTTATATCCGGGAATGGGAACGCCGTGATTGATAGCTTCGGAAGATACAAACGCAAATACCGCCTCGATCCATGAACTGATACGGTTCAGTGTCGGCAGTATCTCTGCCAGTTCTGCTATGGGGATCAGTCCCGGCTGCTTGAATACGGCGGTCTGTGTGTCCGCTTCATACGGTGCAGTCATGTCTGATTCTTCAGCTGTATCGTCGAATGCGCCCGCATCAAGGTCAAGGAAATCCTCGCGGCATAGAGCAAGTGCTTCATCGGCGCACGCCTTGCAGACAGGTTTTGCACGGCAGAAGCGGCACCAGTCACCGGGATGCTGTTCACCTTTGCCCTCGAAAGCAAGCAGTGCAGTCGGTTTTATACTCTCTCCCCAGTCCTCAAGCTCCTGCCTGCTGCATTCAAAGGTGCTGATATTATCCAAACGAGGCTGGATGATGCTCATACGCACGATCTCAATATCATAAAGAAAGCCATAGGCGGCTAAAGCCCCGATCGCGTACAGCATCATCTGGCTGTTGTGGTCTGCATCCACAAACACGCCTTTGCCCGTCTTAAAATCGCATACATGAAGCAGACCTCTGCCGTTTTCATCTTTTCCGATGATCAGCATATCTGCAGTGCCAAATCCGGAAGGAGCAATGTGACTATAGTCAACGCGCTCTTCCACAAAGGCAAGCGGTTCACAGCCGTTCTCCTTCATCTGTTCGATAATGGAAATAACGAACTCGGCGTACACATCGGTGATCTGCTCGATCTCCTCGGTGTCATATTCCTCGGACTGAGGACGCTTCACACGCTCCTTCAGATACTTGCGGACCTTGTACTCGCAGACCTCATGGGCGAATGTGCCTTCCTCGGCGTAGACAGAGCTTTCGTTGGGGAAGTTCTCCTGCAGGCGGACTGACGGAGGACAGTGGAGCCACTGCTTTGAACTGGATGCGCTCAGTAGCGCGTGTACATCCGGCATCGGATCACCTCCGGTCAGAGCTGTGAAAGGTCAGTCAGGAACGCCTCATACTTGTCCTGCGGAACATCACTGACCTTTGCGGCACCGTAGGATTTCAGCAGTGACAGCACCTTCTCCTTATTACCGCGGTCTTTCTTGATCTTCTGTGTCACCACACGGATAAGGTCATCGGCGGTCAGCTCTGAGGGCTGTTCCTGCTTCTTTGCAGATGTTTTCTTTTTCTGCTGTTCCTTCGGCGGCTCTGTCTGCTCAGGCTCTGTATCCCAGGGAAGATCGTCAGCGGCAATGATCTCCTCGAAATCATCCGGATTGAAGTCCTCCGGCTTCTGTTCCTTGGGAACACCGTTGATCGCCATATCTGCAAGCTGTTGTGCCATGCCCGGCTCCATTGAATTCAGAAGCTGAATGACACCTCCGAAGATCGTGCCGAGTCCGTCGATCAGTTTCTTTCCGTCCACCGGGATCGGCTCCGGCAGTTTGTTTTTCTTAGTCTCCGTCATAGATCAGTCCCTCCTCGTCATCATCATAGTTTTCAGGCATCTTTTTGCTGACATCGCTGTCCCTGCGGAGCTTCTTTCTGAAATCAACCGGGTAGCGGATCTCGAAGAAGACGCCCTCATCATCAATTTTCAGGCGGAACACACCGACATCCAGTTCCATGTTCGGGAGCATAGCAGATGCCATCGACATGAAGCGGAACATATCTGTTGCGGTCTGTGCGATATCACCGGCACGCTTGTCCATTGCGTATTCAAGCAGTTTCAGTGCATCAGGTTTAACAGCGGACTTATCCGTGGGCTTTCCGGAATCAGAGGCAGCAGATTCGTTATAGCGGTTTTTCGTGGTCCTGGTTTCCATAGGCATTTCCTTTCTTTGGTCATAAGACCCATGTAATAAGCGAGAAGTATCAAAGCCTCTCATATACTGTCGTGGGAGAGGCCGTTTGTAAGGGGTCTCACAAAATTTTTTTTGCTTTGGATAATGCGTAGCGCAGTCTTTCGTTTACAGACATCTTTGCAATGCCAAGCTCTGCGGCGATCTCATCCTGTGTCAGTCCGTCACGAAAATACATGATAAAGACTTCACGCTGCTTGTCTGTCATCTCCGCCAGCATTTCTTCTCTGGTTTCACGTCGTTCGACAGCATCCTGCGGATTTTCGCCCATGCGGCCGTCATACCAGTTGAAGGCTCTGCGGAACGGATCGGCTAATGCTTCTTCAGTGTCACCGTCCTTATCTCCGTTGTCAGCACTGTCATAATCTGTAGTATCCTTGCGGCTTCCTGTCCGGTTCATACAGTTCTGCTCAATTCGATGGTCTCCGATCAGAGCAACTGCAATGATCCACGGCTGTGCTTCAAGGAAACCATCCGGCAGTTCATAGGTTTCAGACATCGTATCCTTTTCAGCATCTCTCAGCTTGTTGAAATAATAGGTAAAGCTGCGGCAGTACGGCAGCCAGACAACGGTTCGTCCGGTATCGTTCTGATAGATGGCGAAGCCGTTACTGAACAGGGTGCAGTCGCAGAACTCTGCGATCGGCTCACCGGCTTCTTCGTACAGAGCCTTCGCCGTCGGCATCTTCGGCTTATCAGCAAAGCTGAACATAGTCAGTAATTCTCCGAGTGTGGTTTCAGCAGTGATAACAGCTGTATTATTCATGTTTTTCATAATCGTTCCTTTCTGCAAGGAACGCACTTAGCGGCAAATGCTCTTACTGCGAAAAGGCACGCAGGCAGACGATGTCCACACGGAAATTCATTTATGATACCTGTTCCGGTCAATACAGACCACAAGCTTTTTTCCGTTATGAGCATCTGTCGCCAGTGCGCGCCCTGACTAACAAATGTGATGATAAAAAGAGCCGGATGCATACGAAGGGAGAACATACAGTGACTGTCTGCGCTGTCAGGATAGACCTTGGGCTTAGATCAGGCACTGTATGAACATCCGCGTGTCGTATGCATCCGGCACCAGATATTGTTTGCAAAAGGTTTCCGGCGGGATTTTCGCCGTTCCCTTGGCTCTAATTTTATTATAGCAGGTATCGATTATTGTTTCCATGCGGAATTCCCGCCGAAAAATATGAGCCGCTTTTGTATCAAACGCAAGTCAGAAAGCCGATTTTTCGTTCATTCATTGTGCGCTTTAAATATAAAATGGTCGAAAAGCAGTAGAAAGCGGCTTTTTCTGCCCGTATTTTTCGGCGGGATTTTCGCCGATTTTTATTTCAGAGCATAAAAAAAGAACCGACCACCTTTACGGTGATCGGCCCACATACATTTATATTACCAGTTCAGAGGATCCAGTCCCTGACTCTTCAGATATTCGTCTGCTGCGGTCAGTCCGTCACAGCTCTGCGCCCGGAGGATGTGCATGAATGCGGCATGACGCGGATTATCCTCGTCTAGCATTGCGCCAGCGCGGCGGAACAGCAGAGAAGACAGCCAGTCCGGGAGCTTGAAATACAGGCAGAGTGCGAGAACAAAATCGGGATTCATGTGCATAGCCGGATTACTCAACGCATCTGTAAAAGTTCGGGGTGCCATATGCATATATTCTGCGATTGCTTCATTGGTGGACTCGCCCTTTTGCGTGCGGCTCTGCTTTTTCAGCATCTCGACCGCATCCTTGAAGATCAGCGGGAACGCAGACTTATATGCCTTTTTCGCGGCAAACTCTGTATTTGTATCCGGTACCTTCAGAAAATCCTTCAGATAGAACATGGTGCGCTCAACATACTCGGCATCCATATACATACGTCCGAGAACATACTCTCCGAGGTTCTTCTGCACATAGATTCTGACGAAGCGGAGACAGCAGACATCGACATTTGCTATTGCATAGTCTGTCAGCTTATATATATCGCCGTATTGCTGAACGAACATCGGGTCATTGAATACCATGTGACCTTCTGCGTAGACATATTTCTTACTGTCCGTCACTGCCCGGAACTCGTCGCTTTCCGTGCAGAGGTTCTTTATCTTTGCTGGTGTGATGACAAAGGTCAGCTCCTCGGCTCTCAGCGACTCCGGGTCAAAGGCAAACGGACGGATGCGCTTGCGTTCGATATAGTGGAGAATCCCCTTCGCTTCAGGGAATCCGAGCTGTATCATTCGTGCCCGCATACGGAAGTGGGGGACACTGAGTCTATATGCCACAGAGGAGCCAATTCTTTCAAACAGCTCACCTCTGTGAGGATACGAGCCTGCTTTCCCGATTCTGTCAATGATCATGCGTTTTGTATCTGTTGCCGGCATCCAGAGACCATGTGCAGCTCTGTCAGCCTGATTTTCCATAAGAAATAAATGATCCTTACGCTTGGTGTCTTTATCAATAATGATGCGTTTTCTCCTGATTACTCTTGTATCGCTGCTGGTCAGCTTCTGAAGCCGGAAGGCTTTATAATGCTTTTCGTAGTGGTAGCACTCATGAAAGATTGGGAAATCCTCATACTGCTCCTCGACACGGTTTTCGTTGATAACAATCGTATTAGCCGGGATATCCATAGGTTCACCGTAGTCATCTTTGTAAATAATCTCGTGCCCGTCTTCGTCCTTTTCAATCCGGTCAGCACCGACAAGCAGAGTGCCACCCTCAAAGAAAAGGATGCTGTTCAGTCCTTTGTGCTCATATACAGGCAGACGGAGAACTGTCAGCCCCATTGCTGCGGCGAGATCTCTTGCTTTTCTCTTGTCAGGATTCGTCAGCGCCTCCTGCAATTTGTATCTGTTCCACATCAACTCGGCTTCCTGATCTATCTGATAGCCTTTGAATATCTGTATAAGGTGATTATCCAGCGGAACATAACCCTCGAATGCCCGGTCTGTATGCCTTACAAGCTCTTCTACCGTCATATAGAACTGGTGTGTGAAGCCGCAGTAGCAGACAAGTACGCCTTTCCACTCATTGGGACCTTCCTTTGATTTTAAAGTAAGTGTTACCGAAATGTCTGCTATGAACTCCTGGCGGTCAAGCTCCCAGTATCTGAAATCTGTAAAGTCGCAGACCTGACGATTGATAACGCGGTTCAGTACCTGAAAGCCCACGATTCCGGAAAGTCTGCCCTTGCGGAGCAGGTCATTCAGAAAAGAATACAGCGTCAGCCTTTTATCTGCACCTTCCTTGCTCATCAGGTAATGCGTCATGCTTTCAAATACCGGGATTTCAATGACTCTCTTTCCCTCAAGATTCTCAATACCCTGCGGAAGCATCGCTGAATCGCAGTTCGGTGCGACCTGCAGAGCGTAGGCACTGTCCTCATCCGGTACAGTAATAAAGGGAAGCGCCGCTGTGCAGTGCTCCTGAAACGGCAGCGGACTTGCTGAAATATCTCCTTCCATTGGCTGAAGTGTGGTTTGTTTCTGCTGATATGTCATTTATACGCCCTCCTTGATTTCGCAACTTACGTTATTTACTACAAATACTCCTTCTTTGTTCGTATCTATATCTTTTCGTGGCGAAGCGGGTCGATGGCGAAGCGGTACCCTGTACGATTGCTGCCCCGTCTGCCACACACCTTAAGGCGGACTGAGGTATCATTTTTCCGTAGGACGGATACCGACATTAACATATTACATCATTATCACGAAAATGTCAATAGAAAATATGCTTGACATTTTCGTGATAATGTGATATACTAAACACAAAGATGGCATGACAGCTAGAGTTTTCATACTCCGGAGCAGAATGCCGACAGGAAAACTTTGTAGGGCTGCACAATATTTTTACA
>JAEEGJ010017707.1_pt1 | contig 16056 bp, 14 predicted proteins | sample 8958761 | NCBI WGS metagenome assembly JAEEGJ01 (sample SAMN16246546, study PRJNA631951) | gut metagenome | biome: gut microbiome; feature: rumen; material: RS-attached | host: Bos | place: Iran: Karaj | collected 2018-10
CACTATTTAAATCAAAACAACCTACAAATCCGCACATACTCTTATCGAAGAAACCGTTAAAAAATTGCTGAACCGCTGTGAAGCAATTTTAGGTTTCAACCAGAAAATGTTCATGCGGTTCCATCGAAGATTCGTTATAAAAAGTTGCGAATATCTGGAGCAACTTTTTAGAATCTTCCTCTTCTTCCCAATTTCTCAGCGCTTCTCCCTTTCCTCCAAAATCAGTTTAAAACGAAAAAGGCCGTAGACAGTACCTCGCAAAATGCGAAATATTATCTACGGCCTCTTTGTCGTATTTCTTTTATATTATCGTTTTGAACGATGCTTTGCAATACTTTTTTTACTGCAAGGTAATCTGCGCACTCTGCAGTTTATAATACTCCCCTTTCTTTGCCATGAGTTCATCGTGAGTTCCAAGTTCCACGATTCCATGGTCATTTACCACAGCAATTTTGTCGGCATTTTTAATAGTAGAAAGTCTATGCGCAATTACAAGAGTTGTGCGACCTCGGGAAAGCTCGTCGAAGGCGTGCTGTATTTTGATTTCGGTCGCGGTGTCCAGGGCGGATGTCGCTTCGTCGAGAATCAGAATTGGTGGATTTTTCAAAAAGCATCGGGCAATCGAAACTCGCTGCTTCTGGCCGCCGCTGAGTTTAATACCGCGCTCGCCCACCACGGAATCGTAGCCGTTAGGCATTTTCAGGATATCTTCGTGGATTTCGGCCCGTTTTGCTGCAATTTCAATTTCTTCCTGAGTAGCATTTGGTTTTCCGTATGCAATATTTTCGCGGATAGTTCCTGCAAAAAGAAAAACATCCTGCTGAACAATTCCAATCTGAGTACGCAGAGACTTCTTTTTAATCTGATGAATATCAATTCCATCGAGGCTTATTGAACCACCAGTGATTTCATAAAAACGAGGAATCAAATTACAGATTGTAGTTTTTCCACCACCACTGGCGCCAACAAGAGCAAACTTTTCACCGGAGTGAATTTCAAGATTTACATTCTGCAAAACAGGAAAATCGGGAGTATAAGAAAAGCTTACATTCTTAAAACTGATATTTCCACGGGCAGAAAGAATCTCTACAGCATCCGGTGGATCATCAGGTTCTGTCTCAGTTCTCATAAGTTCAATAAAGCGGTTAAATCCTGCCATTCCGGTTGCAAACTGTTCAACAAATCCGTTCAGTCTTTTGATTGGACCAACAAAACTTGCAACAAACAAGTTAGCTGCAACTAAATCCGGCAGATTCATCTTACCTTTCATAATAAAAAATCCGCCAACAGCCAGCGTAAGCAGAGAAAGCAGATTATTACAGAATTCTATATTCGAGAAAAAACTTGCCATATAACGGAAGCGCCCCTGTTTTGCAGCACTATACTGTTTATTGAAAACATCAAAGCGCTCTCGTTCAAAATCTTCATTAGTAAAACCTTTTGTTACACGTATACCCGAGATGCTAGATTCCAGTCCGGCATTTACCTCAGCAGTAGTTTCCTTTACTTTAGCAGAAGCCTGTGAAAGATTTTTACGTGAAGTATAAACAATAAAAAAGATTGCAGGCAGCATGATAAAAACAATTATCGCAAGCTCCCATCTGATAGTAAGAAGCAGAATAAAAGAGCCTATAAGATTCAGCATTGCAATAGAAAAATCTTCAGGCCCATGATGAGCAAGCTCAGTAATTTCAAAAAGGTCTGTAGTTGCACGCGACATTATTTTTCCGGTACGGTTTGTATCAAAAAAGCTAAGAGGAAGTTTTTCAAGATGATCAAAAACATCCCGTCTCATATCCTGCTCCACGCGGTTACCAAAAACGTGTCCCCAATAAGCGACAAACCAGTTGCACATCTTATGAATACAGAAGCCCGCAAATAACACTCCAACAAGAATCAAAAAAGTCCGCAGCTGCCTGTTCGGAATCAAAGTATTCAATGCAAAACGCGAAAACATCGGAAAGGCAACATCAATTGCCGCCATAAAAAATGCACAAATCATATCTGCAATAAAAAGTCCGATATGCGGCTTATAATACGAGAAGAAAATCTTAAGCGGGTGTTTTGAAAAGTCCATTACTGCATTTTATCATAAATCAAAAGTCATTGCGAGAAGACTTTTATTATTTGACCAGCTTATTTTCTTACTTTATACTTTAAATATGACAATCACACTTTATCAGATTATATCTTTTGCTGTTATCCTTATTTTTTCACTTAAACTTACACTAGAAGATATCAAAACTCTTTCAGCAAGTATTTACATTCAGTGGGCTTCAATTTTCTGTGCCCTCGCCTGCCATATGATTTACAATCGTAGTGGAATGTGGATTTATATTTTATCCTCAATGATTACCGGAAGCTTTTATTTTGCTGTCAGAAAAATCACTAAAAACAAACTTGGCCCTGCAGATGTCTGGTTCGGCTTTTTCCAGGGACTTTTTCTCATTCCACAGATGATTGCAGTATGTTTTGCAGCAGAAGTTCTTCTTACCCTGATAATCATGAACAAAAAAATCGGTCACAAAGCATTTCCTTTTATCCCCTTTATGGCTTTCGGTCTGATTACAGCCTATATTATTCAGATAATCTTTTTTGCGGCATAAATTTTATATTCTCCCTTGACCCTCGACCGCCCTCTGCGTATTATAAAACACTATGCTAGATCTGGAATCCCTGAAAAATGAACTTAATCCTCAGCAGTACCGTGCCGTAACAACGACAGAAGGCGCAATCCTCATCATTGCCGGTGCCGGAAGCGGAAAAACCCGTGTAATTACCTTCAGAATTGCACATATGCTCGACAAAGGAATTCCTCAAAGTCAGATTCTTGCCCTAACCTTTACAAACAAAGCCGCAAAAGAAATGGCAGACCGTATCAAGGATCTGACTCAGAAAAAACTCCAGAACCTTACAGTTTCAACATTCCATGCTTTTGGTGTACGCGTTCTGAGACAGGATATCGACAAACTGGGCTGGCGTGAAAACTTTTCTATTTATGACGAAACAGACCGCGTTGCCCTTATCAAAGAATGTGGTCGCGAACTCAAGTTTTCCCCAGAAGCAATGGATATCTACACAATCGGAAACCTCATTTCAAACATAAAAACCGGCCGCAAAAACTGGGAAACAGCCAACGATATGTACCGCCCGCTTTACGAGCTGTATCAGGAAGGCCTCAAATTATATAATGCCGTAGATTTTGATGATCTCATAGTTCTTCCAATCAAACTTTTCCGCGAATTTCCCGAAGTTCTTGAGCGCTACCGTGAACGCTATAAATACCTAATGGTAGACGAGTTCCAGGACACAAGCCATCAGCAGTATGAAATGATGCACCTTTTAGCCGACCAGAACGTTGCTGTTGTAGGTGACGACGACCAGAGCATTTACAGCTGGCGTGGTGCAGATTATCAGAACATCATCAATTTCGAAAAAGATTTTGATGTAACCGAAATACGTCTTGAGCAGAATTACCGTTCGACAGGCACGATTCTTGAAGCAGCCAACGGTGTAATCAGTCATAATACAAACCGCAAGGATAAAAAGCTTTGGAGCGGAAAAGGAGCCGGTAAGCCTATAGAGCTTTTTATGCCGTTAAACGAAACTGACGAAGCTGATTTTATTGCTGAATCTATTCTTGGAATTGCAGTTGAAGAAAAGCGAAAATATGATGATTTTGGTGTTCTCATGCGCGCAAATACCCAGAGCCGCTATATTGAAGAAGCTTTTTTGAAAAATAATATTCCATATACAATGAGCGGTGGAACATCTTTCTTTGAGCGGAAGGAAATTAAAGATGTAATCTCTTATCTCCGTGTAATTTCAAACCATGATGATGATATAAATCTTCTGCGAATTATTAACACACCACGCAGAGGTATAGGCCGTGCAGCCATTCAGCTGATGAATGATGCTGCAGCAGAAAACGGCTGTACCCTCTGGAATGCAATTGATTATCTGATTCACGCAGAAGCTTCTCAGGCAAGTGATGTTTTAAAAGAAGATTTACAGGCCTTTGTAGATATTATTGAAGGAAACCGCCAGAAGCTTTTGAGTGGACGAGGTCTTGCTAATAAGGTCCGTCAGTTTGTAGATGATATTGATTATAAAAGTTATCTTGTCTCTGAATATCCAAAAAGCGAAAAAGCCGTAAGCTATAAACTTAAGAATATTGAAGAGTTTACCCAGTTTATCGATACCTGGGAAAACGACCCGGATAACAATAATCCAAACCTTTATAATTATTTAAACCGCATCACTCTTGCAAGTCATGATAATGGGGATGACGAAAGCAACAAGGGTAAAGTCAATCTTATGACAATTCATGCTTCGAAGGGGCTGGAATTCCCGGTTGTCTTTATTGCGGGTGTTGAAGAAGGTCTTATTCCACATGCCCGTTCTGTTGAAGAGAATGACGGTAATGTTGAAGAAGAACGCCGTTTGTTTTATGTTGCTATTACCAGAGCAAGAGACAAGCTGATTATGTCTTCCTGCCAGAAAAGAAAAAGAAGAACCTTCCGGAGCGACGATACCTCGCCGGGCAGTCCATTTGATTATGTAGAAGTTACGCCAAGCCGCTTCCTCGATGAGATACCTGAAAACCTCGTGGAATACCACGAACCAAAGCAGCTCACCGAAGAAGAAACCGGCGCAATGTTCTCAGACTTCCTCGGACAGTTGAAAGCTAAACGCGATACTTAATCTTCTTACCGGTACCTTCATAAAGCTTCTTGCGGAGCTCTGTAACCTGAGGGTCGGTGATGTAATCATCAAAGCTCATCATGCGGTCAATAATTCCGTTTGGAGTTATTTCTACGATGCGGTTTGCAATAGACTGAATGAACTCGTGGTCGTGTGAACTGAACAGAAGCACTCCAGGGAAAGCAATAAGACCTTCGTTAAGAGACTGGATTGCTTCAAGGTCCAGGTGGTTTGTAGGATCATCCATTGTAATACAGTTAGCACCACTGAGCATAAGCTTTGAAAGCATACAGCGAACCTTCTCTCCTCCGGAAAGAACCTTTACCTTTTTCAAAGATTCATCACCAGAGAAAAGCATACGGCCCAAAAAGCCGCGAACGTAAGCATCGTCCTGTTCCTTAGAATACTGCTTAAGCCATTCAGTAATATTGAGGTCATTATTAAAGCTGTCGCTGTTATCGCGTGGAAGATATGTCTGGCTTGTTGTCTGTCCCCAGAAGAACTCACCACTGTCCGGCTTTTTTACACCGTTTACAATATCAAAAAGTGCAGTTACAGAATTATGTTCAATTCCGACAAAAGCAATTTTGTCTGTGCGGTTTACTGTAAGGCTGAAATTCTTTAAGAGCTCGTTTCCATCAGAATCTTTATAGTTGAGTCCCTTAATTTCAAGAACGTTATTTCCAATTTCGCGGTCTGCCTTAAAGTTTACATATGGGAACTTACGGGTAGAAACAGGAATCTCTTCGAGGGAGTCAGCCAGCTTGTCGTAAATCTTTTTGCGGGAAGTAGCCTGCTTAGCCTTTGAAGCATTTGAAGAGAAGCGGAGGATAAACTCTTTCAAGTCCTTCATCTTATCTTCTGTCTTCTTCTGCTGTTCGTGAGCCTGACGCTGCATAATCTGAGTCATCTGATACCAGAAGTCGTAGTTACCAGAGAACTGAGTAATCTTTCCAAAGTCGATATCACAGATGTAAGTACATACAGTGTTCAAAAAGTGTCGGTCGTGGGAAACAACGATTACTGTGTTTTCAAAGTCCAGCAAAAAGTTTTCCAGCCAGGTAATAGATTCAATATCAAGACCGTTTGTAGGCTCATCGAGAAGAAGAGCATCAGGGTTACCATAAATTGCCTGAGCCAGCAAAACACGAACCTTCTGACCTTCATCAAGCTCGCTCATCATCTTGTCGTGGAACTCTTCTTCCAGACCAAGACCGCTCAACATCTGCTCAATATCATTTTCTGCTTCGTAGCCGCCGAGTTCTCCAAACTCAGCTTCCAGCTCTGCAGATTTAATTCCGTCTTCTTCTGTAAAATCAGATTTTGCATAAATCTCATCGCGTGCTTTAGAAACCTCATAAAGTTTTGGAAAGCCCATCATAACTGTTTCTTTTACAGAATATTCATCAAAGGCAAAGTGGTCCTGCTTCAAAACTGCCATGCGTTCACCGGGAGTCATAAAAATCTGACCGGAATCCTTTTCCAGCTCACCGCTGAGCAGCTTCAAAAAGGTAGATTTACCGGCACCGTTTGCACCGGTAATTCCATAACAGTTTCCCTTGTTGAATTTAAGATTAACGTCCTTGAAAAGCGGCTTTTCGCTGAAGGACAAACTTACGTCACTAACTGTAATCATTTATTCCCCTCATTATCTACCGAAGAAAGATTTTACCTTCTGCCAGAATGTCTTTTTCTGCTCAGGAGCAGGCTTGTTCTGTGGACGATTTCCACCACGATGGTTGAGCTTGTCGAAACCATCTTTGCCCTTCTTTTTATAGTCGCCTTTCTTGTAATCACCCTTCTTATAGCCGCCCTTCTTGTAGATGTCTTTTGCACCTTTTGAAACAGATCCAGAGGCATAAGCATCCTTATACATCTTCATGCGCTCTTCGTAAGAAAGTCCAGCGAGCTTTGCAGGGTCAATATAAGGCTTCTTTCCACTCTTGCCACGGTGGTTGAGCTTGTCGAAACCACCCTTCTTTCCATCATGTTTATTATAACCGTCACGGCGGTCATCACGATTATGTCTTTCGTGTTTGTCATACTTACCGTGACCATGTCTGTCATCGCGGCCATCACGGCGGCGGTTATGAATATCGCCGTCCTTACCCTTGCGGTAGCCGCCGCGGTTATCATAATCATCATCCCCACGCCAGTTTTCTGTCTTAATATACATACCCGCAGACTTGTCTTCTTCCATCTGTTCCGGATAAGCAACAGTGGCTGGAATCTGCATTTCGATATAACGTTCAATTGCAGGAAGATTGTAAACATCCTGTTCTGAACAGAAGGTATAAGCCTTGCCTGATTTTCCGGCACGAGCTGTACGACCGATGCGGTGAACGTAATTTTCTGCTTCAACCGGTAAATCGTAATTGATTACCATTGCAAGATCATCAACATCTATACCGCGGGCAGCAACATCAGTTGCGACGAGTATCTTGATTTCTCCAGCCTTAAACTTATTCAAAATTGCAAGACGCTTGCTCTGTGGCAGGTCGCCAATCATAAACTCAGCCTGTATCTCGTTGATAACAAGACGCTTAGCGATAACTTCGCAGGAACGTTTTGTATTACAGAAGATAATTGCTGATTCAGGATTTTCATGCTTGAGGATACCGCAAAGAAGCTTCATCTTTTCATCGCTTGAAACATGGAGAAGCTCCTGCTGAATCTCGCTTACTGTAATGTTTTCAGCTTCAATTGTGATTTCAACAGGATCACGTGTATATTCCCAGGCAAGATTCTTAACATAAGTATTGAGAGTTGCAGAGAAAAGCATTGTCTGACGAGTTTCTGCCTCTGGAAGCTTCTTTAAGATTTTGCGGAGGTCGTCATAAAAGCCCATATCAAACATACGGTCTGCTTCATCAATTACACAGAAATGTGAATTGCTGAGATCCAGGTTACCACCTTCGTTCAAATCAATTACACGACCAGGAGTACCAATTACAATGTCTACACCCTTTTTAAGAGTTGCAATCTGCTTTTCGTAACCAACACCACCGTAAACTGAAAAAGCCTTCAGTCCGCTTGTTCCAACAAGTACCTTTGCTTCTTCTTCAATCTGAACTGCAAGCTCACGGGTTGGAGCAAGAATCAAACACTTCTTACCTGCATTCTGCTCTTTGAGCATTTCACCAATAACAGCAACAAGATATGCGCAGGTTTTACCAGTTCCAGTCTGAGACTGAACATACAAATCAGGGCCCTTAGCGCCCTCGTTAGCTTTAGAAGCCTTAATCACTTGTTCCTGAACCGGAGTACATGTAACGTAACCGGCGGCTTCAATTCCCTTCAAAAGTCTTTCATCAAGACCAAATTCTGTAAAATCCATTAGATTTCCTTTCGCGGACCACACAGGGCCGCACACAATATATTTTTACCGCACCGTACACAGACGGCGGGATAAATGCAGATTAAGAGACTAATATTATAATGTTTTTTGGAGTTTGTGTATATAAGAACAGAATTGAAGATTTTCAGGACTTATCTTCCTTTTCCTTCTGTTCCTGATAATATTTTTCAATCAGCAGATCTATGTTTTCCTGAGACACAACATTTTGAACAGGAGTTTCCTTCCTTTCTTTCATGAGGTTTTCAAGAATTTCGTGGATCTGCTGATTATCCATTTTAGTATTTTAGTTTTGTTCTGACTTTTTCTTTCCGAGTGTAAAGCCTGTAGACCAGAGTGCAATTCCACAAACTGCGCAAATAATTCCACAAATCTTAAGGTGTTTCAAGACTTTTGAAATATAAGTCCAGATTCCTGCATAAACACTCTTTGGCAGGCCTGCATCTTCTATTGCAAGAGAAAGCAAACCTGGAACAATTCCCTGGGCACAGCAGGCAATAACAAAGATTAAGATTCCATCTACAAAAACAGGCATAAAGATATATTGCAGCCAGGTAAAAAGATTCTTATTAATCAAAAGAATAATAACCGCAAACAAAAGGGTGACAGCAATACAAATCAGGAAGAACTTAAGTGAAAGGAAGAAATTTACCTTCTTTAAGATATCAAAAGCCTCTGCGTTTTCTTCCTTTGCGGCTTCGAGAGAAGCTGTAATTTCTGTTTGTGCAACTGCAACATTTTCAGCAATAGCTTCATTAAGACCGGTTCTGTCTACAACTTCACCGGTATGCTCTTCATACATATCAAGAGACTTATTAATTACTTTTGAAATATCTTCCGGATTGATTGTAAGCTCTTCGCTTTCACCAGTCATATAACTTACAACTTCTCCAACATATTTATCTACAAAATCAGAAACATCAGGAGAAGCAAGTACCTCTGCAATAAATTCAGGTTCAACATCAACACCCGCAGCTTCAAGATATGTTCCTACAAGCTCGTTTATATCAAGATTTGTCATATCGATTGAGCTCAAGTCCAGAGCGCCCATATCGAAATCACCAAAATCGCCGTATTCTTCATAATCAGCAAGAGTAATTTTTACATCGCCCGGATGAAAGAGACCGTCATCAACCGGCTCAGCCATAGAAACAGGTTTTAAGATTTCGCTTGCAATCTTTGTAATTGCTGAATAACTAAAATCCTTACGTACAATACCAAGCAGCAATGTGCCAAGCAGACATACAGCAAAAATTATGCTGAGTAAAACAGAAAAGAATTTTTTCATTTTTTCTCCTTATATGTTAATTATATCAGATTTATGTTAGAATCGCTATATGAATATTTCAAATGATAAAGATAAAACAATTTATCAGGCAGAGCTTTTTTCAAACAGATTAAAACGTAAATATAAGGAACTTCGTAAGCAGATGCGCAAAAACCGCGTAAGCTGTTACCGTCTTTATGACAGAGATATTCCCGAAGTTCCCCTTTCACTGGACTTATATGAGTTTTTACCGGATGGAATTGATTCTGTACTTGAAGCCGCACGTTTTATGGCAGCACAGAATGAAAGATTAAGTGCAAATGATCCGGCCGTTGAAAAAGATATAAAAGAAAGAAGCTACGCTGTACTTTATCTGTACGAACGACCATATGAAAAATCTGAAGAAGAGGAAAATGTCTGGCTTGATGCAATGGCAAAAGCCGCAGCTGAAGTCCTTGGAATTGAAGTAAGCCATATCATAAAAAAATCCCGGGGACACAAGAGTCATAAGGATGACCAGCAGTACCAGAAAAACGAATCACAGGCAGCAGTAGAAGGTCTGGTACAGGAACAGGGCCAGCTCTTCCACCTGGACCTGACAAGCTATCTCGACACAGGACTTTTCTTTGACCACAGAAGTCTCAGGGCTACCGTCCGCGATACCTGCAGCAAAAAGCGCCTGCTCAATCTTTTCTGCTACACCGGAAGCTTTTCTGTTTACGCTGCACAGGGAAATGCTTCTTACGTTGAATCTGTAGATTTGTCTAATACTTATCTTTCCTGGGCAAGGGATAATATGAAGCTCAATGGCTTTACAGATAAAAAGAAGTATGAGTTTACCCGGGCAGACTGCATGCGTTATTTACAGGAAAAGGCAGTTGCCGCAAAAGGCGGAAAACTTGCTCCGGAAGAACTTTATGATTTGATAATTTTAGACCCTCCGACTTTCAGCAACAGTAAGTCTACAAATGAAGTTCTTGATATAAACCGCGACTGGCCTCAGCTGGTAAAAGATTGTCTGAATATTCTGGCTCCGGGCGGAACTCTCTACTTCTCAACAAACTCTGAAAGGATTAAGTTTGATATAAGCAAGATTCCACCAAAAACAGCAAGCGGCTCAGAATTTGAATGGAAAGATATTACAGAACAGACAATTCCTGTTGATTTTTCCGGTAAACATCCACATAAGGTTTGGCAGTTCATAATCAATAAATAAAAAAAGGCTTCCGATTTTCGGAAGCCTTTTCTGTATTCGTATAAGAACTATTTATTGTCCTTGATACCGTATCTCTTATTGAAGCGGTCAATACGACCTGCAGTATCAACGAGTTTCTGCTTACCAGTATAGAATGGGTGGCAAGCTGAACAAATTTCAACGTGAATATCTTTTACAGTTGAACGTGTTTCGATTACATTTCCACATACACATGTAATCTTTGTAAGCTGGTAGTCTGGGTGAATTCCCTTTTTCATTTGTATAACTCCTATATTCTTGCCCGATATTACGCCCGGCTGCCACTGGCTTGCTTAACAGCATCCATCATTCCGCTACCGTCAACTAATTCCATAAATAATATCACAAGATAAAATAATGCCATAATTATATATAAAAGAGATTGTCGGGTCAAGCCCGACAATGACATGCTATGATTCTACTCAATCCCTGCAGTGCCGGCGTTCATGCTGGCCAGGAAGGCTTCGTTGGTCTTACTCTTCTTCATGCGGTCAAGGATGAGCTCTGTGATGTCCACATCTTCCATCGGGTTGAGAACCTTACGCAGAATCCAGATTTTCTGAAGCTCATTTTCTGTAAGGAGAAGTTCCTCTTTACGTGTACCTGATTTCTTGATATTGATAGCCGGGAAAAGACGACGCTCTGCCAGCTTGCGGTCAAGGTCAATTTCTGAGTTACCTGTTCCCTTGAACTCTTCAAAGATAACTTCATCCATTCTCGAACCAGTTTCAATCAAAGCAGTAGAAATAATTGTAAGAGAACCGCCCTCTTCTACATTACGTGCAGCACCAAAGAATCGCTTTGGCTTGAAAAGTGCGTTAGAGTCAACACCACCAGAAAGTACTTTACCAGAAGTCTGAACAGTCTGGTTATAAGCACGTGCAAGACGAGTGATAGAGTCGAGCAGAATTACAACATCGCGCTTGTGTTCAACAAGACGCTTTGCCTTTTCAAGAACCATTTCTGCAACCTGAACATGGCGTGTAGCCTGCTCATCAAAGGTAGAAGAAATAACTTCGCCCTTGATTGCGCGTTCCATTTCTGTAACTTCCTCAGGACGTTCATCAATCAAAAGAACGATAAGGTAAACTTCCGGATTATTTGTTGTGATTGCATTTGCAATTTTCTGCATAAGGATTGTCTTACCAGCCTTTGGAGGCGCAACAATCAAAAGACGCTGACCTTTACCGATTGGAGCAAAGAGATCAACTATACGTGTTGAAACTTCAGTTGAAACTGTTTCAAGACGAAGCTTTTCGTTTGGATAAAGAGGTGTAAGGTTTTCAAAAGGAACACGGGTCTGTGCTACGCGTGGCTCGTCATAATTGATTTTCTCAATTCGCAAAAGAGCAAAGAAGCGTTCGCCCTCTTTTGGAGAACGGGTCTGTCCATAAACAGTATCACCAGTTTTAAGGTTGAAAAGACGAATCTGGCTAGGGCTGATGTAAATATCATCAGGACCTGGAAGATAAGAGTTCTGTGGTGAACGGAGGAAGCCGTAACCATCAGGCAAAATTTCGAGAGAGCCTTCTGCAAAAATAATTCCGCCGTGCTCAGTATGTGCTTTAAGGATAACAAAAATCAAATCCTGCTTTTTCATTGGAGCAAGATCGTCAGCTGTAAAACCATACTGAATTGCACGTTCACGAAGCTCCGGCATTGATTCTTTTGTAAGCTCGTTGATTAATAGACGTGGCTTATTTGCATTTTCCTCTGCAGCGGCTGCCGCTTCTGCTGCCATCATTTCTGAAACTTCAGGACTTGGCGGAGTATAAGAACCACGGCCATAAGGCTTGCGCATTCCAGCTCCCTTTCTATTAAAATTATTTCTGTTCTGATTATTCTGATTGTTCTGATAACGATAATTATTATTGTTATTAAAATGTTTTTCGTCTGACTGGTTTTGTTGTGTATGCTGGGCTTCTTCAGATTCTTCTGCCTTTTTTACTACCCGGCGTTTTTTTACTACAATCTTGCCGGCTTCCTGCCCTTCTTCATTCTGTTCACCAGACGGGCCTTCTTCTTCAGTTTCTGAAGCAGCTTCCTGCTGAGCTTCTGTTTCTTCATAAGAAGCTGACTGTTCGTTCTGTACTTCTGATTCATTTGAATCAAAATCAAGTGTAGCCTGAACTTCTTCTGCAGGCTCCTGTGATGGGTTTTCGTCTGTTGTACGACGTTTTCTTAATGCTGCCATTAAAAAATCCTCATGATAATTTGTAATTAGATTTTGATTTTATATTGTTATAAAAAAATAAAAACACCAGATTTAATTGATTTTTTGGGACAGACAAGATACAAAAAAAGTCCCTGAAAATTATTATTATCCTTTTTTAAATTTCTGTCAAGTCTATGATTTTAGGCTGCTCGCATAGTCTCGCAGCTTGAGCCATTCTTTCGATGAACCTAAATTGGCCCGCTGTCGCAGCCCAATTTTTAACGGTTCTTCGATTGTAGGCTTATTTTATTACATCGCTGTGAATAATCATTGCCTGTTTATATTCAGAAGAAGCCACTGAGAATAAATCTACATCAGGTTCTTTTTCTATCATATTAACATCGCCGCTGAATTCAACATTATTTGCGATTCTTATTCTTGCAGTTGTAATATTTCCGTTTACCTTACTTCCCGAACAGATTTCAACACGTTCAGCAGCATTCATATCTCCAGAAACATCGCCACCGGCAACTATAATAGAATTAGCTTCGATTTTATCTACCTTGCAAACTGCATTCTTTGCAATTTCAAGATCACCAGAAGGTGCATTGATTTTTCCGCTGAATTTTCCTGTTATAACAAGTCTATCGCTGAACTCAAGAACTCCATCGAATTCTGTTTCTTCACCGAAAACAGTTATATTCTTTTTTTCAATTTCATTTTTATCGGCCATCAATTCACCTGTAAAGTTATTTCTTAATTTTTTTAATTATAACAATAATTGACTGTATTATCAATATAAATGCAGAAAGCCCTGCCGCCGCTATTCCGGCTGCATCACCTGCCAGTGTAAAAGGAGTCAGCTGGCTTTCATTTCTTACTGGGAGCCTTCCAATTACAAAGGCCTGACAGAATTCCGGAGCCTGTTTTTCAATTATTCCTTTTTCGTTGATTATGCAGGTAACTCCACTTGCCGTACTTCTTACTGCAGGAACTCTGTTTTCAACACAACGGAAAACAGCCATTGCAAGATGCTGTCGTTGACAAGGTATACTGCCAGACCAGGAATCATTACTTAAATTAAAGAAGCAGCGGGAACCATTTAATACCATTTTTCTGCAGATGCTGCTAAAGGTATCTTCAAAACAGATTGGAGTAGAAAACTTTAAGTCCCTGTATTCAAAGACTGTATACTCATCACCTTTTTCCCACATATGAGTATTACCATTAAGCAGCTTTATATAAAGTAAAGGAAAAATATGCTTCATTGGAAAGCTTTCTGTAAAAGGAACAAGTTTAATTTTTGAATAAATATCTGGTTCTGGCGGATGTACATTTTTTCCGGATTCAAAAACAAGGGCACTGTTATACTGAACCTTATCTGAACCATGTAATTCAACTTCATGAGAATTACCAATTACAAATACGGCATTGTTTTCATCCAGAAAGTTTAAGAGCTGGGAAATCAGCATAAAGCGTCTTACATCAGTTCCATAATCATAATTGTAGATTATAGATGGAGCAACGGCGGTTTCGGGCCACACTACAAAATCAACTTCAGAAAGAGACTGAGCTTCTTCGGTCAGCTGAATCAGATTCTTAACATTTTTTGAATATTCTTCTATTCCGTTTTTCCAGGGGCTCTCGTTATTCTGAATTGCGGCAACTGTAACATATTTGTTCTCTTCATTTTTATTTATAACTGAAATTCCATATACAAGAGAAGCCGTAATAAGAATCAGCCAGATAAGTCCGCAGGCATAAGTAAGCTTTAATGAAACAATAGATAAAGCTTTTTCCTTTTTTACATAAGCAGAAATATGAGATTTTCTTGCCGAATCAACAGAATTTAACAATCTCTTTTTTTCGCACTTTTTTGAAATAAGGCTGAAGAAAAAAGCAGAAGGAAAAATTACAAGCAGATTTAATCCAAAAACTCCCACTATTGAACATATTTGAATTAAATAAACAAACTTCCACTGTGTATAGGCTGTTACACCATAATTGATTCCAAAATAGCCCAGGGTTTTTAAATATTCATATCCGCAGATACAAAAAAACTGAAGAAGCCAGCTGTTCTTATCTGAAACTGAAGCGGCCCATTTCAGGACTAAAAAAAAGAGAGAACAGATAATCATATAGCCTATGCAGACTATTATCAGGCCAAGAGGATGAAAGCTTTGAAGCCAGTAACCATACAGGGCATATGAAATAATTCCGTATAAAGCACCAAAGATAAGTGATTCAGAAGTCTTTGAATATTTTATTAAGAACAAGACAGGCAGATAATTAAACCAGGCAATAAAGTATAATCCGTCTTCAAAGAGAATATTTGGATTAGAAAGCCAGAATAATAATGAAGATATTATTAAAAGAAAAATTTTGAAAAATACAGATTTTTTTCCAGTTGGATTGGGATTATTTCTTTTCATTTTTAATCTTTAAATTCCAAAGCTTTTCTTTAAGCTGCTGACCGGCTCTGAAAGCGGCTACATAATGAGGGGCAACCTTAAAAGTTTCACCAGTTTTCGGATTTCGTGCTGAAGAACGGCCTTTTCTAAGCCTTGCCTCAAAGGTCCCAAAACCACGTAACTCAATGGTACTTCCCTTTTCCAAGGCTTCTCTGGTATGAAGTAAAAAACTGTCTATTACAGTTTGTATATCCTGTTTTTCAACATCAGTTGATTTATATACAGCATCAATTAAATCATTTTTTGTAATTTTAGATTCAGACATTATTTTTTTATGCCTCCAGACTTTTTGAATTTTTGACAAAAAAAACCAGTTGAAAAAGCTTCCAACTGGTTTTCACATAAGCATTAATCAAAAATGTTATTTTGCTGCAAATGTAGCATTGTAAAGATTCATCATTCTTGACTTTTTGCGAGACACAGCATTTCTCTTCAAAACACCCTTGCTGCGAGCGCTGTCGAGTTCCTTCTGAAGCTGCTTGTATTTTTCTTCAGCAAGTTTCTGATCTTTAGCCTGAACTGCTTCTACAAACTGCTTTGCATAAGTTCTGCAAGTGCTTTTAATTGCTTTATTATGAAGTCTGCGAACTTCGCTCTGTGCGTGTCTTTTCTCTGCAGATGATTTTTTGCCTGCCAATTGGAGACCCCCAAAAAATATAGTTAACTGTCATTCATACTACCAAATTACATATATTGTGTCAATGAAAGTTTCGAATTTTATGAGTTGAATTATTGACACTAGTGCCGTATCTCATTATTATATTTGATACGAATATTCGATTGGAGGCACATAATGGCTGGAGCTAGTAAAAACTCTCGTACAACTGTTGCAACACAAAAATTCATTTGCCCTGACTGTGGTGGCGAAAT
>JAEEGJ010017715.1_pt1 | contig 16052 bp, 8 predicted proteins | sample 8958761 | NCBI WGS metagenome assembly JAEEGJ01 (sample SAMN16246546, study PRJNA631951) | gut metagenome | biome: gut microbiome; feature: rumen; material: RS-attached | host: Bos | place: Iran: Karaj | collected 2018-10
ATGATCGATAGCTGATGGTCTTCTGAAGTAACCGTCCATGTTACCGTTACCACCGAAGGCGAATACCATACGTCCCTGATCATCGTAACCAAAGAGTCTTCCTCTGTTTCTGTCAAGACAGACATAAATATCGTTGTCCATAACAGTTATATCTGTGAGGATTGATGGTCCTTCATAACCACCACCAGATCCAAGATAGAGGTCACCACCTACTGACCAGTCACCGTTAGAAACCAGGATGTCACTACCAAGAAGATTCAGCTTTCTGATAGCATTCTCATCATCGTGTGCCTGATCCTCTGTACGAGCCTTGGATGCATATATGAAACCTTCATAATCCATGTAGATGTTCTCGTACTCTGTAGGAACGAAGGATTCCATCTTAGCTCTCTGTTCCTGAGAAGCAAGTTTCTTCCATATATAATCTGTCCAGTCAAAAGTAACTGGTGTAGCTCCTACAAATCCTGAGAAAGTAGTATCGTTCTCATACTTGATAAGACCTTTGTTGATACCAGTTGCGATACAGTAAACACGCTCTGCTGTATCAACTACTACCTTAGTTGGCTGGAATACCAGCTTAGGATCAAGTGTGTTGTCTGTAGGCTTAACAAATTCCAAAAGGAAGTTAAGATCCTTATCAACCTTGACTACTCTTGCATTACCATTATCTGCAATGAAGAGGTTTCCATCCTCTGATACTGCTATATCAGTAGGATTGTTAAGAGTATTAACGCTTGATCCCTTAATGGAATCAATTATCCTTACAACTTCAAGCTGTTCAGGTGATACTCTGTTAAGTTCTATGATTCTGTTATTACCGCTGTCACACAGATAAAGTGTGTTACCATCTGCGAAAAGACCCTGTGGATTCTTGAGCTTAACATCAAGGCCAAGCTCTGAGGATGTGAACACCTTGCAGGAATTGTAGAAGTCTGCACTGTCCATGTAATCGCCCCAGTAGTCATAGTTGTATGTGTAACTACCTTCATTTGTGTTCGCACTAACCTGAAGTGGCTGAAGAAATGCTGTAGCTAACGCAATTACTGCCATTCCAGTTCTTAAAAAGAAATTCTTTTTACGCATAATGCTTCAACCTTTCAAATTAATCCTTAAGTCCTGAGCTAGCCATTGTCTCGAGGATCTGGCTCTCAGAGAATACGAAAATCAAAATTGGAACTATCATTACTACTACAAGAACCGCAGCTCCCTGACCTGTTCTTGCGATACCACCACTCTGAATCTGCTGAAGAGCAAATACGAGAGTTTTCTTTTCCTCAGAATAGATATATGTTGATGCCTTGTTGTTCCACAAGCCCTGTACTGAGAAGATGATAAGTGTCATCCACGCCGGCTTAACGTTTGGCATAACGATTCTGGAAAAGACTGTCCACTCATTGGCACCGTCGATCTTGGCAGCCTCAATAAGTGCTGTTGGGAGACCTTCCATGAACTGCTTCATAAGGAAAAGACCCATTGGTGAAGCGAAAGCTGGGATAATGATTGCCCAGTATGTATCGATCCAGCCGAGTTTGTTCAAAATGAGGTAGTTAGGAATTGCTGTTACCCAACCTGTGAACATCATCGCTACAGTTACAATCTTGAAGAATGTCTGGTTACCAGGGAATTCGTACTTAGCAAGTACGAAAGCACCCATGGAAGCAATGATGAGGTGTCCTGCTGTACCAACAAAAGTGATGAACACTGTGTTGAACAGGTATCTTGTAAATGTAACCCATGACTTACCCATGGTTACAAACAAGTCTGAGAAGTTATCAAGTGTAGGATGCTGTGCGAAAATCTTAGGTGGGAACTTGAAAAGTTCGTCCAAAGGCTTCAACGCACTACTTACTGCGTATATGATTGGGAATGCCATTACGAAGGCAACCAACAACAGGAAAAAGTAAAGTGCTATATCGCCAGCAATTGATCTATTAGGCTTTCTTTTTTTAATTATTTTTGCGCTCATATCAAGTACCAACTCTCCTTAACAGACTCTGGATTGCCTTGTTGCAAAGTATCATCATAAGGAACAGGATTGTAGCTATTGCACAGGCATAACCCATTTCAAATCTTGAATAACCATAGTCAAACAGGTGTGTTACGATGGTACGTGCTGCGTAATCCGTACTAGGATATCCGCAAAGAGCCATTGTTACATCTGCAACTCCAAAAGAAGAAGTGATTGTCATAACCGCACCGAACATAAGCATTGGCTTCATGCTAGGAAGGGTGATGAACCACAGTTCCTGCCATCTGTTCTTGATACCATCCATGTATCCAGCTTCGAACATTGATCTGTCGATACCCTGGAGACCAGCTACGAATGAAAGGAATCCGGTTCCCAAACTCATCCACAGAATAACGATCATACAAATAGGAAGCATGTATCTTGGATCAATGAGCCATAATCTTGCTGTATCGATAATACCCAGATTCATCAGGAAGGCGTTTACGTATCCGTAAGCATCACCTCTGAAGAATACCGAGAAGATTACGTAACAGTTACCAGCAATGGAAGGGGCGTAGAACACGATGACCGCGATACTTCTGATCCACACTGGTAGCTCATTTATGAGCCAGGCAAAAAGGAAGGATAAAATATATCCAAGGGGGCCTGTAATCAGAGCTATCATCAACGTGTTCTTAACGCCTATCAGAAAGATATCATCCTGGAGTACCAGAGAGATATAGTTCTGCAATCCGATGAACCGAGGAGGTTCAAGTATGTTGTAATATGTGAAGCTGTAGTAGATTGAAGCCACTACAGGGAACACATAAAACATCGTGAATAATATTGCATATGGTGCCAGGAAGAGGTAACACATCTTACGGTTCTTGGCCTTCTTCCAGGCTACATTTAAATTATGTTTACGAAGTGTAAAATACTTCTGAAGATATTCCTTCATCACCTTGTCTCCCAATAAAGTGTTGTTTAGTCAACCGGCATACCAAACTCAATACGTTTCTTCTTGATCTCTTCATCAATCAGGATTGAGTAGTCAATAATTGTCTCTCGAGAATCAACCTTTTCGTTGATAACCTTTCTGATCGCGTTGGAGATATGTCTACCAGTGAAGTAACCACCTGGAACCTCTCTGATTCCTACTGTGCTATCCCACTGTGCATCGAGAACTTCAATGTCCTCTGTACTCCAGGAGAGATTTGCGAATGCATCTCTGTTTGCTGTTGCATATCTTGCGGATGATCCCAGGAGAGCTTCGATCTCACGACCAAATCTAACCTGTGTATCTGCATTAGCCCACCACTTCATGAATTCCCATGAAGCAAGTCGTAATGCTTCATCATCAGTCTTGATCATCATTGTTGCACTACCAGTGATGAAGTCTGATCTATCAAGATACTGTTTGCCATTTGCATCTGTTCTGTAGGTTCCAGGAATAAGTGTGAAATCCCAGAGACCTCTGATCTCAGGTGCTGATACCATCAAAGTGTTGTAAGTAGAATATGGAGCAATTCCGATTGGCATTTCTCCTGAACGGAATCTGCTTACAAAATCGTAAACTGTAGGGATACCATAATCGTTAAAGTATCTTACATAATCATCGAATGCTGCTACACCAGCCTCTGTGTTAACAGTTGTCTTGGTTCCTTCCTCGTTGTACATGTCCCCACCATACTGATAGAGAAGAGCGAAGTACATTGAAAGGTCAGGAGTGTTTGACATGATTGATGTTGAAGCAGCTGCTGCTCCACTACTTCCTGCTGCAGTAGGAATACCTACTGAAAGGTTGTTACCCTGAATTGTAGGAAGAAGCTCGATGAGTTCTTTCCATGTATTAGGAACTTCAAGTTCCATTTCTTCAAGTACGTCTTTTCTATAGAACATTACGTTGAAGGTCTGTGTCTCTGGAATTCCGTAGATGTGTCCATCTAATCCATACTGCTCATATGAGCTCTTTGAATAGTGGCTCATTACTTCTTCCCAGCCTTCGAACTGTGTAATGTCTTCTGCTGCTCCACGGAGCGCGTAGTTAACTGGCTGATCTGCACCAACTGAGAGAACTACGTTTGGTCCACGTCCAGCAAGTACTGCATTAAGAAGTGCTCCTGGGTCAACAATCTCTACGTTAACCTTAACTCCTGTTGATGTTGTGAAGTCATCATCAACCATTGTCTTAAGGATTGTTCCCTGATCACGTCCTGTAAGTACCCAAACCTTAACTACCTGGTCTGCTGTCTTCTCATCGTATACATCACCTACTGAGTTGTAATCTACAAAGAAGGATGCAATGAAGGACTTGATCTCGTGTGCTGCCTTTGTAAAGAAGTTTGCTTTTTCTTTCTTAGGTGTAACATCTGTTCCTGAAACTACCAGGTAATCTACATCCAGCTTGGTCTCACTGAGGTTAAGTGATGCAGTACCAAGTGATGTGATGTTATCTTTGAAAGTAACGAACTCTGTTGTGATCTTCTGTGGCTTCTCACAGAATCTCTCAAGCTGCTGAGCTATTGTCTGTGCTGTGGCAATGTTATCTGCCATCTGTCCTGAGTAAGCAACCATGTCATCAACGATCTTGTAAAGTCTCTTGGACTCAAGTTCCATAGCCTGCATGATCTCAGGATAGGTTGTATCAATGTGGTAATCTCTGTATACGTCTGGTGAAGCACCTGTGTATACGAGGATTCTTCTGTAAATCTGGTTAAGTCTGTATGTGGAATCTTCCATCTCCTCAAGGATTGCACCCATACCACCAAGAGTTGCCTCAAGTCTGATTGTGTGCTGACCCTTTGTCAGGTAGAAGTTGAAAGGTGTTCCATTCTCATCTGCAAGATCCTTGCACTCCCAGTCGTTTCTATAATCAAATGAAATTTCTGAAAGATCCTTGAAAGGAACCTCGCCGTCAATAAGTACTGTTCTGTTTGATACAGATCCTCTTGAGTAGTTCTGTCTGGCCTTAACCATGATGTTGTAGTAACCATCTTCTGGTACTTCGAAGTTCCATTCAATCCACTGTCCTGAACTTCTCCAGGCATCTCCACCTACGTAGTTAAGAACTGTTGTTGTAACACTGTTAGGAACTGTTGTTGGTGAAGAACGATCATATTTAGCATATAAGGAAGATTCAGATCTAAGTGTTGAATCCTCACCCTGAACTACAAGGTTATATGTCTTGGCTGTATCTGATCCAGCGTTCTGTGGCTGCTGTGCAAGATACTCTTCGTAGCTTGGCTTCTCTGTGATAGCTTTAAGCTCTACATTTGATAAAAGCATAGGCTCATTGTCTGCTATAAATGAAAGCTTGTTATCACCCTTTTCAAAGTAGAAGACATAAGGTTCAGCAACGAATCCCATATCATCCTTGAAATAAGCACTCTGCCATCCGAAGTATTCAACCTGACGTGGTCTGATCTGGTTGCCCTGGTTATCAACCTTGACATCACCACCATCCATCCACATTCTGGTGAATGCTATGTTTCTGGCATCTTCGAATGGAAGCTCATCGTTGATCATTACTGTTCTCTCTGCAGGAACGCCTCTGCTCTCAGTAATCTTGTAATCAATGAAGAGTCTGTACATTCCAGCCTGTGGAACATTTACGTTCCAGGTTACTGTTGAACCTGTGTCAGTAAAAAGTGCATCTTTGTTATCATCAGTTGCTCCCTTTTCTACTCTGACTGTTCCTTCAGACTCATAGTTGAAGATGTCTACCTGAACATCATTTGCAGGATGTGCATCGTTAAGATGTTCGTTAACATATCCTGTGTAGGCTCCAACTCTTTCCATACCTTCAATTTCCTGAGTAAGATCTACTCCTTCATATTTAGCATGGAAATCTGTTCTCTCTCGTCTTGTTAATACAAGACACAGGCAAACGATCGCTGCCAAAATACCAAGTACTATCAATAATTTTTGTAAAGTCTTATTCATATTCTTAAGTCCTTTAGTTAGTTTCTGCAAAAACCCAAAATGCCGGCTTCGGCTTGTACAAATCATCAAAGAGCAGTGGGCATTGAGCCTTTTCCTTATTGCTGCCACCACCTACTGTAGATCTGTGCTGAAGCCATGAATACTTGTCAATTGTTCCCCAGAAGGTAATGCCCGTAACGTTCACTCCGGAATTCTGAACTGACTGAAGTGCATAATACTGAAGGTTGTAAGTCTTACGCATCTTCTCATATTCTTTTTCCTTGGACTCGGCACTACCATCGTAGTCGTCGCTGGAACTAAGATCCCATTCAGTTATCTGAATGTTTCCTACCACATCTCCATATGCCTTGGCTGATGCCTCGACATCTGTGTATGAAGGAGAATCAACACTGTAGTGTCCCTGCATTCCCATAGCTGTGATTCTCGTTCCAACTCCTGGCTCGCCTTCCTGTGATTTAACTTCCTGCAAAAGAGCCACAATTCCTTCTCGCTTCTTGGCTACGCATTCATTGTAGTCGTTGTAGTAAAGTTCCAATTCAGCAGGCGCGTATTTGTTGGCGTACTTAAATGCATTTATAATGAACTCTTCGCTTTGGTAAACATGCCACCAGCTGGAGTTATTACCATGTGTATCATTGGAAAGATCTTCGTTAGGATTCTCTGTATCTGTTCTGTAGGTTCCTGTAGCATCTGAAACAGCTTCATTAACTACGTCCCATCCATAGAAAAGATCTTTGTAAGGACTGTCGTCCCCGGTGAAATGAGTAAGTACTTCTCTTATGTACCACTCCTGTCTCTTGTCCATCTCCTGAGCTGATACATAAGGTTTGGTCTTGTCATAGTCTTCATGGAAGAACCATTCAGGTGTCTGTGAATGCCACACCAGCACATGACCTCTTACCTTGATCTCCCTGTCAGGATGAACTTCATTCCACTTAACTAATTTATTAAGTATCTTCTCGGGATTACTGAAGTTCAGAACCGGTACTGTAATAGTCTCACCGTTCAGCTCAGCTTCCTGAGTTCCCGGACATTTACCATTGCTATATCCAAATAGTGAATCCGGTTTAAGCTCATTTCCAAGAGTAACTGCATTGAAGTGGGTTGTTACCAGATTCCATAATGGAATGTCCCATGGTTCCTTACCCGTTATCGCGCATCCGATCCGGCATCCCATTTTTTGCTCTACGCAATCTCTAAGCGCTGGAACCGCCTCTTCTTCGCTCTCTTTATCCTGAGCGTCAGCTTCTACTTTATTCGATTCATCTGTGGAAGTATTGATAAGTGAATTATCTGATGTTGCAGCAACACTCTCAGCCTCAGATGCCGTAGCTACTTGACTTTCCGTGGTCCCCCCACAGGCTGTAAGTGCCAGCATCACTGAAGCTGCCGTGATGGCAACTAAAGATTTGCCTCGTTTGTACACTTTCCTTTTGCCTCCCAGTAAATAATACTCAAAACTTGCTACCATCGACCCCCATCGACAAGTATAAGCATAAAGGCTTTGGTTCGCTATCGCCTACCATTTTTTGCCTGATGGTAATCAGATGTTGCTTTTTACTATCAAAAAATGCGGTGCAGTTTTTGTGCACTTTCAACAAAATAGACTATAAAAATCATGCACCATTTATTTAATGTGAGCACGAATCGGGCAATTATAGCAATATTTGATAAGAATGATTTGTCATAAAATGTTATTATTTTATAGACAATTATTGACAGTGTGGTTATTTATGGTTGTAATAGCGTTCGCAATATTTTAGCAAATGGGGTGCGTGATATTGCGTAATACTTATATTGAGTATTGTCAGCGCTATCAGTTGTTATTTGATTTAAGGGAGGGGATCACAATGGTCAAACAGTCAGGCAGCAATGTAACTTTGGATTATTACCAGCAGAACACTGATTTCAGTTCCCGTGTACTTGATGGTAATAATGAGAAATCTATTTTCCCTAAGGATAGTTCGATCAGAATCTGGTATAACGAACAGACTTATGACTATCCGTCTCATTGGCACAACGCCCTGGAGATCATCGCTCCAATCGATAATTATTACGATGTAGAAATCGAGGGAGAAATACACAGGGTCAAGGCCGGAGAAATTGTTTTTATTCCACCGAGAAAATCTCATTATCTGCACGCTCCAAGTTCAGGAAGCAGATATGTATGTCTTTTTGATATAGACTTCTTTTCATCAATGAGGGGCTACTCAGGTCTTATGAATATGCTCAATGACTGTATTCATATCACTCCTGAAACTTATGCTCCTATATATAATGAAATAATGGGTCTTTTTTCTCAGATTTGGAACGAGTATTTCCAGAAAACTGAGTTCTATGAGTTTTCAATTTACTCACATCTGTTCCAGATCATGACAATTCTGTCCAGATACAAGCTCAACAAGATCAATCTTTTCACTGAGTCTACTCCAGTTAAGAGAAGAGAGTATTTTGAGAAGCTCAACACTGTTATCGACTACATCGATGAGAACTATGCTTACGACATAACTCTTGAGGATGCAGCTTCCTACAGTGGCTTCTCCAAGTTCCATTTCTCCAGATTGTTCAAAGAGTACATGGGCTGCACCTTCTATGATTACCTTATTGGTCAGAGAATCAAAGCTACTGAGCTGCTGCTGACAAGAGATGATCTGTCAATTACAGATATTGCTCTGCAGTCTGGATTCTCAAGCATTTCTACATTTAATAGAACATTTAAATTGAAAAAGGGATGTACTCCCGGCGAATACAGATCATTATTCTCTGGCGGCTTAGGTAAAGAGAAGGGTGATGTTTCCGCCAAGGTTGCTAAGTAATTAGCTCCTATATATAAAAATTTGCTCACGTCTACGCGACGTGAGCTTTTTTGTTTTAGCGTGCAATCCATGAATAAACGTCGTAGCCTTCTCCAGCATATACGAAGTATACGTTGTGCTCGCCGGTTATTGGCTGGTCGAATGTAGCAACAGCTTTTACGCCGTCTGCTTTCTCATTCTCAATTATTGCGTAGCCTACTGCTTCTGCAGATGGGCTGTCGAGGCAAACCTTAATAGCTCCGCGGATATCTCCGTTTGTATTTGTCTCTTTTACATCAACTGTAAACTCTATCTCTTTTGCTCCAGTTGCTCCGAAATCAACTCCAGCAACGCTTGTCCAAGCACCGTCTGTGATTCCTGTAAGGATCATGTCTCCAGAGCCGCACTTCTTGGCAACCTCACCATACTGCTTAGTATTGATTCCAGCTGCATTTGAAAGAGTAACTGCCTTAACCTCCGTGTAAGGGTCAAAAGCTTTGAGCTGAGCAACACCTGCTCTTGTACCTGTGCTCTTAGCTGGCTCGTTGTTCTCATTAAGAAGGAGCTTATCTACGTTAGTGCTGCGATAGCCGCCGTCCATATCAAGGCCTTCCTCAAGGATTCTTGAATGGTAAGTGATGTAGTACTCGCCATTAAACTCAAACATGCAGTGATGGTTATTACCGCCACGGCCAAAGAATCTCTCAGGGTTCTTGAGAACTGCATTACATCTCTCAAAAGGTCCCATAGGTGAATCAGACTTCATTGTAACGATCTCACCTGACTCAAAGCCAAGCTCAGAAGTTGCCTGTGGTGTTACATTGAAGTTAGAGCAATATGAATAGTAATAAACACCATCAATCTTGTTGATTCCTGAATCCTCAAAGAGATAATCTACGTTCTCGATAGCAATTGGATCACCGTCAAGGCTCATCATGTCATCACCGAGCTTGCAAACTCTAGCTGTTCCCGGGTTCGCAGCCTTGTCAGGAGAAGGAACGCCTCCTCCCACATAGATATAGCTGCTACCATCATCATCCATCAATACAGCAGGGTCAAAGAGCCATGTGACCTCTGCACAATTAGGAGTCTCTCTTGAAATAAGTGGTGCTCCAAGCTCATCAACAAATGGTCCAACTGGTGAATCAGATGTGAGAACTCCGATACCATTTCCGTTATTGGCAAAGTATAAAAAGAACTTGTCCTTGCCATCAATGTTCTTATAAGCTGCAGCTGGTGCCCATGAGTTAGGTCCCCAGCTTGCTGCTCCAGTCTTGCCTGCAGCGTATACTGTTCCATGATCTGTCCAGTTAACAAGATCATCAGATGAAACTACATTAATAGTATTAATGTTGCCATATGTATTTTCTTTTACCGAACCATCAGCATTGTAGGATGGCTTGTCACCTGTCATATAAAGATATACTCTTCCGTCATAGACCAGTGCATATGGATCCGCGCCAAAACGCTGTACCATAACCGGGTTATGATCGGTTATTGGCTTAGCACTTTTCAAAATGCTGATATCCTGAAAGATTTCCTCAGGATTTACAGTTGTAATATTATCGCTTTTCATTTCTACAGTCTCCTCTGCTTTTGTTACTATTAGTTCTCTATGAGAACCGCAGCCAGTGATCAGAAGGCTCGCAGCCAATGCTGCACTAATAGTTCTAGTCAGGCTCTTCATTGCCCATACCTCCCGTAGTTCATTGTTTTCATAATTGGCTTGACACTTTCTCAAGTAATGCTAAATCTTCCAACAGGCTTACAGAATTTCTCCACATTCACCAGTTTGGGTATTAAAAATATAAAGGTTACAAGCTAACCTTATCCACCAAAAAGTTGCTGATTTAATGTCGCAAATTGCGAAAGGCCAAAGAATAGCAAATCCTAGAGAAAAGAGCGCAATTTTTAGGAAATGGGGATTACACTGCAACTTAGCAAAGATTCGAGAATATGTAGCAAGAATTCGGTGGATAGAGCTTATGGGAAAAGATACATTTATATTGAATAATCAGCATGAACACTGATAATTCGAGGAATTGCATTATGTTATTTTGATGTTTTATAGCAAAAATTTTATTGGGGAGAATAATACAAATGCTAAGAGAAACTACTGTTAAAAATGGTAAGGTGAGAGGCCTTGCCGGAACTGATCCCAGAATTACTGTATATAAGGGAATTCCTTTTGCAGCAAAGCCAATTGGCGAGAACAGGTGGCGTGCACCTCAGCCATGTCCTGACTGGGATGGAATTCTTGATGCTTACAATTTCGGTCCTATTTCATATCAGGACAGACCCGGCATGGGAACAGATATCTACTGCAGAGAATGGCATGTAGATCCAAGCGTCACTCTTTCTGAAGACTGCCTGTATCTCAATATCTGGACACCTGCCAAAAAAGAAGGTGAGAAGCTTCCTGTTCTTGTATGGTACTTTGGCGGCGGATTCCAGTGGGGCTATACATCAGAAATGGAATTCAACGGTGAGCAGCTTGCCAAAAGAGGCATCGTAGTTGTGAGTGTTGCGTACAGACTCAATTGTTTTGGTTTCCTTGCTCACAAGAATATTACTGCTGAAGCTCCTGATGCTCCAGCAAACTTTGGTCTTATGGATCAGTGCGCAGGTCTTAACTGGGTTCACGACAACATTGCTGCCTTTGGCGGAGACCCTGATCAGATCACTATCGCCGGCCAGTCTGCAGGTGGATCAAGTGTAATGCATCAGTTAACACATAAAGGCAATGAGAAACTCATAAAAGGTGCTGCTATCTTTAGTGGAATCATCAGACTTGCTGATCCAAAGGATGATATCTTTAAGCCTCTGAACCTTGAAAAGGCTGAAGATCTCGGTGCTCAGTTCTTTGATAGTCTTGGAGTAAAGAGCCTTGAAGAAGCCAGAGCTCTTTCGCAGGAAGAAGTATTTGACGGCTACAACCGTTTTGTTAAGGATCATCCAAGAATGTTCCCTATTCAGGATGGTTCATTTTGTGAAGGTGACCCGGTACAGCTATTCATTGACAGGAAATGTGCTGACGTTCCTGTTATTGCCGGAAATACTACTGATGAGTTTTCTTTTGCAGGAGTTAACAGCGTTGAGCTTTCTGTCAAAACTGTTTTTGAAGCCGCCTGTAAGAATGCGCCCTCACAGAAGTTCTATTACTATAGATTTGATCCTGAAATCCCAGGAGACGGAAATCCGGGCGACAGCTACCCAGGCACTTTCCACTCCTGCGATCTGTGGTTTTTCTTTGGTTCGCTGGATAAATGCACACGTCCCTACACAGGCAAACAGTTAGATCTTGCAAGGCAGATGTGTGACTATTTTGCTAATTTCATTAAGACCGGTGACCCTAATAATAATGGTGGAAATGACTGTCTTCTTAGAAGTGAGAACTATGAGAATGTTCACAGAAGTGCAGTTACAGGTTGGGACTGCGATAATTTGGTTTCAGTTGATGAATTGTCTCCAGAAAACGTTGGCATAGATTATGTCTGCAGGAACAAGGCTTCTCTCCCTGCATGGGCTCCATACAAAGTCGATAACCGTTATGAGATGGAGTTTCTCTCAAATGGCGCAAGACCTAAGTTCGAGGGCGGAATCAGACAAGGCAGCAAGAAACAGGCTGTTAACCCTTATCTTCCATCCTGGGAATATATTCCTGACGGAGAGCCTTATGTATTTAACAACCGTGTTTATGTATATGGTTCTCATGACCTGTGGCAGGGTGAAACCTTCTGCCTTGGCGATTATGTAACCTGGTCAGCTCCTATTGATGATCTTGGAAACTGGCACTATGAGGGAGTTATCTATCCGAAGACCGCAGATCCTCTTAATAAGGAAGGCCGCATGTGTCTGTATGCTCCTGATGTAACAGTAGGTCCTGATGGACGCTACTATTTGTATTATGTTCTCGACAGAGTATGCGTTGTTTCAGTTGCTGTTAGTGATACTCCTAATGGACCATTTAAATTCTATGGCTATGTCCACTATGAGGATGGAACAAGACTCGGTGAAAAAGATGGCGATGAGCCTCAGTTTGACCCAGGTGTACTTACTGAAGGAGATAAGACATATCTTTTCACAGGCTTCTGCGGACAGGGCGATAAATCAAGACATGGCGCTATGCTTACTGTTCTTGATAAAGATATGCTCACGATTACAAGAGCTCCCGAGTTCGTTGCTCCGGGCAACTGCTATAGTGAAGGAACCGGATATGAAAATCATGCCTTCTTTGAAGCTCCTTCTATCAGAAAGCACGATGACACCTATTACTTCATCTATTCTTCTGAAGTTTGCCATGAGCTGTGCTACGCAACTTCCAAGGATCCTCTTGGTCCTTACAAGTATGGCGGCGTGATTGTTTCTAACTGTGACCGCGGAATTGACAGCTACAAGAAAGCTGATGATGCAACAGCTTACGGTGCTAACAACCACGGAAGTATTGTTCAGATTGGTGATGATTGGTATATCTTTTACCATAGACACACAAATGGAACATGGTTCAGCCGTCAGGGCTGCGCAGAGAAGATTCACTTCGAAGCAGACGGTTCCATCAAGCAGGTTGAGATCACATCCTGTGGTCTTAACGGCGGTCCTCTCTCAGATGTTGGCGAGTATCCTTCATACATTGCCTGCAATATCTTTACAAAGGAGCATGTGGCTTATGTTGAGGCATCTGTTCCAAGGGTAGTTCAGGAAGGTGCTGACGGAGATGCTAATCCTGGATATATCAAGGCTATCGTTGATGGCACTACTATTGGCTTTAAGTATTTTGATGTTAAGGGTGCTACGGGTCTTAGGATTAAGACCAGAGCTTACTTTGACGGAGATTTCGAGGTTAGAACATCTATTGATGGAGAGGTTCTTGGCAAGATACACGGTGTAAATTCAAATATGTGGGAATCAAATGAATGCACGTTTGATGCACCTCTCACCGGAGTTCATGCACTGTATCTTACATACTGCGGAACAGGAACTGCCTCCCTTAAGAGTATTGAGTGGTTGCACTGACAGGTTGCTGGCTCCGCGGGTACTTTGTGACAATTGGTAAGTTGTAGCTGGCTCCGCGGAAGGATTTTGACATAGGACGTTCTGCGGCATGATCTATAGCAGGATACACAGGTCTGTACTCATGGTTCTAAACATTTCATCAAGCCCGATGCGTCAATTGGTCGTGAAATGGCACTCGCAATTGGCCGGTCTTGATTCCATAGAACCAAAATCGTACTGACTCTGTGTATCCATGCTAATATTTCATGCTCGCAGAACTTTTTTGTCGATAATGTAAATTATTTATTAAGCAAGATTACTCTAGTCATTAACAGTTCAATCTTTCTATGTCCCAGAAACACAAGAACAAATAAATCTGATAGAATAACTAAGGCTACAACATACTCAATACAATTGATAGCTGCCTACAACCGGCATAACAACACTACAGATATGGAGGCACAATTATGACAGCTGAAGAACTATGGGCAGAATTTTGCTCAAAGAAAAATGTAGATATTAACACTCCTTATGAAGCGTGGGGCTTTGGAGGCTCAGGAGATAATGTTTCAGATAAGCTTGCTAACCTTGTAAAAGAAGGAATTAAATTCGGAACAGCAAGTAGTTATGACCAATATGAATTAGAAGATGCACTAGATGAACTTCCTAAGATTGGGGATTATAGTGTAATACTTGATGGTAATGATGAAGCAGTCTGCGTTATCAGAGATTATGATGTATATGTCAGGCCCTTCAATGAGGTACCACCTTTCCACGCTTACGCAGAGGGCGAAGGTAACAGATCTTTACAGTACTGGCGAGAGGTGCATAAAGAGTTTTTTGAAGAGGAACTTGAGGAAACAAATATTTCTTTTACCGAAGATATGAGGGTTATATGCGAGAAGTTTTCTCTAGAGTACGTTCCGGGAAAGGATACAGAACAGGATCTTTTATTTGCCGAACCATCAATGGATTTTGCAGACGAAATTGTTGCCTATAGAAAAGAAATGCTAGAAGCAGGCTCAAGCTTCGATGGGTGCTTTTCTATGAAAAGACATGAAGATGTTAAGGACTTTATTGAGCACTGCAAAGGGTGGTCTAATCCTAGCAGGGAAACAGATGAACACGGAGCCTGGGGCAACGTTATCCTGGTGATCAGGAAATACGACCACAAAATGGTAGGCTGCATGCAGGTTCACAATGTTCTTACTGACAGAATGAAAAAGTATACAGGTCATGTAGGCTACAGCGTGCGTCCATCAGAAAGAAGAAAAGGCTACGCAACTAAAATGCTGGCAAAAGCCTGCGATTTCCTAAGTAGCTTTGGATTTGATGAAATTAGTGTAAGCTGCCTTCCAGACAATGAGGCCAGCAGGAAAGTAATCCTGGCAAATGGCGGTGAGTACATTGAGACAGTATTCTTAGAAGAAGATAATGTCCATCTTGAAAGATACAGAATTCATACTGAAAGTGAGGTATAGAATGCACAAACTCAAATTAGTTTCTAAGTTAATGATACCAATGATAGCCGCAGGTTTACTTGTTGGATGTGGCAATTCCTCAGAGGCCGATAAAGCAAATGGCTCTGCAGCTAATAGTTCCGCTATCGCAGAGGCTACCTCTGAATCCGCTAACACATCATCAACAATTGAAGAAGATATTCCTATAGAAATCAAAGGTATTACTGAAAGGAGCGATGAGATGCGTGATATTTCTGCAAAAGAGCTTGTAGCCGAGATGACAGCTGGCTGGAATCTGGGTAATACTCTGGAAGCAACTGGTGGCGAAGGTCTTTCATCTGAAACAAGTTGGGGCAATCCTAAGATTACCAAAGAGATGATCGACACAGTTTGTGAGAAGGGCTTTGATTCTATCAGAATCCCTATCACCTGGGGTAATCACGTAAGCGAAGCTCCAGACTATACTATTGATCCCGAGTGGATGGATAGAATTGAAGAAGTTGTTAACTATGCTCTTGATGATGGCATGTATGTCCTTATCGACACTCACCACGAGGAGTTCTGGAGAATCCCTGACGATGAGCATATCGATGCTGTTGATGCTGAGAATATCGCCCTTTGGAAACAGATTGCTGAGAGATTCAAGGATTATGGCGATCATCTTGTTTTCGAAGGTCTCAACGAGCCTAGAACTAAGGGAAGTGCTGGCGAATGGTCTGGTGGAACTCACGAAGAAAGAGTTCTTGTAAACCGCCTAAACAAGTCTTTTGTTGATACAGTACGTGCCACAGGCGGCAACAACGAAAAGAGACTTCTTCTTGTCACAACTTATGCAGGCGCCAACATGCCAGAGGTATTAAATGATCTGGAAGTCCCTGAAGACGAGCATATCGGCGTAGCAATTCACGCTTATGA
>JAEEGJ010017718.1_pt1 | contig 16049 bp, 10 predicted proteins | sample 8958761 | NCBI WGS metagenome assembly JAEEGJ01 (sample SAMN16246546, study PRJNA631951) | gut metagenome | biome: gut microbiome; feature: rumen; material: RS-attached | host: Bos | place: Iran: Karaj | collected 2018-10
AGGGTTACGATCCCGACTTTGGTGCACGACCTGTCAAGCGCGCCATCCAGCAGTACGTGTTGAACGACCTGTCGAAGAAGCTACTGGCTGATGAGGTGGACCGCACCAAGCCGATTATTATTGACGAATTTGGAGAAGGCCTTGTGTTTAGAAACTAATAGGGATAACATGAAAAGAAAAGTGATGGAGCTTAATGCTTCATCACTTTTTGAATAGTGCCGTCAGACCTTCTGATTATCATGATGGGCCCCATGTCGTAAAGCACCTTAGACGGTCCGTCGGAAATAGTCTGCATACGAATGCCGGCGGATGCTCCTCCCATGAAATCGAACGAAGCTATGCCGTCGTTGTTGACACGCATGTGGGTGATAGGCTTCGACATCAGTTTTGTGCCATCTGTATTCTTATTAAACAAGGTGGCAGCAGGCTCGGAATTATTCGTCAGCGAGTCGTTGTTCAAATAAGGATAGGTCCATTTTGCTTGACCTGCTATGCCAGAATTGTTAGCTGCTACAATACCATAACGCACATTATTCGTGGAATTAGGGGCTCCACCATACCAAGTTCCTTCACTATAGTTAATATGGAAAATAAGCAGTCCACTGCCAGGAACTCCAAGATCCCACTTATACTGTTGGCGGTTCTCCATAACGTAATACTCGTTTTTATAGCCACCGTTACGAATAAGATAGGCTTCCTGGTCGCCCCAACTGATAGAACGCATGGCACTAATAGTTGTTGGTTCTGTGAGTTCGTCAATGTCGAGCCAACCCATAAACCATCGCTCGTGGGCACTATAGTTAGGCGGGCAGAAACCATTGCCATTATACAATCCGTAGTCCATCACATCCCAACTACCCACAAACTTCGTACTGCCATTATAAAAGTCGGGAACACCAAAGCAGTGGCTGAACTCGTGGCATAACAAACCGAACGTGCCATAGCCATCGCTACCATCTAACTCGGCTGAGCACTCAAAATTATTGATTTTCAGGCCATTAGGAAATTGTTCGGAGGCCGTTCCTAACAACGTATAGGCACCTGTTCCTTCATCATTTAGCGTCCACTGGCAAGGCCATACGAGGTCAGGATTCTCATCTCTCGGATTAGGATTAGGATCGTTCTCGCCACGACCGGAGAACTGCACAATGACCTGATTGATATAACCATCGCCCTCCCAATCATATACTGACCAGTCAGCAATCTTGTCTTCAACGCCCTTAACAGCATCGACAATCAGTTCACCCAATTTCCCGTCATAATTACCAACGTTCTTACCATAATAGGCGTAGCCATGAGGCAACTTGGTATAGACCAAATCGAAATGGAGGTTAAACTTACCAAAGCTCTGGTCGTAGAAATAATCATGCATACTACCATAGTGACCAAGGTCAGTATAGTTCTCCTTATTATAAATGTCGTTCCAAAGCGCCATGTAATCATCGCCATGGAAAGGGACATCATCGAATTCGGCAACTATCACCAACTGACGATGCTCGCCCGTAGTCGTATACCTTTGATTATTGACTCCTGAGGGAGCGCGACGTAGATTTAGCTCATGGGTACGACACATATGTCGACCTCCAAGCTTAGGATATCGAGGAGGTGCTGCTGCCGTAGACAACGCAAACAGCAACAGCACCAACACGCACAAAGAATGTTTACTTAGCATTCGGGCACCAAGGCTTCAGGGTTTTGAAGAAGTCATTACCCTTATCATCAACAAGGATGAATGCGGGGAAGTCTTCAACCTCAATCTTCCAAACAGCCTCCATACCGAGCTCGGGATACTCTACGCACTCGATGCTCTTAATGCTGCTCTGGGAGAGCACAGCGGCCACACCACCGATGGTGCCGAGATAGAAACCACCATGCTTCTTACAAGCCTCGGTAACTACATCTGAGCGATTACCCTTGGCAATCATCACGAGCGATGCACCATTAGCCTGGAACTCATCTACGTATGGATCCATACGGTTAGCTGTGGTTGGACCCATAGAGCCACAAGGATAGCCCTCTGGAGTCTTAGCTGGTCCGGCATAGAGTACAGGATACTTCTTGAAGTACTCAGGCATACCCTCACCAGCATCCAGACGAGCCTTCAGCTTAGCATGAGCGATATCACGAGCCACAATGATGGTACCCTTCAGGTTTACACGGGTGCTTACAGGATACTTAGAGAGCTCAGCACGTACAGCATCGATACCCTCGTTCAGGTCGATCTCGATACCCTTGCCGCCCTCACCTGGCTTGCGCAGCTCCTCAGGAATCAGCTCTGTTGGGTTAGAGTCCATCTTCTCCAACCAGATACCATCGGCATTAATCTTAGCCTTGATATTACGGTCAGCCGAACAAGATACACCCATACCGATAGGACAGCTGGCACCATGACGAGGCAGACGGATTACGCGGATATCGTGAGCCAGGTACTTACCACCGAACTGGGCACCCAGACCAATCTTCTGAGCCTCCTTAATCAGCTTCTGCTCCAGGTCGATATCACGGAAAGCACGACCAGTCTCATCACCTGTTGTGGGCAGACCATCGTAGAACTTGATAGAAGCCAGCTTCACTGTCAGCAGGTTCTTCTCGGCTGATGTACCACCGATTACGAATGCAATGTGGTATGGAGGACATGCAGCTGTACCCAGACTCTTCATCTTCTCAACCAGGAATGGGATAAGTGTACCCTCGTTCTGGATAGTAGCCTTGGTCATGGGATAGAAGTAGGTCTTGTTGGCAGAGCCACCACCCTTAGCAACCATCACAAACTTATACTCAGCACCCTCGGTAGCCTCGATATCAATCTGTGCAGGCAGGTTGCAACGAGTGTTCACCTCGTCGTACATGTTCAGAGGAGCATTCTGCGAGTAGCGCAGGTTGTCCTGAGTAAAGGTATTGAACACACCACGGCTCAGAGCCTCTTCATCCTCGAAACCAGTCCATATCTGCTGTCCCTTCTCACCATGGATGATGGCAGTACCTGTATCCTGACAGAAAGGCAGGATACCCTTGCAAGCCACCTCGGCATTGCGCAGGAACTGCAGGGCTACATACTTATCATTCTCAGAGGCCTCGGGATCGGTCAGGATCTTAGCCACCTGTTCGTTATGTTCGCGACGCAGCATAAACTCCACATCGTGGAATGCCTGCTGGGCCAACAGTGTGAGTGCTTCCTTGGTAACTTTTACAATCTGCTTACCTTCAAACTCGGCGGTAGATACGCCTTCTTTCGACAACAGACGATATTCCGTCTTGTCCTCGCCCACCTGGAACATGGGCGCATACTTAAATTCAACTGTCTTAGCCATAATCGTATTTGTTTAATCAACGTTTAATGTTTAATCTTTCATGTTTAATATCCAAAAACTTCTTCGGTAGTCAGTCTCTTCACAGGACCGATCTTCTCGAGTGTCTTCATGTCGAGTTCCTTTTCATCGCCTAAGATGATATAGCGACATGGCTTGTTGGCCATCTGCTGCTTCTCAAAGTTCACGATATCCTGCAGGGTTACCTTATCCAGGTTCTTGTAGATAATCTCATCCAGACTGCAGTCGAGACCCAGGCGCAGAGCACTCAGATAAGCATTAAAGATACCAATCTTGGTAGTGCGGTTGCTGGCCATCTGCTTGGTAACAGCATCCTTGGCAATCTTAAAGGCAGCCTCGCTAGCAGGCATATTGTTCAGAATCTCGTTAAAGTGTGCAATACAATCGCTCATCTTATCGTTCTGGGTGATGATATGAGTCATAAAGAACTCCTTACGATCCTTCCAGCTGGGCTGAGCATAGTAAGCGTAGGCATTGTAAGCCAGACCACGAGCCTCGCGCATCTCCTGGAATACGATACCGTTCATACCGCCACCATAGTACTCGTTGAATACCTCCTGTACAGCAGCCTCATCAGGATTCCAGCTACGACCCTCATTGTGGTACATACGCATGTAGATGTTCTTAGCATCGTAAGGTGCAATCAGAACCTCGTTCTGAGTAGCAGGTGCATTCAGGTATGGCTTGTTCTCTGGGATAGCAGCCAACTTCTTGGCTGTGCGGTGAGCCTTAGCAATAGCAGCAACAGCCTCCTTCTCGCTCATCGGACCAAAGTAAACCACCTTATGGGTGTAATTGCTCAAGCCCTTCAGCAGATCAACAAATACCTGAGGATCGGTATCTTTCAACTCCTGCTCGCTTACCAGGTCGCGATAAGCATTACGCTCGCCAACGGTAGCATAGCTATACAGGTGTGAGAAATAGGCACCCTGACTCTTCTTGGTATCGTTACGACGCTTCAAAGTCAGATTCACCATCTGATCGTAAGCGGCCTTATCTACCTTGGCATTCTTAAACAGGTCCTCGAGCAGAGCCAGTGCTGCAGGCATATTCTCGTTCAAACCCGACAGGTTAACGGTGATATTCTCAGTACCTACATTCATCGACCAGTCGCAAGCCAGCTCGTAGAACTTCTGCTTCAACTCAGCGGCACTCTGCTTGTCGGTACCCAACAGCTTAATATAATCAGCCACTACATCGTAGCGCTTATCAGCACTCTGACCAAACTCGTAGAAGAATACCAGGTTGAACAAACCGTTATCGTTATTCTTCACGTAGTAGAAAGGCAGACTCTTACCCAGCTTAGCGATGGTCAGATCCTTCTTAAAGTCAACAAATCGTGGCTGGATGGGCTCTACCTCAGCATTCTGTACATCCTTCACAAACTGACTCATCATGTCGCGGTTGGTAGGGATGGCTGTGATGGCAGGCTTATCAATCTTCTTCTGCAGGCTGTCAACACCCTGCTTCTTGAATACGGTTACATATCCATCGGTAAAGAACTTGTTGGCAAAGTCAACCAGTTCCTGCTTGGTAATCTTCGAAATACGGTCGATGCTCTCAACCTCCTGTTTCCAGTCAACCTCGTTGATAAAGGCATCCACGAACATATCTGCTCTACCCTCGTTGCTCTCCAGACGCTGATAGTAGCTACGCTTCTTGTTGTTAATAATGCTAGGCAACAGGTTCTCGGGGAAGTCGCCCTTCTTCAGCTTATCAATCTCGGCCAGCATCAAGCTACGAACCTCTTCCAGGCTCTGACCCTGCTTTGGGGTACCCATCAGGAAGAAAGCGCTATGGTCTCTCAACAGTTCGCAACCACCATTGGCGCTCTGCACCTTCATGGTCTGGTTCAAATCCAGGTCGAACAGTCCGGCACGACCGTTGCTCAGTACATCCTCCATCAGCTGCAAGGTATCAGCCTGCAGGGCATTGGCCTGCTTGGCACGCCAAGCCATCCATACACGCTCGGCCTCTGGACCTACGATGGTAGTATCCTTGGGCTGCGTAAGAGCTGGCAGTGGTGCAAAGGTTGGCTGCTTTACATCAGCACCTGGCTTCCAACTGCTGAAGTACTTATCGATGATAGCGATGGTCTTATCAGGATCAAAATCACCAGCCATACAGATTGCCACGTTATTGGGGCGATACCACTTGTTGAAGTAGTTCTTGATATTGGTGATTGATGGGTTCTTCAGGTGCTCCTGGGTACCGATGGTGGTCTGTGTGCCATAAGGATGGTTAGGCCACAACAACTTGCTCAGGGTAGCGAACAGCTTACGACTGTCGCTGGTCAGTCCGATGTTATACTCCTCGTACACAGCCTCCAGCTCAGTGTGGAAACCACGAATCACCATATTCTGGAAACGATCGGCCTGGATCTTTGCCCAGTTATCAATCTCGTTCGATGGGATATTCTCGGTATAGCAAGTTACATCGTTCGAAGTGTAGGCGTTGGTACCCTCAGCACCAATAGCAGCCATCAGCTTGTCGTACTCGTTAGGAATAAAGTACTTGGCAGCAACCTGACTCACTGAGTCGATCTCGTGATATGCCTTTTTACGAGCCTCAGGATCGGTGAGCTTACGATAAGCCTCGTAGCGCTGCTCAATCTCAGCCAGCAATGGGGCCTCAGCCTCTGGGTTGCTAGTACCAAACTGCTTGGTGCCCTTAAACATCAGGTGCTCCAGATAGTGAGCCAATCCTGTGGTTTCGGCAGGGTCGTTCTTTGAGCCTGTACGTACGGCTATATAAGTCTGGATACGTGGTTTCTCTGTGTTCACACTCAGGAACACCTTCAGGCCGTTATCCAATGTGTACATACGGGTTTGCATCTTGTCGCCGGGAACGGTGACGTACTTGAAATCCTTAGCCTGGACACTCATTCCAAGTGCCATGGCTGCGATAGTCAGTAAAAATTTAGTTTTCATTAATAATAAAATATTGATAATAATAATTATTTCAGCCGCAAAGGTAGGTATTATTTGCGACATTTGCAAATAAAAAGGAGCATTTCTTAATAAAAAAAATGCTCCTTGATATTATTTAATAATCATTCCGCCATTCGGCTGAATAACGACTTTTATCTTTCCCTTCTTATCTTTCTTCAAGGCTGTCTGTACTGGCTGCATCTGCTTATCGTCAACAAGCAGTTTAGTCAGGTCACCAAATGCCTTCAAATCAAGAGTCAGTGCGAGTGGTTCTTTCTGGGCATTCAAACCAGCGATGTACCACTTGCCATTAGTGGCTTTACGTGCCATCACCACATACTTGCCGGGATAGCCATCAATAAAGCGTGTCTCCTCCCAAGTGGTGGGCAACTCGCGCAAAAAGTCCATCTCAAACTGGGGCAGTTCCTGCAGGTTGTTAGGCTGCATGGCTACACACTGTACCGAGGTCTGCATAGTGATTCCCGAAGCCAGTTCGAAGATATCGGTAGTCTTGCGTGAGTGGCGACTCTTGTTATCTGTCGACATGAACTTGTTCATGATAATACCACCCCAGTCCATCGAGGCCGTAGCATTACGGCAGAAGGGATGCAACGTCAGGTCGAAGCCCTCGCTGATAGTAGCACCCTCGCCAAAGAACAGGTTCTCCGAAGCCAGCACTGCCTCCGAGGCTACGAAGTTAGGATACACTTTCTCCCAACCACGAGGCACGGTGCAACCATGGAACACCACCTGCAAACCATGACGATTAGCATCGCTCAGGATATCCTCATACAGCTGCATGGTCTGCTGCTTGTCGCCACCAAAGAAATCTACCTTGATACCCTTCACACCAATGCTCTCCAACCAGCTCATCTCCTTTTCACGGGCAATGGCGGTGTTCATACAGTTGCGTGGGGTTTGTGGGGCATCGTTCCAGAAACCATTACTGTTATACCACATCAGCAGGTGTACACCCTTGCTCTGGGCATATTTCGAGAGTTCGGCAATACGCTCACGACCGATATTCTGGTCCCACCAGTTATCCACCAGACAGTACTCAAAGCCCATGGCCGAAGCCAGGTCGATAAAGCGTACCTGATCGTCGTAGTTAATCGAGTTGTCCTGACCAATCAGCCAGCTCCAGGTATAGCGTCCAGCCTTGTAATCAGTCGAAGCCTGATAACGGGGCTCTACCACATCGTAGCTGATAGTTGTCTCCAGGATTGGCTTCAAGGTGCTGCCCAAGGTAATGGTGCGCCATGGTGTTTCGCCTGGCAGGGGAATAGCGGCAAAGTCGGTACCAAAACCATTGTTCTCGCCCTTATCGGGATATGCCACGGTATAACCACTACCTGCCTGATAATCACTCAGATGACTACCACAATAGCCACTAGTAACACCCGTCTCGCTCACCAGTGCCCAACCAGTAGGCAGATGGAACAGCGCAGGGAAGATGTAGCCATGACCATACTGCGAGGCCTTATCCATGGGTGCATCGTTAGAGTAGCCCTCCTCGTACGAAGGTTTGGTCTGCTCCCAACCTGTTTCTGGACCAATCTGTGGTGAGATAAAGGTGGTGGTACCCTCAGGGAAGTTAAAGCCACTCACCTCTGAGAGAATACGCACACGCTTGTACTCACGGCGACGGATAGTCTGTCGTGGCATCTGGTAGCGGTAGGCGATATCATTGTCAGATACCTGAAACAGGATGCTGAACTTTACACCATCCTTGTTCTGAAGATTGATGGTCAAGGCATTGGCCTTGTAATCCACCTTCGAGGCCTTGGTGCCACGCATCTGGTAGCTATTAGCTACAGTTGACAATTGAGAATTTACAATTGACAATTCCTTAGTCAGGTCGCCCAGACTGGTTTGCAAACCCAAGGCCGATGGTGCCAACATCTGCTTACCATCAAGGGTAGCCGTATAACTCAGTTTTCCTTCTGCATCACTCACTGTCACCACCAAACTCCCGTTAGGTGATGAAACACGAACGTCATCAGCCCAACAAAGGACTGATGACGCCAGCATTATTGATAAAAATATTTTCTTCAAAATATTTAATGTTTAATGTTTAATATTACAAAAGCTGGTCGCTTTCGATATCCTTAAAGTACTTATAGGTGCTAACCTTCAGCTCATCAGCAGCCTCCTCATCACTTACGATGATTCCGTGCTCATGCATCTGCAGAGCCGAGATTGTCCACATGTGGTTCACAGCACCCTCAATAGCAGCCTGCATAGCGCGAGCCTTACCATGACCATTTACCAGAATCATGACCTCGCGGGCATCCATCACGGTTCCAACACCTACGGTCAGAGCGTGGGCAGGTACATTCTCGGGCTTACCACCAAAGAAACGACTGTTAGCAATACGAGTGTCGGTAGTCAGAGTCTTCATACGAGTACGGCTGCGCAGTGATGAACCTGGCTCGTTAAAGGCAATATGACCATCAGGACCAATACCACCGATAAACAGGTCGATACCACCAGCCTCTTTAATCATCTCCTCGTAGTGCTTGCACTCAGCCTGCAAGTCAGCTGCATTACCATTCAGAATGTGGATATTCTCCTTGGGACAGTCGATATGATCAAACAGGTTGCGGGCCATAAAAGCATGATAGCTCTCAGGATGAGCCTCGGGCAAACCAACATACTCGTCCATGTTAAAGGTAATCACATTCTTAAACGAAACCTTACCTGCACGGTTAGCCTCAACCAGTGCATTATACATTCCTACTGGCGACGAACCGGTTGGCAATCCCAGTACAAACTTGTGATCGGGAGTTGGATTGAACTCGTTGATACGCTTAATAACGTGGTTTGCGGCCCACTGTGACATTTTCTGATAGTCACTCTGAATAATAACTCTCATACGCTATTTGATTTTAGTTTATTTCTATTTCCGTGCAAAAATACAACGAAATATTCTTTTTAGGCACGGATTAACACGGATTAACACGGATTTTTTTCTGTCGCGAAGATTTTTCTATAATTTTGTGCCGAAAAATAATTGTAAAATAGAAAAATAGTAAATAGTCCATTGAAAGAGTTTGTAATATCAGAAGCAAAAGCAGAGACTGCCGTACTGGTGGGACTCATTACCAAGGAACAGAACGAGGCTAAGACCAAGGAATATCTCGACGAACTCGAGTTCCTGGCAGATACTGCCGGTGCAGTTACCGTGAAGCGTTTCACCCAGAAAGTGGGTGGCCCCAGTCAGACCACCTATGTAGGTAGCGGTAAACTGCTCGAAATCAAAGAATATATCAAGCAATGCCAGGATGCCTACGATGAGTGGTTAAACGAGCAGGATGCCTCGCTGTTTGCCGAGGGTTTGCTCGACGAGTCGAATGCGCCACAGCCTGTAGGTATGGTCATCTTTGATGATGAGCTGAGTGCCAAGCAGATGCGTAATATCGAAAAAGAGCTACAGGTTAAGATTCTGGATCGCACCTCGCTTATTCTCGATATCTTTGCTATGCGCGCCCAGACCGCCGAGGCCAAGGCACAGGTTGAGCTGGCTCAGCATCGCTATATGCTGCCCCGCCTGCAGCGACTCTGGACCCACTTGGAGCGCCAGGGTGGTGGCTCAGGTTCAGGTGGCGGAAAAGGTTCGGTAGGACTGCGTGGACCTGGTGAAACCCAGTTGGAGATGGACCGTCGTATCATTCTGCAGCGCATCACCCTGTTAAAGCAGCGCCTGGCCGAGATCGACAAACAGAAAACCACTCAGCGTAAGAACCGTGGTCGCCTGATTCGTGTGGCCCTCGTAGGTTATACCAACGTGGGTAAGAGCACTACGATGAACCTGCTGGCCAAGAGCGAGGTGTTTGCCGAGAACAAACTCTTTGCTACACTCGATACCACCGTACGTAAGATGACCATCGATAACCTGCCTTTCCTGTTGGCCGATACCGTTGGATTCATCCGCAAGTTGCCCAGCGACCTGGTTGAATCGTTCAAGAGCACCCTCGACGAGGTGCGCGAGGCCGACCTGCTGGTACACGTGGTAGATATCTCCCACCCCGACTTCGAGGATCAGATCCGTGTGGTTGAGGAAACCTTAAAGGAGTTAGGCTGTGCCGATAAACCCGCCATGCTGGTATTCAACAAGATTGATGCCTACACCTGGGTGGAGAAGGAGGAGGACGACCTGACACCTGCCACCAAGGAGAACATGACACTCGAAGATTTGGAAAAGACCTGGATGGCTCGCACAGGCGAGAACCAGCACTACCTGGAGTGCCTGTTCATCTCGGCCAAACAAAAGGATAATATTGATGCACTGCGCGACATTCTGTATAAACGAGTACGTGAGCTGCATGTGCAGAAATACCCCTATAACGACTTTTTATATCAAGATTATGAGTAATTACAGACAACTAACCCAGAACGAAATCGACGTTTTGGAGAACAACGTGTGCTGGGCTGAGGACTGGCAACGTGTTTTAGTCGACGAGAACTTTAAACCGTACAATTTCCATCGTGTGATGTTCTATGGCGACATCCGCTTAGGCGCATTCAACAAGATGGTCGAGGTAAGCAAGGGCTTTACCAAGCACTCTGGTATCAACGATGCCACCCTGCGCAACGTCACGGTAGGTAACGACTGCCTTATCGAGAAGATTGGCAACTACATCAATAACTACACCATCGGTAACGACTGTTACATATCTAATATATGTACGCTTGAGACCACTGATGACGCCACTTATGGTGAAGGTTCTGTTATCTCGGTACTCAACGAGATGGGCGATGGCAATGTAACCATCTTCCGCGAGTTGAACTCACAGTTAGCGTCGTTCATGGTGAAGCATAACAACGACAAGAACCTGAAGCAAACCCTCCAGCAGATGATTGAGGACGAGTTGCGTGTTTCACGCCCCGATCGTGGCTATATCGGTAACAATGTAAAGATTATCAACGCCAAGGATATCACCAACACCATCATCAAAGGCGACTGCGAGATTAGTGGTGCAGCTCGCCTCTCAGAGTGTACGGTGATGAGCTCAATGGACGCTCCTGTGTTTATCGGCACAGGTGTTATCTGCGAGAATTCGATTATCTGCGATGGTTGCTCCATCAACAACTCAGTAAAAATGCAGGATTGCTTCGTAGGCGAGGCCTGTCAGATTACCAATGGCTTTACCGCCGAGGCATCGCTTTTCTTTGCCAACTCGTTCATGGCCAATGGCGAGGCTTGTGCTGCTTTCTGCGGCCCATTCTCAGCCTCTCACCATAAGAGTTCGCTGCTGATTGGTGGCGAGTTCTCGTTCTATAACGCAGGCTCTAACACCAACTTCTCAAACCACGCATATAAGATGGGCCCCATGCACTATGGTACGCTGGAGCGCGGCACCAAGACCGCCTCGGGTGCTTACGTGCTGATGCCTGCCACTATCGGTGCTTTCTCGGTGTGTTTCGGTAAACTGATGCACCACCCCGACACCCGCAATCTGCCATTCAGCTACCTGTTGGCTTACGGCGACGACTGCTATCTGGTACCAGGTCGTAACATCACCACCGTGGGATTGTATCGTGATATCAAGAAATGGCCCAAGCGTGATAAGCGTTCTAAGCAGTCGCGTAAGAGTATCATCAACTTCGACTGGCTCTCACCTTTCACCGTGGGCGAGATTATGCAGGGTATCCAGATTCTGAAGGACCTGCGCCATGCTTCGGGTGATAACGTCACTACCTATAACTTCCACGAGTATGTGATCAATGCCACCTCGCTGCGTAAGGGATTAAAGTACTACGATATCGCCCTGCGCATCTATATGGGAGCCGTACTGAAGCGTGCCCAGAAAGAGGGTTATATTGGCAAGCCTGTGAGCACTACAGGCCAGGGCCGCTGGATTGACATGAGCGGACTGCTACTGCCCGAGAGCGAGGAGCAGCGTTTGGTTGAGGATATCAAGAATGGAAACATCGACAATATCCACGATGTGCTCGACCGCTTTGTTGAGATTAACAACAACTACAGCGATTATCGCTGGGCATGGAGCTACCAGATGATCCTGGACTACTACCAGCTCGAAGAACTCGACGAGGCCGCCTGTGAGCGCATTCGTGAGGACTACGTCAGAGCCCGTCGCGCCTGGATTGCCGAGATCCGCAAGGATGCCGAAAAGGAATTCCAGATGGGCGACGTCGAACAGGACGTTTACGAAGACTTCCTCTCCAAACTCGACCACGAGATTGACTACGAGAACTAACAACATTAATCCCCAGCCGCTCGGCTGGGGATTAATTATTTTACTTCTTATCTAATTTCTCATAAACCGAATTATTCGACTTATATTCCGGAACGATATCTTTCATCTTCTTCACGGTTGCCATATCATCAAAGCGTCCGGCTATCTCTACCAGTTCATCGATATCCTGGCATACCTGATCATAGTCGTACTCACGAACCTCGGCAATACGTATCTTCTCGTGGAAGGTTGGCTTGGTGTTCTCCTGATCGTTCAGCACCTCCTCATAGAGTTTTTCGCCAGGACGCAGACCGGTATATTTGATTTCTACATTCTTCGCACCCGACAGCTTGATCATACGCTTAGCCAGGTCTGAGATCTTCACGGGCTGTCCCATATCAAACACAAATATCTCACCGCCATTACCCTTAGTACCAGCCTCCAGCACCAGCTTACAAGCCTCTGGTATCAGCATAAAGTAGCGAACGATATTCTCATCGGTCACAGTTACAGGACCACCCTCCATAATCTGCTTACGGAACAAAGGTATCACACTACCGTTCGAGCCCAGCACATTACCAAAGCGGGTAGTTACAAACTGTGTCTTCGTATAGTCGCGATCCAGCTTATGATGTGTCTGCAGGTGCTTCAGCTTCAGTTTGCGGTCTAAGCTCTGCACATAAATCTCACAGATACGCTTCGAGCAACCCATTACGTTGGTGGGGTTCACCGCCTTATCGGTCGAAACCATCACAAACTTCTTCACACCGTACTTCACACTCAGGTCGGCAATCACCTTTGTACCATAAATGTTGTTATGCACAGCCTCGCTGGGGTTATTCTCCATCATAGGCACGTGCTTATAAGCCGCAGCATGGAACACATAGTCGGGCTTAAAGCGCTCAAAGATAGCCTCCATACGCGCCTGGTTGCAAATGTTTGTCACGATGGTTTCTGTAGGAATCTTCGGATAGTTCTTCGCCATCATCAGGCGGATATCATGCTCAGGTGTCTCAGCCTGGTCAATCAGCATCATGGCTGCAGGTTTAAACTTCGCTACCTGGTTCACCATCTCCGAGCCAATCGAACCTGCACTACCTGTAATCAACACACGCTTACCCTTCAGCAGTTCCTCTACCGATTTCAAATCCACACGTATTTCCATGCGTGGCAGCAGTTCCTCAACGCTCACCTCGCGCATCTGCAAGCCGGCATCAAAGTTCTCTTCACCATTCTGCTGGGCGTCATCCCCCATCTCCACAGCATTCTGCGCCATCAGGATCTTAGCACCCGCACCGATAATCTGATCCTGTACTTTCTGATCATTTCGGAAATCCTTCACACGATAAGGCGACACCAATACGGCATCAATATCATGCTTCTGAATAATATCAGCCAGATTCTCGCAAACAGAATAAACGGGTTCGCCCAATATTTCTTTATGATTACCTCTCTTTACATGCGAGATAAAACCTTTTACGATGTATTTACGTGGACGTTGATTGCGGATACTCTTAGCCAAGCCTACGCCTCCCTGCATAGCACCATATATCAGGATACGCATCGCTCTGGTATCCGAGAATGCTGCGTCATATAGTGTCTTCACAAACACACGTGTGGCCCACATCATCAATGTAGCCAACAAGAATATCAGGAATATCGCCGACAACTTAAAGTGTACAAACCACTCGGTAGGCAACAGATAGGTAAGCGATTGTGCCAATAGCACCAGACCTAACGACAACAAGTTGCCATACACTACACGCATCAGGTCAACAAAACCCGCAAAACGCATATAGCCCGCATAAGTATGGAACAAACGGAAACCAGGCACACTAAGAATTGTAAAACACACCATGGTGTTAAATACTCTGAGTGTATCATCATAAAGTGTCTGTGTATTTGTAAATAGCCAATATGTCAGCACGCCACTGGCCATCACACTGACGCAGTCTATCAAAAAAATACACCAATAAGGCAGGGCGCTTTTAGAAAAGTACCAATTTAGTATTTTATCAAACTGATTTCTCATACAACACTCATATAGTTCTTGGCCGCAAAATTACATATTATTTCCGAACTATGCAAGAAAATAACAACTTTTATGCAAATCAAGCGAAACATCTCCATAAACCTAGGATATATCGACATTTTTTGTATTAAAGTGTTGGCGGTTTTAGAAAAAGTGTGTACTTTTGCAGCAGTTAATGTAGACAAGAATGAATAATGGTTAAGTTCTATGATTTGCAGACCATTACGGCGATGCATGCGGATGAGTATAAAGAGGCTGTAGCTAGGGTTATTGACTCTGGCTGGTTTCTGCAGGGCCATGCAAATCTGCAATTCGAGACACACTACGCAAAATATATCGGTACCCAGCATTGTATAGCCGTGGCTAACGGATTAGATGCGCTATACTTGTTGTTATGTGGTTACAAGGAAATGGGCCTTATACAAGATGGTGACGAAATCATAGTCCCCGCTAATACATACATAGCTACCATTCTCGCTATTACACGCAATCATCTGGTGCCAGTTCTCGTTGAGCCAACATGGGAACATTTAGAAATAGATATAGACAAAATTGAAGCTGCCATTACGCCTAAAACCAAGGGGGTGATGATAGTACACCTATATGGACGAATTGCTTATAATGATAAGTTGGGTGAAATATGCAAAAAGTATGGGCTGAAGTTGCTAGAAGACTGTGCTCAGAGTCACGGTTGTGCATGGAAGGGAATCAAAACTGGCGCATTAGGCGATGCTGCAGCTCATAGTTTTTACCCTGGAAAGAATCTTGGTGCATTTGGTGATGCGGGGGCTGTAACAACCAATGATGCAGAACTCGCGTCGGTTATCAGGGCTTTGGCCAATTATGGCAGCGAAAAGAAGTATGTATTTAAATATGTTGGTATCAACAGCAGGATGACAGAAACAGATGCGGGCGTACTGGATGTAAAGTTGAAGTATTTGGACGAGGATAACAGGAAACGCCAGGAGTTGGCGGCTTATTACTATACGCACATCCAAAATCCTCTGATAACACTCCCCAAACGATTGGACGATGAAAATAACGTTTACCATCAATTCCCCATCTTCTGTGAGCACCGCGATGAACTGCAGGAGTATCTGAAAGAGCATGGCATAGAAACATTGATACATTATCCCATCCCTCCCCATCAACAGGAATGTTATAAGGAATGGAATCATCGCAGTTTTCCCATTACTGAAAAGATTCATGCTCAGGAATTGTCGATCCCCATGAATCAAGTAATCTCTTCAGAAGAAGCCCAAGCAGCTATTACTGCACTCAATTCATTCAAACGCCCCTAAGGAGAGTAGTTCTTCTTAGGGGCGTGGTATTAACTGTCAAGCCTTATCACTTACTTGGGCTGGAGATTGGCGTATTCGCGGCTGGGCAGGTAGCAGGGACAATCCTTGGCTACGTGGGGCAGCTCGCAATGGCCTACGATACGAGCTTGGGGATACTCCTCGGTCAGATCCTTCAACAATTCATAGAGTGCATGCCTCTGGGCTTCGGTGCGGGTGTCGCAAGCCTGGCCTTTCTCATTCAGTCCGCCTTCATACAC
>JAEEGJ010017719.1_pt1 | contig 16049 bp, 10 predicted proteins | sample 8958761 | NCBI WGS metagenome assembly JAEEGJ01 (sample SAMN16246546, study PRJNA631951) | gut metagenome | biome: gut microbiome; feature: rumen; material: RS-attached | host: Bos | place: Iran: Karaj | collected 2018-10
CATCACAACGCTTAAGATTGGCAACGTCCGAATAGCGCAGACCAGAATAGCATTGGAACAGGAAGACATCACGGACGCGATAGAGATACAACTTGGTTTCTGGTAAGTCAGCATTCTCAATCTTATCCAGTTCTGCCTTTGTGAGAAATACGACCTTCTTCTGCGTTGTCTTCATCTTGGGCTTGAATGTCTCAAACTTGTTGTTGTTATGGAAGCCTCTCCTGTATGCCCATCTGATGACAACCTTGATCAATGAGAGGTTCTTGGTAACACTTGAATTCATGTAGTTCTTGTTGTTCCTCAGGAAATCGATGTAATCCTGCAGACCATATTCATCGAAGTACTCAAATGTGAAATCAAAGAACTTTAGCCCTGCTTTTCTCTTGTAGTCCCGCATCTCAGTCAGGTTGTTTCGGAGTGTATGATACTTCTTGAAGGTTGACTCGGTCCAGTCATGCAAGCGACTATTGCATCTCTCGAATTCATGGAACACTTCAAAGAACCCTAAAGATTTGTTAATTTCGGCTTTTGACTTGGTTTCATAATTATTGTTAATTTTTAGTTTTGAATTGATGTTGTCCTGTTTTGACTTCTTCTTGTCCGGATTCTCAAAAGGTATTTTTACAGCATCTTTATCCTGCTTGCTGGTGGAGATATGCTGCTGTTCTTCACCTCTGATCTTCTCAAAAGTCTCTTTGAATTCTTCCAGGGTTGGAACTTTCTCCATCTCCTCAAACATCTTAGCTGCATCCCTGACATTCCTGGCCAGTCTCATGATGCCGCCATTAATCTCGTCGGCAGACTGACCGTCACGATTAGGCCCTATGGCACGTTCCGATTGCTGATCCCATCGAAGTGCATCAATATGATACCCTGTTGAGAATTCAAGGCGCATAGAGAGATATGTTACTCTCATGGTTATGAGAACATTCTCTGTAGTCAGGTTCCCGGATTGTAAACCTTTGGCCTTCCTTTGTTTCAATCTGAATTTCACATCTACTTGATTACTCATCTTTACTTGAATTTTAAGTTGTTATTATTATAATAATGTATATTTTGCGTCCCCGTCCCCAGGTAGCGTCCCCGTCCCCAGTTTTTGCGTCCCCAGAAGATTTTGACTGCTCATCATCACTTCTTTAATTGTTTGTGGGGACTCTTGTTTTACACAAACTCCAGTCACTCCTCTTGCAATCCACATTCTTGACAATTTTGACGTTTTGAACAGGAAATGACTGCATTTTCACTGAAAATACGTTAAGATGGTAGGGTTCAGATAAATCCATCGTAGTTTAAGGATGTTAATCTGCTTTTTGCGTCCCCAATAATTCTGTCCAGAGAATTTGCGTCCCCGTCCCCAATAGCCGTATAGCGTCCCCAAACAGCGTCCCCAAAGGGTGTCTGCTATTTAGAACGGTTGTTTTTGTTGTCCCAAAATGTCCTGTAGATCGCATTCCTGAGAAACTGCTATTTAGACGCTATGTGAGATTGTCAGATGTCGATGAGTTGGAATAGAACCATACGGCTTTTTCGTCTCACAATGGCAAGCGTCCCCAAGAACATCTGCAAAGTTAAAGGGTTCATTTTTGTTATGCAAATGCTAACAAAACTTAAAAAATAAACGGATTTGACAAAAGTATGCCAAATTTGAAGTAAATTTGCCAAAAAGAAGGAGCGGTGGTTTTGACTTTACACGGAATTACACGAAATTACCGAATGTAGTTAGGCTGCCTCCAGCTCCACGAAGTTACTCCCTCGTGAGGTCTCACTCTCGCGAGGGTTTTTTATATCCAAGTGAGTTTGCGCCATAGCCCCTCCAGTGGTCCACGCTGATGGCGGCTGAACCAGAAGCGGGCAAAGCAGTACTGTCCGATAACCATCGCCACACCTACCATCACGGCGTAGGTGATGCCCAGCTTGTAATAGCAGGCGAGACCGTAGCCACAGAAGATGAAGCAGCCGATGATAGACTGCAGCAGATAGTTGGTAAGGCTCATGCGACCAAAGATACACAAGTGATGGAGCACGCTGCGCACACCCTCGAAAGCATACCATGCAGAAACCACAGCAGAGACAATCATCAGGAGGATAATGAAGTTGTAGATGGGCTTGAGCCACATCTCGATGTCGCCAAAGTCTACAAAGCTCAAGGCGATGACAATAGCGGTAGATACTATGAGAATCTTATGCCAGATCTTCAGATTGCGGCCCTCGTTATAAAACATTCGCTGACGACCTAACTGCATACCCAAGATGAAAAGGCAGAGCAGCTGCGTCAGGCGACCGCTAAAAATGTTCCATCTGAAGTTCACCTCGAAGCCGTAGCGCAGGTTCGTAAGGGCATTTTCCCAGAAAGTGCCATGCTCGTGGGCATTGTTGATTTTGCCATAAAGCTCCCACATGACAGAATGGTCCATTGTGGTGCCTGTCAGCAGACAGTACAACTCCACAGGCTGGATGGCCAACAGTCCAATGATGCACCAGACTGCCTTCGACGGCAGGTAGCTGATGGGGATGAGCAGCAGACCATAACAGGCATAGAGCATCAGGATATCACCGTCGTAGAACGCCATATTGATGATGCCAAACATGAAGAGCAGGCACATGCGCCAGGCGAAACGCCCAGAGAAGCATTTGCCCTTCTGCTGCTGGTTGTCGTTCATGATGAAGAAACTCAGTCCGAAGAGCATAGCGAAGATGCCGTACATCTTGCCAGAGAGCAGCCAAGCCAGTACGTCGGCCACCGTCTGGTCAGAGGGCAGCGTGTGAAGGACGGTCTCTTGCGAGAAAATATTAAAGTGCTCAACGGAGTGATACAGAATGATGCCTGCCACAGCGATTCCTCGCAGGGCATCGGCCACGTCAATGCGTGTGTTAGGGAGTCTACGGGTTGTATACATCATTAATCTGTTGCTGTTTGCGGCTGCAAAGATACAAAATAATTTGGTTTTTATATGTCGCTTTAAGAAATAATGTCTCTATTGCATACGAAATGTATATGCAAAATGCCACCATGTACTGTGGAGAGGCTTAAATGTTAAACTGTCTTAATCTTTGGGGCGCTTTAGGGTTTGTTTTACGAATAATGTTTACCTTTGCGACAATATTTGTTCACTTTAAAAATAGTATGGTATGAAAAAGCACTTTTACTGTCTTGTAAAGACTTGTGTGTGTGGCTTGATGGTGCTCGTAGGGGCAGCGTCGTGTGAGAAAATGGTGGTTGGCGAGTCTGATGATGACGGCTCTAAGGCCAACGTGGTGCTTAGGATCGGCAGCGTGGAGCAGGTGCCGTTTGAGATGACGGGAACCCGAGGACGGGATGTGAACGGGATCTGCTCGCGGCTGAACTTCCTGGTGTATCAGGATGGTGAGCGCATCCGTCAGGTCAGTCAGACTTCTGATGAAGAGGGCTTTGGAGAGGCGCAAATCCAACTGCCGGAAGGGGAGTTTTACCTGGTTGTGCTGGCTCATAGCAGCAACGGGAATCCGACATCAACGAATGCGAGTAAGATCGGTTTTACGAACACGACGGGTTTCACGGACACTTTCCTCTATGCTGGCGATCTGGTTGTGGAGGACAAAGATGTGACGCAAACACTGGAACTGAAGCGTATCACGGCGATGGTGAGGTTTGTGCCTTACGATGACATTCCAGCCAATGCCGGGCGTATCCGTTTTTATTACACAGGAGGCTCAGGAACACTCGATGCTGCGAGCAACGGCTGGGGTGTGGTGAACTCGAAGCAGTCGCAGTGGTTTGACCTTACCCACAACGAGGAGAAGTTTGAGATCTACACCATTCCGCATGGTGACGATGACGAGCTGATGGTGACGGCTACGACGTATAAGAGCGGGACGGACGATATCGCGACGGAACGGAAGATTGAGGGCATTCCCGTGAAGCGTAACCACATCACCATCTGCCGAGGATATCTCTTCTCACCGGTGTATCAGATGGACTATGAGATCACTGTCGATGACCGCTGGGCGGATGATGCGCTCTACTTCGACTTCTAAAGAAAAATTCCAATAAATTTGGTTTTTTGCTTACTTAATCGTACCTTTGCACCCTGTATGGATAAGAAAGATACTAACGACGTGCTGCGCAGGAATGTGGCGCTGCTGTCGAAAATCGGTGAGAAAGAGGCGAGCATGATGCCCGCCGTGGAAGCGCCGCTGCCATCGGTGGAGCAGGTGAAGGAGATCGTGACGCTGGTGAAGAGCATCATCTTCCCGGACTATTTCAACAAGCGACAGCCCGACGAGGCCATCCGGTCGTATTATATCGGTGTGCACATGGAGGAGTTGCAGGGACTGCTGACGAAGCAGATTGCCCACGGACTCCAGTTCTGTGAGGACTGCGACCAGATACAATCGAAGGCTCAGGTGTATGCTGAGGCTGCACGGCTGGCCAACGAGTTCATCGACACGCTGCCGGAGATCAAACGCCTGTTGTATACCGACGTGGAGGCGATGTTCGATGCCGACCCTGCTGCCACGAATTATGGCGAGGTGATCTTCTGCTATCCGGTGATGAACACGATGACGCACTACCGCGTGGCCCATCGTCTGCATGAGTTGAAGGTGCCCGTCATACCGCGTATCATCACGGAGTTGGCTCACTCGAAGACGGGTATCGACATCCATCCCGGTGCGCAGATCGGTGAGTATTTCTCCATCGACCACGGTACGGGTGTGGTGATTGGCGAGACGTCGATCATCGGCAACCACGTGACGCTGTATCAGGGTGTGACGCTGGGTGCAAAGAGTTTCAAGTACGACGAACAGGGCAACATGCTCAACATACCCCGTCACCCGATCATCGAGGACAATGTTACCGTCTACTCCAACGCCTCTATCCTCGGGCGCATCACCATCGGCCATCACTCCACCATCGGCGGTAACATCTGGCTGACGCATTCCGTGCCCCCTTATTCGCGCATCCTCCAGTCGAAGGCTGTCGATGCGGGATTCCAAGACGGCGCAGGAATCTGATAAAGGTAAAAGTTGAAAAGGTAGAAAAGTAAAAAGGTAAAAAGAAATGGCTTCCGGATTGGAAGCCATTCTTTTTGCGTTTATTTGCCTCTGACGTAGCGGACAGGCTTTTCGACTGTCGTGGAGTCTGCTGCGCCCTCGCCACGAGAGCGAGAATAGTAATAGTAGTCGCCATACCAGTCGTCATAGCCCCAATAGTTATAACGGTTCCAGTTGGGCGATGCGGTGTGGAAGAGCTCGAAGTCGACGAGATTGCCGCCGTCATTGAGCGTGCCAACGAAACGGTCGTTGTTCAGGCGATAGTCGGAGATCCGCATCGATGTGCCCTCCTCGCGGAAGTAGATATAGATGACGCGATTGTCAACTTTCCAATCGATGTTGTTGGCAACGTAGTTTCTGGAGAGATCACGATATCTCCCGGTGTCATAGTAGTCGACCCAATATCCATAACCGCTGGAAATAGTGTACGGATCGCCTATAAAGGTTATCTCAGTGTAGGCGACATCGTAGGAATGACCATGATAAGAGGTTGAGATATACATGTTGCCCTTCCAGGTGCCTTCGAGGGTGCTGGCGATCTCGGCGTCTTCGCAGCTGGTCAGTGCGAAGACCGGCATCAGCATCAGGATGTAAAAATATAACTTCTTCATAATCGTAACGTTTTAATTGTTTGACGGTGCAAAGTTAAGTATCATTTAGCTCTTGTGCAAGTGAATTGTCCTATTCGTGTGTAGGGTTTTCCCTACTCTTGTTTCTGCTTTTTCCCGAACTCGGGGTCGATCTTGAGGGTAGCAGAGACGATATAGGTCAGCGAACAGGCCGCCATGACGATGAGGAAGAACGTGCTGTAGCCGACACTCTCCTGCAGGGCTCCGGCAAAGAGTCCCGGGATCATCATCGACAGCGCCATGAAGGCGGTGCAGAGGGCGTAGTGAGCCGTCTTGTGCTCGCCCTGACTATAATATATAAGGTATAGCATGTAGGCGGAAAATCCGAATCCGTAGCCGAACTGCTCGATGAAGACGCAGACGTTGACGATGAACAGACTCTCGGGCAGGGCGTAGGAGAGGTAGACGTACACGATGTCGGGCAGGGTGATGGCCATGACCATCGGCCAGAGCCAGTGCTTCAGTCCGTCGCGACTGGCAGCGATACCGCCGAGGATACCGCCCAGCGTGAGTCCGATGACACCCACGGTGCCCTGTACCAGACCGTATTCCGCTGGCGAGAGACCCAGTCCGCCCTTAGACGTGGCGTCGATGAGGAAGAGGGCGCTGACCTTGGCCAGCAGACCTTCCGGCATACGGTAGAAAAGCATGAAGCAGATGCCAGCCCACACCTGAGGCTTCTGGAAGAAGGTCTTCAGCGTGTGCCAGAACTCCTGCACGATCTGACTGCCGTGCATCTTCTCGATGCCCTTGTCTTCCGAAGGCTTGGGCAGGATGTAGTGGTGCCACAGCCAGAAGGCGATGAAGAGACCAGCCATGCCGTAGAACATCAGGCTCCACGAGTATTTCACGTTGCGGGTGATCACCTCGAGATTGCCCGCCAGCATCACCAGCAGACCTTGTCCGACGATGGTGGCAACGCGATAGAACGTGCTGCGGATGCCCACGAAGTAAGCCTGGGCGTGCTGTTCAAGACCGAGCATGTAGAAACCGTCGGCAGCGATGTCGTGGGTGGCGCTGGCGAAGGCCATGAGCCAGAAGCAGGCCAACGACCCTTGCAGCCAGTAGGGCGCAGGGATGGTGAAGGCCACGCCTCCGAGGGCGGCGCCGATGAGCAGCTGCATGGTGACTATCCACCAGCGCTTGGTCTTGATGATGTCGATGAACGGACTCCACAGGGGCTTGATCACCCACGGCAGATAGAGCCACGAGGTGTAGAGGGTGATGTCGGTGTTCGACAGACCGAGACGTTTGTACATGATGAGCGAAATGGTCATCACGGCCACGTAGGGCAGACCTTCAGCGAAGTAAAGGGTGGGCACCCAGGCCCAAGGGGACTTTTTCATTAATTGAGAATTATGAATGGATAATTAAGAGATTTATTCGTAGAGCCGATGGATTTCGGCGTGGCGATAGTAGAAGAGCAGGATGTCGTCGTACGACTTGCCTTGCTCGCCCATAACGGCTGCGCCTATCTGGCAGAGGCCGACACCGTGGCCCCAGCCCTTGCCGTGGAGGCGGAAACTCAGGGGGACGGGCCCGCCTGAGTTTTGCGAAGAACTCGTCGGACCTGTCCCCGTGAGTTTCTCTACCTCAAACGCCGATGATAGCAGGTGCGTCTCGCTGAGGGCGCGGCGGACCTCGAGCTCCTTACCGATGGTGAGCGTCTTCTTCGTGCCCACGATCTTCAGTTTCCAGATGCGGCCGCTCTTGCCACGGGCCACGGGGATGAGGTCGGTAATCAGACCGAAGTCGTCCTTCAGCTTGCGGTTGACGAGCTCGGAGAGTTGCTCCTGCGTGTATTCGACGGTCCAGCGGTAGAAGTCGGGCGTCTCCTGGTCGAACTCCTTCATCACCTGAGAGAGGATATGCTTGTCGCTGGTGTTGCACCAGGGGTCGTGGATGCTCTCGAGGTAGGGCTTGGGCGTGTCTTCCCAACAATACTGGAACTCCTCGGTCTCGCCGCCGCAGCACTTCGAGAAGCGGGCGTCGCAGATTTCTCCGTCGTAGGAGAGCACCTGTCCGCGCGTCTCGCTGACGGCCTGCTCCGCCTTCGCCCTGTTACCGCCGCCGATGCCCTGATAGCGCTGGCAGTGGTCGTCGGCACAGACATCGAAGATGGTGTGGTCTTCGCGGTCGTACCAGCGGATGATCTCATCGTCTTTCTTGATGAACGAGAAGAAGCTGTCCTGTCCGCTGTCGAGACGGCGGCGCTTCTCCATCTGTGCCAGCAGCCACGAACGGCTGATCACGGCGTGGGCCTTGAGGAATTCGATGGAGGCGATGGGCGACATCTCGCTGGCGATGACACTCGTCAGATAGCGCTCCACCGGCAGCTCGTTGATGGCGACAATCTTGTCGGCTTCGACGACGATGCGCAGCGTGCCCTCGAACACCTGCGTCTCCTTGCGCTCCCAATGGAAGTCGACGCCGATGGTGACGTCGCTGATCGAGAACGTAGCGTCGGGATCCTGAGGCGTGAAGGTGAGTCCGCGGTATTGCGTGCCGCGCCACAGGATACCACCCTCGGAGAAGGCGACGGTCTGCGGACCCGTGATGACCTCGCCCTTGGCCACGTAGGCCTGGTTGAGTTCGAAGGTGATCTTTTCGGCCGTCACGATACCTACGCTGACGATGGGCTCCTTAGAACTTTGAACTTTGAGCTTTGAACTTTGAACTTTATCTTGCAGGCGGCCGATGACCTGCTGCATCTGCTCCTTCGAGAGCGACACTTCGTTGAGGATGGCGAGCGCCTGCTCGGGGGTGAGACGTTCAAAGTCCTCCTGTCGGGGCGTGATGATCAGGCCTGCCATGTCGAGGGCTCCCGGCGAGATGATATACTGGTCGTTGCCTTGGGCATAGTAACAGTCGGGACGGTGCTTGCCACGCGGGAAGACCACCGACAGATACTCGTCGTCGCGCCGCCAGCTCACGATATTCATCATCGGCTCCGCGTCGTCGTCCTGCATTGGCAGGGCTTCGTAGAGGCGCAGGAACAATTGTTCGTCGCTGTACTGCGAGTGGCTGCGGATGAGCAGGGCCGGACTGGGGTATTCATCGATGAGCGAGATATCTTCGCCCTCGTTGAGGCTGACAATGGTGGTGAGGTTGCGGCTCAGTCGTTGCCACGACAGCTGCAGGGGCAGCCGTCCGCTGGTGCCTGCCTGGAAATGGGCATGGTCAGGGGCGGAGGCGCCGCACTTCGGACCGTTGTAGAACACCATCATCTCCGGATATTCCTCCAGCAGCTTGTGTATCTCGCCGTAGGTCTCGCGGATGCGCTGCGGCTCGTGCTTGACGCTAGGGATGGTGAAGTGTACCGGCAGGATGGGGTAGGGGTTCACGAGCAGGTCGAAGTGGTTGTCGACCGACTTCTTCGTCTGTTCCTTCGGACGGTTCTGCTCGCAGAGGAAACACGGCCGTTCGGCGACCGCCTTCTTGTCGATGCTGGCGCCTGTTGACACGATGCGTGCAGGATTCCACTGTACGAGTATCGACGAGGCACCCACCGCCAGTTCACGTGTCTTCACATTGCGCAGGTCATCGTAACGCCGGCGGGCGTCGTCCCACTTCTCCAGCTGACGGTTGAAGAACCGCTGCAGGGGTGAGTCGTTCATCAGTTCCTGTTTGCCTTGGAGCATCTGCTGACGGGCGAGGATCTCCAGCGTGCGCAGGCGATCCTTATAAAGATTATTGGCATTCACGCGGTCGATGCTGAGGGCGGCGTCGCTGTTGCCTCCCCACCGACGACAGAGATAGAGCTCTGTGAAGATGCGTCCGATGCGGTAGTGGCGCGAGAAGATGAGTCCTAAGGCGTAGTCCTCGCCGTATGACGTGTTGGGGAATCCGATCTGCCTGAGCAGCGGCGTGAAGAAGGCGCGCGGAGCACCCAGACCGTTGATGCGCAGGGCGTTGTTGGGACCGTTCTCGTCGGTCCATTCCGCGTGGTCGATGAGTCCTGGCGGCAGGGTGTTCAGCTCGAAGTCGCACATGCGGTACGAACCGATCACCATCGCGGCGTTCTGTTTGTAGAAGGCATCCACCACCTGCTGGAGCGTCTTGGGCGAAGAGTAGAGGTCGTCGGAGTCGAGCTGCACGGCAAAGCGTCCGCAGCGGTCGTCGTGGATGGCCTGGTTCCAGCAGCCGCCGATACCGAGGTCGGTGCGCTCGGGGATGATGTGGATGAGCCGCTCGTCGTGGATGGCATCAAGCAATTCCGTGGTCTTGTCCGTAGAGTGGTTGTCTACCACGATGACATTGTATTTGAAGTTTGCCTTCTGCGAGAGGGCCGAGTTGACGGCATCGCAGATGGTCTTCTCGCGGTTGTAGACGGGGATGACCACCGACGCCTCGACGTCGAACTCCTGTTCGTTGAAGTCAGGTCGGCGGTAGTACGACGGGTCTATCTTTGCGCCGATCTCCGCCAGGTGGGCGGTGGCGGCGTGTTCCATCTCTATCTGCACCTCGCGGTTACGGGGGTTCACGTAGTCGAACTGCTTCACGCCCGAGGCTCGGGTGTCGGGCTCCTCTTCCGTGTAGAGCTTCTCGTCGATATGGAACAGTTGTCCGTTGCGACTCAGGAAGAGGCGCAGGGCATAGAGTCCGGCGTGCTGGTAGTCGGCCTCGCCGGCCTGCATGGCGAAGGTGTGGAGCAGCGCCGTCTTCACCAGCAGTAGCGAACCGAAGTCGAAGTCGTCGCGGATACTGCCCGTCTGATAGTCGATGACGGGGTGGGGCGTGCGCTGGCCGTCGATCAGGTCGTAGCGGTCGGCATACACCATCGCCGCGTCGCTGTCGGAGGCCACGCGGAGGATGCGCTCCAGGGCGTGCTCACCCAGCTCCACTCGCATCGGCTTCGTCTGCAGCAGCACGTAGTCGGCCTTCGCGTTCTCGGCGATGGTCATCAGGGTGTTGCTGCCCGTGAGGTTGTCGACGGTCAGCTGCTGACAGCCTTTCAGCGCCTCGATGTCCTTGGTGGGTTGCGGACTGGATGTCAATAGGTAGATGTGTTGCACCGTCTTGCTGGCCCTGAGCTGTGCCACCGTTTGGATGGCGCCAGTCATGTCGTCGCAAGGCAGAAAACAGTCTATTTTTTCTCTCATGAGGGTCGTTTTGTAAATTATTGCAGCGCAAATTTCGTCATTTTTTTCGAGAATACCAAATAATTGAAGATTTTTTTCTAACTTTGCAGGCGAAAATGGAGATGAATAACGAAAAGAAGACGTTACTTGGGCTTTCGCTTGGCGAAATGAAGCAGCTCGTCCTCGACTTGGGGATGCCTGCTTTCACGGCCGGGCAGATACTCAAGTGGCTCTATCAGCAGCACGTGACGACCATCGACGAGATGACCAATCTCTCGAAGGCGAACCGCGAGCGGCTGAAGGAGCGGTATGTCGTGGGTGCGATGGCGCCCATCGACTGCCAGCGCTCCAGCGACGGCACCATCAAGTACCTGTTCCCTGTATGTTGCCGTGCCACGGCAACATACTCGACGGAGCGCTTCGTCGAGACCGTCTTCATCCCCGACGGCGAGCGGGCCACGCTTTGCGTGTCGTGCCAGGTGGGCTGCAAGATGAACTGCCTCTTCTGTCAGACGGGCAAGCAGGGCTTCGAGGGCAACCTGACCCCTGCCGATATCCTGAACCAGATCTACGCCCTGCCCGAGCGCGAGCGCCTGACGAACATTGTCTTCATGGGCCAGGGCGAGCCGATGGATAACCTCGATGCCGTGCTCCGGGCGACGGAGATCCTGACGGCCGACTACGGCTATGCCTGGAGTCCGAGGCGCATCACTGTCAGCAGCGTGGGCGTGAAGAACAAACTGAAGCGCTTCCTCGACGAGAGCGAGTGCCACGTGGCCATCTCGATGCACTCCCCGCTGCCGGAACAGCGGCGCAAGCTGATGCCTGCCGAGGGACAGATGTCGATCACCGAGGTGGTGGCGCTGCTGAGACAGTACGACTTCTCGCACCAGCGCCGCTGCTCGTTCGAGTATATCTGCTTCGGCGGACTGAACGACACGCCCGTCTATGGCCGCGAGATCGTGAAGCTGCTGCAGGGACTCGACTGTCGGGTGAACCTCATCCGCTTCCACGAGATTCCGAGCGTCGACCTGCCTGGCTCCGACGAGAAGCGCATGGAGGCGCTGCGCGACTACCTGACCGCCCACGGGGTGTTCACCACCATCCGTGCCAGTCGCGGACAGGATATCTTCGCCGCGTGCGGACTCTTATCCACGGATAGGAAATTGAGAAGTTAGAATTGAGAATTTAGAGAGAATTTAGAGAAACAAGATATGGAAGAAAGAAAGATTCGCGTGGCCATCACGCACGGAGATACTAACGGTATTGGTTATGAAGTGATTCTCAAGACGTTCGAGGACCCGACGATGTTCGACCTCTGCACACCCATCGTCTACGGCTCGCCCAAGGTGGCCTCCTACCACCGCAAGGCGCTGAGTCTGGAGACGCAGTACTCGGTCATCGACAAGGCCGAGGATGCGCGCGACGGTCGTCTGAACCTGATCGCCGCCTTCGACGAGGAGGTGAAGGTAGAGCTGGGTACGCCTACTGAGGAGTCTGACTCCGCTGCTCGCAAAGCCATCGCCCGTGCTAAGGAAGACCTGCAGAAAGGTCTCTACGACGTGCTCGTGCAGGCTCCCATGCGCTCCGCCGCCAACCCCGGCAAGGAAGACAAGTCGCTGACGATGATGGTGACCGACCTGGTGCGCATCGGTCTGGTGACCACCCACCTGCCGCTGAAGGAGGTGCCCGCCGCCGTGACCGTCGAGAAGGTGGTCGACAAGGCTACCATCTTCCACGCCAGCCTGCGCCGCGACTTCCGCATCTCCAGTCCCCGCATCGCCCTGCTCGCCCTCAATCCGCAGCCCGGCACGGAAGAAGAGAACGTGATCAAACCCGCCATCGAACAGCTTGAGAAACAGGGTGTCCAGGCCTTCGGACCCTATGTGGCCGACGACTTCTTCGGACAGCAGATGTATTACGAGTTCGACGGTGTGCTCGCCATGTACGACGACCAGGGACTCGTGCCCTTCAAGACGCTCGCCATCGACTACGGCGTGAAGCTGAAGGCCGGCATCAGTGCCATCTGCACCACGCCCGACCACGGTCCGGAGTTCGACATCGCCGGCAAGGGTCAGGCCGACCCCATGTCGCTGCGCCACGCCATCTTCACCGCCGTCGACATGTTCCGTTTCCGCGAGGACTACGACCGTCCGATGGCTCACCCCCTGCCGAAGCTCTATCACGAGAAGCGCGAGGACGGTGAGAAAGCCCGCTTTGCCGTGCGCCCGCCGTTTAAGAAGGAAGGCGAGACCACGCCCGAGGAGATGGAAGGCTGATAAATTTTTTCGTTAAATTCTGCCAAAATTGCAGCCGTTTCAGAAATAATGTGTAATTTTGTCAGCTCAAAAACGAAGTAAACCAAAGAAATGGATCTGCAAGCCATTAAACAACGATACGGAATCGTGGGCAACTGCGAAGCACTGAACCATGTGCTCGACGTGGCCCTGCAGGTGGCACCCACCAAGCTCAGCGTGCTCATCGCAGGCGAGAGCGGAGTGGGTAAGGAGATCATACCCCGTGTGATCCACGACAACTCTCCCCGCCGCCGCGAGAAATACTTCGCCATCAACTGCGGCTCCATCCCCGAAGGCACCATCGACTCCGAGCTCTTCGGTCACGTGAAGGGCTCCTACACGGGCGCCATCAACGACTCGCCGGGTTACTTCGGAGCGGCCAACAAGGGCACCCTCTTCCTCGACGAGGTGGGCGAGCTGCCGCTGGCCACGCAAGCCCGACTGCTGCGCGTGCTCGAGAATGGTGAATACATCCCCGTGGGCGCCACCGAGGTGAAGAAGACCGACGTGCGCATCGTGGCCGCCACGAACGTGAACATCCAGAAAGCCATCAGCGAGGGCCGCTTCCGTGAAGACCTCTATTATCGTCTCAACGAGGTGCCCATGCAGATGCCGCCCCTCCGTGAGCGCGGCGAGGACATCGTCCTGCTGTTCCGACTCTTCGCCATGCAGATGGCCGAGGAATATCGCATGGACAAGGTGGTGCTCACCGACGAGGCCAAGCAGCTGCTCATGCGCTACAAGTGGCCGGGCAACATCCGACAACTGAAGAACATCACGCGCCAGATCTCCGTGCTCAGTCCCGAGCGCACCATCACCGCCGATATGCTGCGCACCTTCATCCCACAGGATCACGAGACCACCGAGCTTGCCACCATCCATCGCACGGACGGCGGCGACCACAGCTTCGAGAACGAACGTGAGATACTCTACAAGATACTCTTCGAACTGCGTGGCAACGTCAACGAGATGCGTCACGAGATGAGCCAGCTGAAGAAGCGCCTTGACGAGGCCCAGAGCCAGCCGCTCTCTGCCCCTGCCGCCTCTACCCAGCTGGCTCCCATTACTCCCATATCGCCCATGTCGCCCATCACTTCCCCTGCCGCCGTCGATGCGATGGCCGAGGAATACATTGAGCCCGAGAAGGAACCCGAGAACCTCAATCTCAACGACCTGGGCAAGGCGATGCTTGAAAAGGCCCTTGAGCGCAACCACGGCAACCGCCGCAAGGCAGCACAGGAACTGGGCATCAGCGACCGCACCCTCTACCGCCGGCTGAAACAGTTCGGGCTGGCCACTATCCTGCTGCTTTGCCTGCTGATACCCACGTCGTGCTCCGTCAGCTACAAGTTCAACGGTGCCAGCATCGACTACTCGAAGACGAAAACCATCCAGATTGCCGACTTCCCCCTCCGCGCCTCATACCTCTGGGCACCTATGGGACCGATGTTCAACAACGAGCTCCGCAGCCAGTTCTCAGACCACACACGTCTGGAACTCGTGAAGCGTAACGGCGACCTGAAACTCGAGGGCGAGATAACGCGTTACGACCAGCGTAACAAGGGTGTCAGCAGCGAGGGACACTCAGCGATGGTAGAGCTGTCGATGACCGTCAACTGCCGCTTCACCAACAACATCAACCACAATGAAGACTTCGAACAGCAGTTTACCGCCACCGCCAGCTACGAATCGACGCTGTCGCTCTCTGCTGTGCAGGACGAACTCGTGGCAGAGATGTCGAAGAACATCTGCGAACAAATATTCAATGCCGCCGTAGCCAACTGGTAAAAACTGGATAACAAAAAGAGAATGGATCTGATAGAACTGACAAAGCATCCTGAGCGGATGGATCGTGACACGCTATACGAGTTGCGTTCCCAGGTGGCGCTGTATCCCTACCACCAGACGCTCCGCCTGCTGATGCTCCAGAACCTCTATCTGCTCCACGACCCGGGCTTCGATGAGGAACTGCGGCGCGCCGCCATCTACATCACCGACCGCCGTGTGCTCTTCAATATGGTTGAGGCCGCCCACTACCAGCATCCGAGTCATCAGAATACTCCGAATACTCCGAATACTCCGAAGACGCTCCTTCATATCAGTTGTTTTGACGAGCGGGCGAAGAATATCCGCGGACTGCTGTTAGTCATTAAGATGCTGGCCGTCCAACGGCAGGATTTTCAGTTGGTATTGATCGGCACAGGCGTGGATTACGCAGAAGTGCGCGCTTTCGCGGACAGTCTGCATCTGCCCGAAGGGCTGCTTGTCTGGACAGGCGAACTGACACCCCGCGAAGTGGCGGAGTGGTTGCACAAAGCCGATGCGCTGGTACTCAGCAGTCGGTATGAGACCTACGGCGTTGTGCTGGCGGAAGCCGCAGCAGCCGGAGCGCCTATCTTGAGCACACCGGTTGGCATAGCCGAAGAGACGGCGGATCTGATTGTGCCACATGAGATCGCGCAGAACAAACCCGGCCGCTTCGCTGAGTTCATCGAGAGTCTTTTGTGGAGCACCGGCCGTGTTGCCGGCAAAAAACAGAACACCGCCCGATTCACCGCCGCAGCCGTCGGCAACAAACTCAAAGCGATTTATGAGCAAGTGCAAACCCGTTAGATACGAAGCAGACGGCTGCCGATTGGAGGTGTACGGTGTGCTGTTTGAGGCAGATAGTCCGCAAGAGGCTATCCGTCGTTACCGTCAAGGCGAGACGGTGTTCTGGGATGCATGGCGCGGATCGTTTTACGGGGTGTTGCGCGACAAGAAGAACGACACCACACTCCTTTTCAATGACCATATAGGCAGCAAGATACTGTTCTATACGCAGACAGACAGAGGGGTTGTTTTCGGTCATGACTTACGCGAGTTGAGTCAAACCACCGGCATGCATACACCTGACGAGCACTTCATTCGGGCGATATTAGAGAAAGGCTGCACCGACGACAACCGCACGTTCATTAGCGGTATTCATCGTCTCACTGCCGGTCAGTATCTGCAAGCAAGAGGCAATGAGG
>JAEEGJ010017722.1_pt1 | contig 16047 bp, 13 predicted proteins | sample 8958761 | NCBI WGS metagenome assembly JAEEGJ01 (sample SAMN16246546, study PRJNA631951) | gut metagenome | biome: gut microbiome; feature: rumen; material: RS-attached | host: Bos | place: Iran: Karaj | collected 2018-10
TACCTCTGATCATGCTCAGCATGGATCAGATCGAGACGGTGTCCAACGCCATGGAACTGAGGGGCTTCGGCAAGAACAAAAAAAGGACCTGGTACATGGCGAGGCCATTTACCAGGTGGGATATTCTGAGTATGGTGTTTTGCGCAGTCCTTCTGGGGCTGGCCATCTGGTCCAACGTATCCAGAGGAACCAGGTTCTGGAGTCCCTGGATGTGATCAGGCCTTTCTTCTGTCCTGCACAAGCTTGATGAACAGAGGATAGAGACCGGTGGCGTAGAAGAATACCACGAAATACTTGATGATGTGCTCCGTGTGCTCGTCCAGAGAGGACAGCAGGAAGGGAAGCACAGCCAGATAAATTACAGCCAGGCTGAAGAATCCGCCCAGGAATCTTACGGCCAGCTGTTTTTTATTGCCTTCGACCCTGAAGTTCACGAAGGTCTTTTCGAAGGCCCAGCCCAGCAGGAAGCCCAGGAACATGCCTGCTCCGGTGAAGCAGTCGGTGAGCATCTCGTAGGGATCCGCCAGAAGCTGTCCGTTGGCGTCCACGTCCATGGGGTAGTCCTTGTTGACCAGGTAGATCATCGAGCCGGCCACGAAGAGGATGCCCAGGATAAGGAGGATCAGCCTGGTCTTTCCCAGACCGGTCTCTCTGCCTTCGGCTGCGTCATGACGGGCGATGAGCTTTATGAAGTAAAGATTGATGATGAGAACGCAGATGCCTTCCATTATGGCAAAGGCCACGTCCATCAGGGTGTGGGCCCCCAGCCAGTTCCTGGCGAAGCCCGTAAGTATGATGAGGATGATCATGGCTGCCACAAGACCCTTGTGACGCTTGCCATAGACCGCAGTTCCTCCGTAGATCGCGGTGGCTGAAAGGGTGTGACCGCTGGGGAATGAGTATCCCGTGGCACCGGAGGCTGCAGCCTCCGCCACACTGAGCCGTGGGTCGCTTATCCAGGGCCTGAAGACGCAGGCAGTGTTCTTGAATACCTGGTTCAGCATGTAGCCGCCGGAAAATGATGCCAGTATGAAGGCGCCCCAGCGCTTGTCCATGCACCAGTAGACGAGGCTTGCTATGAAGATGCCTCCCAGGGTGACGAACTCGGAGATCCCGAGCAGAATGGTGTTGACGATCTCCGGAGAACCCTCTCTCAGGAGCTGAAGAGTATAAAGATAATCCATGACCTTTCCTTTTTCTGTGAGATTGTATTTTTTGCGCCTCCATTATATCAAGAAACTTGACAGTCAGAAAGTGATTTTGTATAATTTCGCCAGTAAAGAGAATAAGTCTGCCGCCGGGTAGAAACAGTCAGATCGCACGCGCATGTCGTTAGGCCTTAGAAGACATGTGACAGTACGGTCTATATTTTTAGGAGAAACAAAATGAAAAAATTCGTAATGGAGAAACCGTTCCTGGAGCTTTTCCCCGATGCAGAGATAGGCATTCTGGTGCTGGAGGGGATCGACAACCACGTCAAGGAAGAGGAGAAGTACGCCCCCTGGCTCAGACAGTGCGAGAAGGAAGCCGCCAAGTACTTCCCCGCAGAGGTCTGGGTGGATAACCCGGTGGTGAAGACCTGGAGAGAAGCATTCCAGAAGTTCAAGACCAAGAAGGGCGTCCGCTGTTCCATCGAAGCCCTGCTCAAGCGCGTATCCAACGGAAACGAGATCGGCTGCATCAACCCCCTGGTGGATATCTATAACGGAATATCCATGAAGTACGGCATGCCTGTGGGCGGCGAGAACATCGACGCCTTCGACGGCGACATCCGCCTGGCCGTAGCCGACGGAGGAGAGTACTTCGTGACCTACGGCTCCGATAAGGACGAGCCGGCCCTTGAGGGAGAGGTCATCTACAAGGACAACACAGGAGCCATCTGCCGCTGCTGGAACTGGAGGGAATCCGTGCGCACCATGCTTGAAGAGGACGTTACACACGCCTTCATGATCATCGAGCAGGTGAATTCCGACCGTCACGACGAGATGGAAGCAGCCCTTGACGAACTCGGTCAGATGGTCACTGCCGAGCTGGGCGGGACCTGCACCAAATATATCGCAAACGCAGCTAATCCGGAGATCGTCATCGAGGAATAATTCCTTCTGCACAAAAAAATCAGATCATCATGTGAGTGGATCGCCGCCTTTTACCGACAAAGGGTTAAAAGGCGGTTTTTTATATACATATCCGGGGCGCTCAGGGGAAAAGGATGCGCCCCCTCATGGAGGTCGAAATGAAAGGTATCATAAGAAATAAGGCAGTTTGTGTAGTAGTGGCGGTTCTCATGGTCTGCACCCTGATTCTGACCGGGTGTGGCGGAAGCAACGGGGCAGACTCGTATATCACTGATGAGAAGTCCTACGACGTGGCACCGTCAGAGCAGGCGGAGCGGAACTCCGGATTCAGCGGAGCAGAAGAAAATTGTGCTGTAAACGATGCAGAGATCAGCACTGATGGAAACAGCGCAGGCTACTTCGTGGGAAACCTTCCTGCAACCGTTGACCCAAGCAGAGTGAAACTGATCTATACTGCGGACGTCAGGGTGGAGACCATGGATTTCGACCAGACCATGAAGGATCTGACGGCCATGGTGGAAAAGTATGAGGGATACTTCGAGTCATCCTACACTGAGAACGGAAGCTACTGGTCCAACGAAAACTATATCTACGGCAGCTTCACTGTAAGGATCCCCTCAGACAAGTATCAGGAGTTCGTTTCCTCTGTCTCCGACGGAATGCACGTGACACAGCTGAGCCAGAACGTTCAGGACATAGGACAGGCCTACTACGAGGCTGAGAGCCACCTTGAGACTCTGAGGAACAAGCATGAGAGACTGGAGGCCCTCCTTAAGCAGGCCTCGAGCCTTTCCGACATCATAGAACTTGAAAACGCGCTGTCCCAGACAGAGTATGAGATCGAGATGTATTCCAATGATCTGGAGAGATATGACAGCCTCCTGGATTATTCCACAGTGAACGTCACCGTAGAGACGGCATACCAGTATTCACCCGGGGTGGGTGAGGAGAGAGGCTTCTTCCAGAGAGTGTGGGAGAGCATCAAGAACGGCCTGGCAGGCTTCAGAGAGGGATTCACAGACTTCTGCGAATGGATCGGCTATCACCTGATCCAGATCCTGATCGTCATCGTTCTGGTGGTGCTTTTCGTAAAGTACGGCCCTCACACCAGAGATAAGCTGAGAGCCGCAAAGGGCGCAAAAAAGAACAGGAAGAAGGCCGGCGGTGAGATCGAGGCCGTGAGACCGGAAGGAAGTGAAGAAAAGGCGGAAGTGCCGGAACCGACAGAAGAAAAATAGCGAGCATACATAAATGAAAAGCAGGCCCTAGCGGCCTGCTTTTTTGATGAGATGTATAACGTTGTGTTTGTTTTCGATATGTATGTCAGGGACTCCCTTTTGATACTCGCCGTCCAGAGACCAGTCCACTGCTTCGGGGATCTCGAAGCAGAAGTTTTTGCCCTCCAGGAAGGTCAGCATGGGTGTCGAGGCGTAGTCCTGCATGGCAACGGCTCTCACCAGATCGCCGATCTCGAAGATATCCTGGGAATCCTTGACCAGCATCAGCTCGAACAGTCCGTCCGAAAGGTCCACGTCCTCGGGCTTGAGTTTCAGGATGCCTCCCATGGATGTGGAGTTTGACACCGCACCGAAGAGATAGTTTCCCTCGTAGACCTTGCTGTCCACAGTGACTTTGGCGTGGATGGGACGGATGTCCGGTATCGTCGCGGCACCGCTGAGGACGTAGGCCAGATGACCGAGAACGTTCTTGATGTCCTGAGGCGTGTCGTAAGATGCCTTGGCAAAGGCGCCGAAGCAGGCCACGTATGTGAACGTCCTGTCGTTGAAAAGCCCGCAGTCCACGTCCACCGGCTCCCCGAGGCAGATGTCCTCGGCAGCCTGGGGGATATCCTTGGAAAGACCCATGGACATCGCAAAGTCATTGGTGGAACCCGCAGGGATATAGCCCAGGGGGATCTGGAGACCGGAACTCATGAGCCCGGACACAACCTCGTTATATGTGCCGTCGCCGCCCATGGCCACGACTATGTCGTGAGAGGCGCCGTACTGGATGACGTATTCCTTGCCGTCGCCCCTCTTAAGGGTGGGAAGGGCGGTGGTGGTGAATCCGTGAGAAAGGAAGATCTCCAGCACCTGAGAAAGGTAACGGGCAGACTTCCTTGTTCCGGAATTGGGATTGTAGATAAGTAGTATTTTTTTCATGATCTCGCTGTTCAATGATCTTTGATAATGCTGTTCCGGCACAGCCTGCGCCTGAGGGCGGGGAATGCTGTGCAAAGAAAAATTACCACAAAACAGTTTGCCCGTCAAATAAAAAGCACTTGCAAAAGATCTTCTTATGTGATAGATTAATTTAAGTGTTTAGGCACAGATACCTATTTAGAGGGTTGACCGAGTGGCTAAGGAGCCGCATTGGAAATGCGGTAAGGCGCAAGCCCCGCGGGTTCGAGTCCCGTGCCCTCTGCCAGTATGAAAGGACGCATCCACGTTTGTGGATGCGTTCTTTTATATCTCCAAGGCACGGGACTCGAACCCGAAAGGGCGCGACCGTAAGCGAGACAGTCCGGTGGACTGTCGAGTAGGGAGCGGGTCAAGCCGACCGAGGGGGGAGGCGCAGACCGGCAGACATGAGCGAAGCGAAATGGCTGCTAAGTCCCATGCTCTACCCGCCAGAGAAACCGTTTTTATATATCAAAGCAAGGGATGCTTATTTGCTGTTTGTGTTATGATATGGTACATTATTTCTATAAAAACACGTTATTAATCTGAACAGGCAACAAGTACTAACTGAGATAGGGAGATGATCGTTATGACAATGATACCTCTTATTTATATATTAATACTGTTTATGGCGAGACAGGCAGCAGCTTATGATCCGAAGCAATTAGTACAGGGTTATATTGTTATTTCCAATCCGACAATTGCAAAAGTATTCATCAGCCAAAGTGATCCTCTTACGAGCAGAGGCAAGAACAAAGAAGAAGAGAGGAACAAGATGTCACTTCTTGGAGTGGGATTGTACATTACTTGCATACTAATGCTTTTGCTTCATGCGGTCTTATTCCTCATAAAACCGATAGGTACCGCAGAATATACGATCGACACCGATACTATTTATCTGTATGCCGGCAACCTGAATGAAGTTATTATTGTATTAAGCACACTGATCGTCCTTCCGATAACGATAGCAAGTTATATGATCAATTCGTTGGCAATTGCCATTCGAAAACCAGAGACAAGCGGACGTGGGTTAATCATTGGCCTTGATTCGTTTTTTAGTATCATGTTTTTGGCCTTTGCTGTGAGTAAGCTGATAGTACTTCTCCGCTTCATTGGACTATTTTGAGCAAACAATAGTAATGAATACTTACGGAAGGGGTTCACTTCAAAAGTGGATGGTCTTTCTCTTTTGTTGTTTGATGGAAGGCACGGGACTCGAACCCGAAAGGGCGCGCTCAGGTTGAAAATTCCATGTTTTGTGAGTACAATAAATACAGATAGGTTAGCGGAGCGGAGCTTTTGCGAGGTGACAGACAAAGTGTTCATTAATGTGCTTCTGGAGATCCTTGGAATCGTCTTCCTCTGGTTGGGGCTTGCCATTTCCGTGCTGATCCACGAAACTGGGCATATGGCAGGCTACAGGCTGGCTAAGGGAGAAGGGGACTGGACCATTCAGGTCGGCTTCGGCAGGAAGTTGATCAAAACTAAACATTTCGACATCCGGATCATTCCCTTTTCCGGAGTTTATCATGACACGGCTCCCGTATATACGAAAGCCCAGACATTGTTGTGCTCTGCGGGAGGGCCTGCCCTTAACCTGCTGCTCATCCTCATACTTTTCGCCCTGCATTCATCCTCCCTCAGCGAAACATCGGCATTCATCGATCATTACGGTCCCACATGGGATATCATAAGGTCGTATAATATAATAATGTTTATGTCGGCCATCGTTCCGGTGCGTTATCCGGATTTTTTCCCGGTCATCGGAGGGATGGAGAGCGACGGGATGAATATACTGAAGGCACTGCGAAACACTTCCGGCCCGGAAGAGGCAGATAGGAGGTAAAGGATGACGCTGGAAGAAGCAAAAGAATTCTATTTTCAGTACAGCGGCTTCTCGTTCCATATGGACAGAGAGGAGCCGGTCAGATACAACAGCCTGAGGATGATGGATCTGGACGAAGATATTCTCAGCCAGTGGGATGAGGAACTCCTGGACCTCCGCTTTGAAGCACTCTGGGATGACCCTGACCGTGTATGGTCACTTCACAGGAACATTCTGGACATCATCAGCAGGAACAGATGCGACGCTTCAGCATACCTGGCACGACTTCTCAAAGAGATGGAGAAGATGGATCAGCTTGACCTGTCCGGCACCACTCTGGTCGTGGAGAACATGGCCGGCAGGACCGAGCCCATGAAGGACGGGGGAGTGTACATCTTCTGCAGATATTCTGATCTGGGGGAGCGAATGAATGAGACCGTGGAGCGCCTCATAGCTTCCTGTTCCGCAAAACACGGCGGGGACCAAAGATTCGATAAGGCCGTCTCGAACTACAGGAGAGCGTACCGCAAGTGGAAAGACCTCAAGAAATAATGAGGGAGTTCTTAGACCCAAAACCCTAAAAATACCTTGATTATCAATGATTACATGGTATAATAATTCGTAAAGTTTTTGTGGCACGCACACTTCTGCGCGCAAAGAAAGGGTTCAAATCAAAATGAAAAACTTTTCAAAGATCGCTATTGCAACGATAATGATCATTACGCTTCTTGCCCTTACTGCATGCGGCGGCGGCTCCAACGGCGGATCCGGCGAGGTGAAGGACACCTTCGTATTCGGACTGTCTCAGGAACTGACTGACCTGGATCCCCATCAGGAGACAGATGCAGCAACGAGAAGCATCCTTTTCAACGTGTTCGAGGGCCTCGTAAAGCCCACTCCCGAGGGAGATGTAACACCAGCTGTTGCCAGTGATTACGAAATATCCAAAGATGCAACGACTTACACCTTCAAGCTCAGAGACGGCATCACATTCCATGACGGCAATCCTGTTACCGCAGAGGATGTCAAGTATTCTCTGGAGAGAAGCCTTGAGATCAACGGAGACGCATCTCCGCTGAAGGCCATCACAGACATTTCCACTCCGGACGAAAGCACTGTGATCATCACGCTGGATAAAGGAAATTCAGAATTCATATACAATCTTACATGCGCCATCCTTGAGAAGGCCAACGATGCAGACCAGCAGACTGCTCCTGCGGGAACAGGTCCGTTCAAGATCGTTGAACTCAGAGACGGCGAGTATCTCGACCTTGCAAAGTATGACGGATACTGGAACGCCGAAGCTCTCGGCGACTACGTTTCCAACGTAAGAGTCAAATTCATCGCCACAGCTCAGGATGCATACGTAGAACTTCAGGGCAAGTCCATCGACGCTCTTCAGTACCTGACAGTTGACCAGACAGAAGCTCTGGGAGATGACTATAATATAGTTGAAGCCACCATGATGCTGGTGCACGGCATGTTCATCAACAATGAGTATGAGCCCCTCAAGGACGTGAGAGTACGTCAGGCTCTTAACTATGCGGTGAACAGAGACGAGATCAACCAGCAGCTCTTCGGAGGCAAGAGCCGCGAGGTCCAGACCCACGGATATCCCACCATCACAGCATGGTACAATGCTGATACCGAGGGAACATACACCTATGATCCCGAAAAGGCCACCGAGCTTCTCAGGGAAGCGGGCTATGAGAACGGATTCGATCTGGAGATCACCGTTCCCGGAAACTTCACTCAGCACGTTGATACCGCAGTTCTCATCAAGGAACAGCTGGCCAAGGTGGGCATCAGAGCCAACGTCAACGAGGTCGAGTGGAACACCTGGCTCTCCGACGTTTATCAGAAGAGAAACTATCAGGCAACGGTGATCGGTTTCGACATCAGCTCACTTTCACCTGCCACCTGGTACGTCCGTTACTATTCAACGTCTTCCAACGACATGACCAACTTCAACGACGCTGAATACGACGCAACCTATGATCAGGCAGTGGCTACAATCGACCACGAAGAGAAGTATGAGCTTTACGGTAAGCTTCAGCAGATCCTTGCTGAGAACGGCGCATCCGTCTTCATCGAAGACCCCGCCGACTTCGTAGCCGTAAGCGCAGACTTTACAGGTTATACGCCTTATCCCGTTTCGGCTGTTGACTTCTCACTCATCAAGCCTGCTCAGTAAAGGCGCAAAAAATCCGAACCATACCTGCAGATGCGCGGGTCCCGCGGATCTGCAGGTGATTTTATGAGACAGTAAATGAAATACGTCCTTAAAAAGTTCATTACTCTTGTGATAACACTGTTCGTTATCTCTGTTTTGACGTTCACGGCTTTCAGCGTGATCCCCGGAGACGCCGCCATGTCCAAGCTGGGCATCGACGCTTCACCGGAGGCCATCGCGGAGCTGCAGGAACAGTACGGGCTGGACAAGCCCATACTGGAAAGGTACGCCGACTGGGCTATCCATGCCCTCCAGGGAGATTTCGGACAGTCTTTTAATTACACCAGAATGACAGTAAGCGACCTTCTGGCCACCAGACTTCCCGTCACCATAATCCTGGCAGTGATGTCCATGCTGATCATCATTATTATATCCCTGCCTCTGGGCATGCTTTCAGCCAAGTTCTCCGGGAAGTGGCCTGACGTTGCCATCAACACCACCACACAGGTCACCATGGCCATACCCTCCTTCTTCCTGGGCATCATCCTGACGGTCATCTTCGGAATAGGCCTCAAGTGGTTCCAGGTAGGCGGATACGTCAGCCCGGACAAGGACTTCTGGGGCTGCATCGGATATCTTATATTCCCGGCCATAGCCGTTGCCATACCAAAGATCGCCATGGTGGTCAAATTCGTGAGGAACTCAGTCTTGAGCGAGATAAACAAGGACTACGTGCGCACCGCCTACAGTAAAGGAAACGATGAGAACCAGGTGCTCTACGGCCACGTCCTGAGAAACGCTCTTATTCCGGTCATCACCTTCGTCGCCATGGTAGTGGCGGAGATCCTGACGGGACGCCTCCTCATCGAGCAGGTATTCAACATACCCGGCATGGGGCGTCTCCTCATAACTTCAATATCAAACAGAGACTTTCCGGTGGTTCAGGCCTCAGTGCTATACATAACCGCCGTAGTTGTGGTGATCAACTTCATAGTTGACATCATTTACCAGCTGGCTGATCCCAGGATCAGAACATCATAGGAGAGACAGATGAAAAAATACAATTACAGTTTGATCATCGGTCTCGTGCTCACCGGAGCCCTGCTGCTGTTCGCCCTGATAGGCCAGTTCTGGACACCTTACAGCATCACCGAGACCAACGTGGCACTCAAGAATGCCGCGCCCAGCATGGCCCATCTCATGGGATGCGACAATCTGGGCAGGGATATTCTCAGCCGCGTCATGAACGGCTGCGGGACCACCTTCCTGGTGGCCGTACTCACAGTTGCCATAGGCTGCGTGTTCGGCGTGATCTTCGGTGCGCTCACCGGATTCTACGGCGGCAGGCTGGACAAGGTGATCATGAGACTCAATGACATACTTCTGTCCTTCCCCAGCGTTCTTCTGGTACTGATCTTTATCAGTGTCATAGGGAAGGGCAAGTACAACATCGTTCTGGCACTGGGCATACTGTTCATCCCCAGCTTCGTCAGGATGGTGAGGAGTGAAGTGATCCGTTACAAGGAGCAGGAATTCGTCAAGAGCGCCAAGGTGCTGGGGGCGGGGAACCTGAGGATCATCTTCGTTCATATACTTCCGAATTTGACCGTGAGCATGCTTACTACAGCTGCCATAGGTTTCAATAACGCCGTGCTGGCGGAGGCCAGCATGAGCTATCTGGGTCTGGGCGTACAGCCGCCTGAGCCCAGTCTGGGCAGGATGCTTTCAGAGGCCCAGGGCTACGTGTTCAACGCACCCTGGTACGCCATCTGGCCCGGCGTGGTCATAGTGCTGATAATCCTGGGCTTCAGCCTTATCTCTGAAGGCCTCAGGAAGATGACGGAATCGTAGGAGGTAACGGCATGGAACAAAAGACCTTGATCGAGGTCAGGGACCTGACCGTAGGCTTCCCTTCAGAAAAAGACGGCATCCACACAGTGGTCGACCACATCAACTTCGACATCAACGAGGGCGAGATCGTAGGCATCGTTGGCGAATCCGGTTCAGGCAAGTCTATGACTGCACTGTCCATCATGGGTCTTTTGAACAAGGACGCCGTCATAATGGACGGACAGGTCAGGCTGAGAGGCACTGACATCCTCAATATGGACCGGGACGACCGCAGGAAGATCCAGGGCGACGACATGTCCATGGTATTCCAGGAGCCCATGACCTCGCTGAATCCCGTCATGAGGATCGGAGATCAGGTGGGTGAGGTGCTCAAGCTTCACACCAAACTCAGCGACGACGAGATAGACTTAAGGGTGGCTGAGGCTCTCAAAAGCGTAGGTCTCAAAAAACCCGAGGAGTTGATGAGATCATATCCCCACCAGCTTTCCGGGGGCATGCGCCAGAGGGTGATGATAGCCATGGCCATCATCAATCAGCCGGACCTGATCATCTGCGATGAGCCCACCACGGCTCTGGACGTGACGGTCCAGGCTCAGATCCTGGCTCTCCTCAAGAAGATCCACCGTGAAAAGGGATGCTCCATACTCTTCATCTCCCATGACTTAAACGTCATCAAGGAGATATGCCAGAGGGTCATCGTAATGTACCACGGCACCATAGTGGAGCAGGGCAGCGTGGAGAAGGTCATGTACTCTCCTGAGCACGCCTATACCAAGAAACTGGTGGCGTCCATACCCGAGCAGCTCTCTGAGAATGTCTCAAAAGATCCGCTGATCCACGTGAAGGATCTGAACATCTACTACAGGACCGCAGGCAAGATCTTCACATCCAGAAAGGACCGCACGGTCTACGTGAAGGATCTCAGCTTCGACATATATAAAGGAGAGATCTTCGGTCTGGTAGGGGAGTCCGGCTGCGGCAAGACAACAGTTGCCAAGGCGCTCACGGGACTGAACACGGATATAGAGGGCGTCATGGATCTGGGAGGCACAAGGCCCCAGATGGTTTTCCAGGACCCCTTCAGCTCGCTGAACCCCGCCATGAAGATAGGCAAGATCCTGGAAGAGCCTCTGAAACTTGCAGGTATCAAGGACAAGGCTGAGCGCAGGAGACAGGTAAATGAGGTGCTCCTGGACATCGGACTTGACGAAAGCTTCGCGGGAAGGTATGCCAGAGAACTTTCGGGAGGCCAGAGACAGAGGATAGCCATAGGACTGGCCCTGATGAGGGGAGAGAAGTTCATCATAGCCGACGAGCCCGTATCCGCTCTGGATGTAACAGTACAGAGTCAGATACTGAAGCTCTTGGTGAAGCTCCACAAGGAGAAGGGGCTCACTATCCTCCTCATTTCCCATGATCTGAACATCGTGCGTCACCTGTGCAACAGGGTGGTGGTGATGTATCTGGGCCGTGTGGTGGAGATGGCTGACGTAAACGAACTTTACGACAATCCCATGCATCCATACACGAGGATGCTCTTCGAAAGCATACTCACCGACAAGAAAAAGACCGATACCGACAAGATAACGGTCAACGAGGTGAGACCACTCAAGCGTGACCAGGAGATGTGCGCTTTCTACGGAAGATGCCGCTACGCTCAGGACAAGTGTCAGGAAAAGGCGCTGGAACTGAGGAACATCGGAACTGAAGAGAATCCCCATCTTTTGCGCTGCTGCCTGAGGATAGGAAAAGACGAGTAGAGGTTAGGCCATGAAAGGGAGATTTAACATTTTCAAGATCGATATCGAAACACTTCCGTCCACGATCCGGCTCGTGCTGCTCTATTTGAGCTTCTCTTTGTCGCTGATCCCCGCCCTCATCATTATCGGGGAGGCAGATATGCTGGGAGTATTATGGACACCGGTCCTGTTCCTGTATTTTGGCGTGCTTCTGACCATCAGAGTCAGGATCCGGGTGAAGCGCAACCGAGCCAAGCTCATATATATCCTGGGCCTTGAAGGGTATTACCGGAGTTTTCCAAGGGAGAAGGCCAGGGATGAGAGGATCGCCCGGCGTAAGTCACGCCGCGAAGAGGCGAAGATGAATGCTGCGCAAAGGCAGGGTCTGACCGATTATTGACCGAATATATGCGACATATATGCCCGGAGAGCCCAATGGGTCGGATCCGGGTTTTTTGTTGCAATTATCCGTTTCATGGAAATGAGAAACAGGGGAAGCTTTGTTGATCACCCACAAAAAAACGCAAAAAACCCCGAGAAGTTTTAGTGCGTTAAAGCAAAACACCTTGAAACCGATATGCCCGGTGTGGTATAATCCGATAAATCTTATGGTTTGGACGAGAGTTCCAGAAAGGATGTTAAAATGAAATTCAAGGACATGCCTTACGAAAGGCTTGACATTCAGGAGATCGGCGCAAAGCAGGACGCCTGCACAGCTGCCCTTAAAGAGGCCAAGACCTATGAAGAGGCCAGGAAGCTTTTCCTGGAGGTGGAGGCTCAGGTGAAGCACACCATGACCATGGCCACACTGGCTCAGGTCAGGCACACCATCGACACCAGAGACGAGTTCTACGACAAGGAGAACGAGTTCTGGGACGAGAGCATCCCCGTACTCATGGAGCACAGCCAGAACTGGAACAAGGCTCTTCTGGAGTCACCCTTCAGACCGGAGTTCGAGAAGGAATTCGGAGAAGTTTCCTTCATCAACTATGAGATCGAGTTCAAGAGCTTCAAACCAGAGCTCATTCCATACATGCAGAAGGAAAATGAGCTGACCACCAGATACGGCAAGCTGCTGGCTTCCGGACGCATCCCTTTCAGAGGCAATGAGTACACCATCTCCCAGTTCGGAGTCTTCAAGAAGGACGCCGACGACGAGACCAGACTCGAGGCCTGGAAGGCTGAGGGACAGTGGTACAAGGATCATCAGGAGGAACTGGATTCCATCTATGATGAACTGGTCCACTTGAGAGATGAGATGGGCAGACTCATGGGCTACGAGAACTATGTGCCTCTGGGATATCTGAACATGCAGAGAAACTGCTACGACAAGAACGATGTGGAGAAGTTCCGCGCAGCGGTCAGAGAGTATCTTGTACCCGTGGCAGACAAGGTGTACCGCGCTCAGGCTGAGAGACTGGGCAAGGAATATCCCATGAGCTTTGCAGACAACGCTCTGACATTCAGAGGCGGCAATCCCGCTCCCGCAGGCGACGCGGACTATATAGTCAATGAGGCCAAGAAGTTCTACGACGCTCTGTCTCCCGAGACTTCCGCATTCTTCAACGACATGTTGGAGAACGAGATGATGGATCTTCTGTCCACAGAGGGCAAAGAAGGAGGCGGCTACTGCACAGAGATCGCAGAGTACAAGATGCCTTTCATTTTCGCCAACTTCAACGGGACCAAGGATGACGTGGAGACTCTGACCCACGAGGGCGGACACGCTTTTGAGGCATGGCTCAACATCGACAGAGTTCCCATGGACCAGATCTTCCCCTCACTGGAGGGCTGCGAGGTCCACTCCATGAGCATGGAGTTCTTCGGATGGAAGAACGCTGAGGGCTTTTTCGACAAGGATGCCCGCAAGTTCCTCTACGCTCACCTGGCAGACTCACTTACATTCATTCCTTACGGAACAATGGTGGACCACTTCCAGCACATCGTCTATGAGAATCCCGACCTTACACCCAGACAGCGCCACGACCAGTGGAAAAAACTTCTGGAAGTGTACATGCCCTGGATGAAGCTGGATGGAGACATCCCCTTCTATTCGGAAGGCGAGGGCTGGCAGAGACAGCACCACATCTATCAGTCACCCTTCTACTATATCGACTACTGTCTTGCACAGACCGTGGCGCTGGAATTCTGGGCAATGATCCAGGAAGATCCGGACAACGCGTGGAAGCACTACATGGCATACACATCCCAGGGCGGATCTCAGGTGTTCACCAGACTCCTTGCCAACGCCGGTCTCGAGAGCCCCTTCGAAGAGGAGACTCTGAAGAACGTCTGCGGCAAGGCAGGTCAGTGGCTTGACAACTTCGACCTTACAGGTATCAACTGATGGCAGACAAAGGCAGGAAACCGGGCAAATTAGCTCAGAAAATCAAAAATCCCAGGGCTTACCTCAACGACTTCGTCCAGAACGAAGAGGGCGGCTATACCTATTCGGGAAGGCGCTATTCGGTGGACAGGCATTACGCCGACTACGGAGACGTATACAGAAAGTTTCTGATAGGCGGCATAATAATGCTGGCTGTCAGTGTGGGCTCAGGCATGATCGACGCCGCGGGCGCCAACGGAGCGTTTTATGTGATACTTCCATTCATAGGGGAGATAGCCGCCATTTTTGCCATTCTCTGGAATGTTGCGAGGCTCATATCCCAGGGAGAGGTGGTGAAGGAGTACGCCTTCAAGAAGATAAGCACATGGCTCCCGGGCGGCGCATCGATGCTGATGTATTTTGCGCTTACCGGCCTGATCATGTCAGCGGTGTACATAATCACCCACGGCTTCGAAGAAAAAGCCTTCAAATGTGTTTTATACCTTGCATTAAAAACTGTTACGGCTTTTCTTGCATTTGAGTATAAAAAGTATTATAATACCGTACAGTGGTCGGCATATTAGCTGACCGCGGGTGTTAAAATTGTTATCCTTTGGCTCCCAAAGGAGCCATAACTTTTAGAAAAGGAGAAAGGAAAATGAAGAAAACTCTTGTTATCGTCCTTGCTCTTGCAATGGTCATGACGGCCTTTGTAGGGTGCGGCGGCGGATCCGGAGAAGCATCTCAGGATCCTCTCGTTGTGGGATATTCGAACTTCTCAAGCAAGTTCTCACCGTTCTTCAGTGAGACAGCTTATGACCAGGACGTTTATGCCATGACAGCAATCAGCCTTCTTAACTCCGACCGTGTCGGCGCTATCGTCGAAAAGGGTAAGACAGGCGAAGACCGTGAGTACAACGGAACCATGTATCACTATGATGGACCCGCTGACCTCACAGTTACACAGAACGCAGACGGCACAGTTGATTACGATTTCGAACTTCGTGACGACATCGTGTTCTCCGATGGAGAGCCCCTCACAGTTGATGACGTAATCTTCTCAATGTACGTCCTGAGCGACCCGACTTATGACGGATCCTCAACATTCTTCGCACTTCCCATCGAGGGAATGAAAGAGTATCGTTCCGGAATGGAATCCCTTCTCGACCTTCTTCTTGCAGCAGGCCGTGACAACACAGATTTCACTTACTGGGAGGAAGCTACTCAGACAGCATTCTGGGAGAGCCTTGATGCTGCAGGCCCGAAGTTCGCACAGTCCATTCTTGACTACTGCATCGCTAATGGCTACAACGCAGAGGATGACCCCGTAGAAGCTATCGCAGCTAACTGGGGATTCGATCAGCTTGCAGAAGGCGCCACAGTTGAAGATTTCTGGGCAGCCATCGATGAAGCTTATGGTGGAGATTATGTAACTCTTTCCGAGACTGAGAATGCAGGCTCCAGCCTCTTCTCCTTCATGGAAGACTATGACAACTACCTTGTCGGTGTTGAGACAGGAAACTCCGCTGCTAACATCTCCGGTATCCAGAAGACCGGCGACAACAGCCTTCGTGTTCACATGACTCAGGTTGACGCTACAGCTATCTATCAGCTGGGCATCACCATCGCTCCTCTCCACTACTATGGTGAGGCAGACAAGTATGACTATGAAAACAACAGCTTCGGTTTCACAAAGGGTGATCTGAGCCACGTTCGTTCCGTGACCACAAAGCCCTTAGGAGCTGGCCCCTACAAGTTCATCGAATTCACAAACGGAACAGTTTACTTCGAAGCTAACGAGAACTACTATCTCGGAGCTCCCAAGACACAGTACGTTCAGTTCCTTGAATCTCAGGACACAGATAAGCTTAACGGCGT
>JAEEGJ010017725.1_pt1 | contig 16045 bp, 9 predicted proteins | sample 8958761 | NCBI WGS metagenome assembly JAEEGJ01 (sample SAMN16246546, study PRJNA631951) | gut metagenome | biome: gut microbiome; feature: rumen; material: RS-attached | host: Bos | place: Iran: Karaj | collected 2018-10
ACGGGCGAAGCGCTCTGCTCAACAACGCTCAACAACGGGGCGGTATCGTAAAGGAGCAGCGGATAGGTGCGGCTACCTACGCCGTCAACGGTCAGCGTCACTTGATAGATGCCAGCCTTGGCATATTTGTGGGAAGGATTCATGTCGGTCGAGCTCGTGCCATCACCGAAATCCCACTTCACCTGTCCCGACTTGGACGAGGTGTTGGTAAACTCCACAGTCGATACCACATAGAAGTCCAGACCGTAGCGATCATCGTCCACCCTATAGGTGAAATCCACATCCTTGGTGGCAAAGTTGTCATAATCGGGTGTCTTATCGATACACGACACGGCCATCATCGCCATCATGAAAATGAATGCTATTTTATTGAATGTCTTCATCTTTTTAAAGTTTTTAGTCCTTAGTCCTTAGTTTTTAGCCTTTAGTTCGCTGGCGAATGCCAACTCTAAACTCTAAACTTTAAACTCTAAACTTTAGTTCAACGTTACTTCTTTGTTATCGGTCGTCACGCCCACCTTACCGTCAGTGTCATACACTCGGTATTGGGGCTCCAGGAAGTAGGTGCGGCTGAAGTTCACCGTATAGACCTTGTCGGCCGTGTTATAAATCCACGACGTGAAGGGAATGGTCTCAATCATGCTCTTGAAATAGGGCATGTACTGGCGACGCACCGTGGTGATCTTGCCACCCGTGTCATCGCTGTAGCGGCTGAACAGCCAGAAGGCCGACTTGTAGACCGGCTGCACGTTCACGCCCGACGGAGCCTCGCTCTCGCTGTCAATCTCGTGGTAGTTAGCCTTGCCGTCATCGCCCACCGTGATGTAGTAGTAATGGTCCACTTCATCGGTGGTGAACCAGGCATTGGACTTGTCATCGGTCGTCGTGTCGGTCGGAAAATCGATGTTGTACTGGGCATTCAACTGCTCAAACAGCTCGATAGGGAAGTTGTACTTGATATAGACGTTGCGCAGGTCGTTGTAGTAGGTGCTGTCCTTGGTCAATGCGTTGACCATGTAGGCCATGAACTCGTCCCGGAACGTCGAGGGATAATAACTGTCAAACTTCTCCTGGTCCCACTCCTCAGGATTCACCCAGGTCACAGGGGCGAGGGTACGGGAAGTGGGGAAACTGTCGGTCAGCACATACTCGTAACCGTCCCACTCGGCTTTGCTGTGGGGATAAGTCGCCACCATCTGGCTGGAGCGCACCGTGTCGGTCAAGGAGTAGTTCTTGGTGTAAGCCAGCGACGTCGTCAACTTGCTGGTCGCCGTAGCGGTCTGCTCACGCTTGATAAGGCACCACACCTCGCTGTGGTCAATCGCTTTTTCGCTAGTGGTATAGTACTTGCCCTTGAAAGTGGCATAGCGGCCCGCCTTGACCACCGTGGAGCCTTGCTCCCAGTCCACTGTGGGCAGCACCTGACCGAGTTGTCCGTTGTCGGCAAACGGGTCATGAATCGCACACGAGGCCATGAGCAGTGCCATCAGAGCCATCAAACCATATATATTATATCGTTTCATCATTTCTTTAGTTTTTAGTTTCTAATCACTAGTTTCTAGTTCTCTTGCGTCAACGAGGTGACTTCACCATAGTTGTGGGCCCAAATCATGGGTTCCTGCAACCACTTGTAGTTCTTGTAGGCACCCAGACGCTCGAGTTCCTGGCGATTGTACTTCTCCTCGGTCTCGGGGTCGTAGTTGATGCGCTGAATCCAGGTGTTCTCCTTCTGCTCCTCGGTCAGACCATCAATCCAGTAGGCTGAATAGAGGTTGTAGGGACGGCGCAGGGTGGGATAAACGATTTCCTGGTTGTCACCGATGCCGTAGTGGTTGCGGTTGTTACTGTAGTGGTAACGGCGCATATCGGTCCACTGTTCAGGTTGCAGATACATGGCGATGTACTTCTGCTGCATCAGGTCGCTCAACGTGAATTCGCTGGGGTTGAAGAACCAGTGCTTGTTGCCGCGGTCCGTCACCTTGTGCACAGCCACGTTCTTGCCCTTGTAGTAGTCCTCGTTATCAAGGAATGCTGCAATCTGGCCATCCCAGTACTCTGCAGGCTGGTAACCGGGGGCTCCGCCGGCAACCGAGTTACCGGGATACTTGTTATCGGTGTTCGCATTATAGTTGGGATTGACATACAACTTCAAGAAGGCGGCAAGGTGGCGCTGGATGTTCCACTGAGTGGCTTCCTTGGCCAGTGCACAAGCCTCGGTCTTCTTGCCCATCCAGTACATTGCCTCGGCCTTGATGAAGTAGAGTTCCTCCATCGTGAAGATGGGGTTATAGGCATCGGCGGCACCAGCGTAGGCGCCCATGTACAGGTTGGGATAGTTGGCAATCTTGTAGGATGTTCCCATACCGATGTTGTTCTCCAGATAGCGCATCTTGATGCGTTCACTGGCTACCGACGGACTCGCGGGTCCCGTGCGGGCAATCATCAGCAGGCCGCAGCGCGGGTCATTGGCAAAGCCGTCGTGGGCGCCCTCGGCATTGAACATGCCACAGGTCATCTCGTTGTCGGGCTTGCTGATACCCAGCAGGTCCACCATGAAGAACTTGCTCGGGATGGCGCTTCCCAAGAGGTTGCCGCGCGACTCCCATGAGTTGATCACGGGCTGTGCAACGCTCCACACGGCATTCTGCGTGCCCGTGCCACCGTCCCAGTAATATCGGGGCTCGTTGCCAAACCAAGCATCACGGCCGCCCTGGTAGTCAAACACGTCGCCCTTGCGCCACTGGTTGATGGCAGCATCGGCAGCATCGACAATCTTCTGGCACATGGCCGGCGAGTGGTCCACATTGGGGATGTTGCGCAACAGCAGGCGGGCCTTGATGGCCAGCACCAGGCCTTTCCATTTCTCGAGGTCACCGCCATAGACGCGGTCTACCGATGCATCGATTTTCTGGTTGTCAGGGTTATTGACAATCGCGGGATCCTCATACATCTTGATAAGGTCTTCGCACTCCTGCAACATCCAGGCATATACCGACGTCTGGGTGTCATAGGTCGGCGCGATGCTCTTATAAGCCTCGCTGCGGGGGATATCGCCAAAGGCGTCGGTCGTCAGCTGTGTGGACATCAGCATGATGGTGCGCCCGATGAGTTCATAGTTGGGCGAGTTGATGGCCTGGGAATTTTTCACCAGGTTATCGGTGTTCTTGCCGATGTCATAGAAATGACGACGCCACATCGGGTGGCGGTTCATCGTCAGCATCTCCCACTCGCACTTGTAGCTGTAGGCTCCCACCGAACTCTTGCCGCCGGTGGTAAGCATCTGGGAGAAGTAGGCGTAATATTCGCTGTGGTCATAAACGACCTGTTGTGCATAATAGATGATGACAGCCAAGCCATCCTTGGCCTCGATGTCATGGGCCCTGTCGGGGTTGACGTTATCGTCGAGGATATCATTGCAACCCACCGACAGCAGGCCAACCAGCATCAGCATTGCTATAAATTTAATCTTTTTCATAGTCAGTCGGCCTTGTTTAGAATGATAATTTAAGCGTGAAATTGAAACTGCGCGTGCTGGGCACGTTGTAGTTGTCGATACCTGCGCTACCGGTACCGCCGCCGGTGCCTGCCAGCACGGCGGGATCGTTACCGCGGTACTTGGTCAGCAGCAACAGGTTGCGGCCCGTGGCAGTGAGAGTAAGCCCCTTGACGGGCCAAGTGCGCTTGAAGTGCTTGCCGACGTCGTAACTCAGCGTCACATAGCTCAAGCGGATATAGGAACCGTCCTCGATGAAGTTGGACGATACAGTGGCATAGTAGGTATTGATGAAGTAGGAGTCGAGCACGATGGGCGTGGTGTTCTTGACATAGGACACCGTGCCGTCGGCTCCCGTGACAGCCTGCACACCATTGATGATGTACTCGCGGTTGCGGTAGCGGTCATACAGGCTGCTCATGCCGTTGGTAATCTGGCTGCGGCCTGTGACGTTGACCACGTCACCACCCTTGCGGCCGTCGAACAGGAACGACAGGCTGGCATTCTTATAACGCAAGGTGCTGCCTATACCCAGCAACCAGTCGGGTTCACGGTTGCCGATGTAGAGGCCCTTGGCGCTGTCGATGATGGGATAACCGTTCTCGTCACAGATAACGTTACCCTCCGGGTCACGCACATAGTCCTTACCGGAAATACCCGTCGAGGACTCATGCAGGCGGGCAACGGGGAAGATGTCGCCATACTGGGTACCTTGGATCTCGGTCAACTCGTTGGGCAGGTATAGCACCTTGCTGCGGTTAAACGAGAAGTTGGCCAGGGCACTCCACGAGAAGTCGGTTGTCTTGATGATATCCTGATTTAATGAAATCTCCATACCATGGTTCTTCAAGCTACCCTCGTTGCGCGTCTGGAGAATCACACCCGAGGCGGGCGACACGCGCACGGTCACAATCTGGTCATCGACCGTGGTCGAGTAGTAGGCGATATCCAGGCGGGTCCAATTGCGGAAGAAGCGCAGGTCGGCACCGATCTCCCACGACTTGGTCATCTCGGGCACCAGGTCAACCGCACGCGACACGGTGGGATCCACGCCATAACCGCCGTCGGGGAACAGCGTCCACTGCTTGTAGGTATCGGTAAACAGATAGGCCTGACAGTCCTTGCCGACCTTGGCCCAGTTGCCGCGAAGCTTACCGTAGCTGAACCAGTCGTTGCTCAAGTGGAAGAGTTCGCTGAAGATGATACCTGCCGTAACCGAAGGATAGAAATAAGTCGTCTGGGTCGACTGTCTCACGCGGGATGAGCCGTCAAGACGTCCCGTGACGGACAGCTGTGCCATACCCTTGTAATCAAAGCGCAACTCACCGAAGTGGCCATAGATGTTGCTCTCGCTATGATACAGTGTGGGGCGATTGGCAATTAACAGGTCACCATTGGTAAAGTCGGTGTTGTTGAAACTATAGAACTCGCCACCCAGTTTGAAGTGCTCATTATAGATGGAAGCCTCCAAGCCGCGGCGCTCCTTGTATTCCAGACCATAGAGGGCGCTCACGGTGTAGTCCTCGGCAAAGGTGTGCTGATAAGTCGCCAGCAACTGCATGTTCAGCATCGAACCACGCGAGGGCTGGAAACTGTAAGAGCCAAATTTTGACTGCATGTCGCTGAGTTTGGTCTGCACATCCTCGGCATTGGGATCCACCAGGTCGCCGTCATAGATGCGGGGCACGGTGTAGGAGTCATACATCGAGTAACTCTTGTCATAGCCCATCTTTCCGGTAATCACCAGATTCTTGATTGGCTCGTAACTGATCTGGCCGTTGATGAGGAAGCGATTGCCCTCGGTCTGGCTCCAGTCCATGTAGCGGCCGAAGTAGGGCGACACGGCACCATTGATGCGCTCGGTGTCGAGCAGGTTCTCCCAGTGGTCGTAGTAGGCCCACCAGTTCACATGTCCCTCAAGGGTGCGGTAGTCACTCATGTCCTTGTTGATACCCCAGTTGTAGATGGTGGACATCGAGTTGCCGAAACCGCGTGACTTGCGGTTCATGAAGTTGGCGCTCAACTGAATGGTCACCTTGTCACTGGGCTTATAGGTTCCCTTGATGAGGGCGTTGATCTGCTTGCGGTAATCCTTGGGAACGATACCCTGGTTGTCGCTGTAGGACAGCGAGGCATAGGACGAGAACTTCTCGGTTCCGCCGCTCACGCTCACGTCATACTTCTGCAGGATACCCGTCTTCAGGAAGTTGTCCACATTGTTGTAGTAATGGTCGTTGGCTCCCATATAGGGTCCCCAGCCACCGCTGCCCATGTTCTCCTTGTACATGCCCTTGGCACCGGGGATGAAGGTGGACTGAATCTTGGGAACTCGATAAGGGGTATTGATCTCGAGCGTAGCCGATGCGGTGACATTGATTTCACCATTCCGACCACCGTTCTTGGTGGTAATCATGATGACACCGCTACCAGCCTCCTGGCCATAGAGGGCCGAGGCGGCAGCGCCTTTCAGCACCGTGATGTTCTCGATGTCGTTGGGGTTCAGGTCGCCAAGCGATGAAGCGGTACCGCGATAAGCCATGCCGTCAACGATGAGCAGCGGCTCGTTGCTCATCGAGTTGTTCATCGACGAGATGGCACGGATGATGACCTGTGTCGACGAGTTGGGCGAACTACCGCCGGTGCTCACCTGCAGACCGGCAACCTTACCTTGCAGCGAGTTGGCGAAGTTGGTGGAACCGCCAGCGTTCACCTGCTCCTCGTCAAGGGACTGAACAGCGAAGTTCAGTTTCTTTTTCTCTTGGGTCTGGCCCATGGCGGTCACCACGACCTCACCCAGCACCTGTGCATTATCATCAAGGGCGATGTTGACCTCGGTCTGTCCCGGGGCAATCTTTACGCTCTTGGGATTCATGCCCACGTAGCTCACATCGAGCACGTCGCCGTCGCTTGCCTCAATCGAGAAACGACCGTCGAAGTCGGTCGCCGTGCCGCGCGTCGTGCCGTGCACCTTGACCGACGCGCCGATAATCGGCTCGCCGTCGCTCGACTGCGTGACCACGCCTGTCACCACACGGGCCAGTCCCGGCAGCGACAAGAGGCTCAACAGCAGTAGCAATAGTAACTGTTTTCTCATTCTCAAGTGGATTTTATTGATTAGGTAATATTGATTTCAAAAGTTGGGTACAGAATGAACTACAAATATACACACTGTTTTTCAATCATTAAAACATGCAACCAATTTTTAACACTGAAAAATGCAAATATTTTGATTTAACAACAATTTTTCAATGTTTTTTACATTCATCTGCATCATTTTGGGGAAATGCACATCAACAGCACATTTCCCCAACAATCCAAAATGTATCTTTTAAAGCTTGAATCCGGGTTTTACATCGGGGCTTGCCAGAACCACTGGTCGTCACAAGTAGTCAAGCCATCACGAGAGTCTCGATCGGGTGTGTAGCCTGGGGGCAGCAATTTCACATCATGTGGTTTATTAGAAATGGCGCTGTCCTCAAGGCCAAATTCCTGATTGAGGGAAACGATAACGTAGTAGAGATTCTTAGCCATATAATTATAAAGATAATTCTCGGTGGTCTCTTTCTCACGGTTATTCCAGTTAGCCTGCTTGTTCACTTCAACAGGAGTGCCGTTGCGCAGGCACTCTCTCACCTCCTGGATGCTCAACATGTTTCCCTTCTTGTCGGTTACCCATGCATTGAAACTCGGGTCAATCCACAACCACTTTCCGAGTTGATTGGACCACACGGCGTTGATGACATGGCAATCATTGATATATTCCCGGGGCATGCAGGTCACATAACGCGAGGGAATACCCATCGACAGGTAGCATTCATTGAGCAAAATGGCAAGTCCACGGCAATTCAGTCCACGGCTACCGTCCTTGCAGGCCTCAGCCATGTCAATGGCGTTGATATGTTCGGGATTGGGGTGCTGGCCGTCGTGCTCGATGAGGTTGTGAATGTAGGTCATGATATTCTTGATTTTTGAAATCTCATCACCATTCCCGGCAACCTTGTCAAGGTTGAAATAGGCCCTGACACGCTGCAGATTGGCATCATCAGGCGCCTGATATGTGAATGTGGGCAAGGTATCGGCATGTTCAGTGAGAGTGTAGGGTTCGGCCTTCTTGAGAATACTGAGATAATCAAAACGGTCCCTTATATTCTCCACAATCCCATCAAATCTGGCATTGCCACGGATATTGTCAAGATCATGGTCCTCAAGCATATGCTTCCAATCGCTGTAATCGTAATTGACCGCCTGCTGCAAGTGATAGAAGGCGCCCTCAGTCATGTGACGACGGGAGTAGGAACAAGCCAGGTCATAATGGAAATAGCCCTTTATCGCATTGAGTTGCCGCTCACCCAGTATGGGTTCTAAAAATGACTTGTTGCTGTCCACCATGGCAATGGCTCGATAGTTCAACTCAGCAACCCGTACATAATCCTTCTTGCCAAACGCCTCCTTTATCTGACCCTGCACAGTTCTCACTGCGTTGCTCAGACTGTCAATCCGGTGCATATCTTCCAGGCTCAAATCATCGGCTATTGCCAACAACGAACACGCAAAAAACAAAACCACAAAAAACTTCTTCATATCTCTTTTTGTTTTTTAAGTTACCATTCTATGAGTTAGACGGGATTCACCGCCATAAAAGTTGCAATGAATCCCGTCTTTTTTTCTTTTCCTAAAGCCAAAACCTATTTGAACAGGTAGGTGGTAACGCTCTCGCGGCCCAAGTAGAAGGCCTTGGCCTTGATGACCTGCGGCTGCACCTTGACGGGAACAGGAGCCGTCCAGCGAGGCGAGTCGATGGAGGGCTCGCTGCCGTCGAGGGTATAAGTTACCAACTCATCGGGGTACTGGGTGTTAATCAGCAGTTTGCCGTCAACGACCTTGATGCCCGGAGGTCCTACACGGAAGTCATAGCCCATGCCCTTGAGCAACGGCAGTTCGCGGGTACCAATCTTGAGATTATACTGGTGACGGGCCTCGTTGTAGGCCTTGACATCGGTCAGGTCCTTGCTCCAATCGGGCACGGCGGTCCATGCACGCTCGCTCACACCCATCATCTTGGGCAGCAACATATACTGTACCTCATCAAACGAGCGCAGGGTCTCGCCCCACAACTGAGCCTGCACACCGATGACATTCTCGGGCTTCTCCAATTTTGCTTTACCATCACCAGCGGTGGTGATGTTGATGGGAGTGCCATCCACATTGGTGCGGGCAGTGGCGTAGATGTTGGCAGGCAATGCACTCCAAGCGTCAAATTCATCTACCTTGCCACCCCAGTGTAGTCCCTGCTCATTCTGATGCCAGCTGTAAGCCATATCCATATAGAAGTTGGTCACGTTGGACAGGATGACAGGATAACCGTCATTAGCCAAACGGTAGGGCACATCGGCTCGTGAGCCCACGGTACTCCAAGCATTCACGCCAGCGACACGGGGAGCCACCACAGCGTTAAATTCAGGCTTGTGATCCAGCGCCACTTCCTGCCAACCCTCGATTTTAATCTTGCGGAGGGCAAGCAATTCACTGATGCGCTTGATGTAGTACTCGCTCACCTCATGCTGACTCGACAGGTGTTCACGCTGCATGAGTGCCTGCACATCGGGACTCTTGGACCAGGCGTTGTTGGGCACCTCGTCACCGCCCAAGTGGACGATTTCGAGTTTGAGGCCAGCCTCCTTGTACATCAACTGCAGTTCACCAACTACACGGTCAATGAAGCGGTAAACGTCGTCACTAGCGACATTGAGCACATTGTCATGGTAGCTCTGGGCCGAGGTATAGACACTCTCGTTCTTCTCGTCCCACAAGCGGAACTGCTCGGCCGTGGGATTGCTCATGGCACGGTTCTTCATGGCCACGATAGCAGCACGGGCATGTCCAGGAGTCTCAATCTCGGGAATGATGCGGATGCCACGATGCCAAGCATAGCGCAGCAATTCAATAAACTCGGCACGGGTGAGGTAACCGTTGGCACACTGCGACAAGTCATCGGGATTGCCGTTGCCGTCAAATATCTGCGCCAAGTAACCCTTCTCGTCAAGCGTAGCGCCACGACGGGCTGCTACCTGCGTCAGTTCGGGGAAACCGGGAATTTCCAGTCTCCATGCCTCGTCATCGGTGAAATGGAACTGGATGACATTAAACTTATAGTAGGCCAGCAGATCAATGAAACGCTTCATCTGATCGGCATTGACCACATTGTTGCGGGCGATATCAAGCATCACACCGCGGTAGCCAAAGTCGGGCCAGTCAATGACGAAGCAATTCTGCAGGCGGTGGCCCTTGCTATGGTCCAACGCGGCAATCAAGGTCTTCACACCGTTCATCAAGGCAGCTTGGGTCCTGCCCAGGATAGTGATTTTGCCATTATGCACGCGCAGGCTGTAATACTCACGGTTGTCGCTCAACTTCTTGTCTAACAACAGTTGAATTACAGTACCCTGGCCACTGGTGTTATAGATACCGCGCTTCTTCAACTCATTGGTAAGCAGATTTTTGGCACGGCGATAACCACCCCACTGGAAGAATTTACCGGTCTTGATGGTGACGATGCTGCCCACCTGGGTAAAGCCTTCCTCAATATCGACCTGCTTGGGAGCGGGAAAAATGTCATAGTCGTTTCCCGTATAACCATCGCCGAAGCCGTTGATGGCCTCGTTGTAGCTGTACATGTAGTTACCGTCAGGGTAATCCTTGTGGTCACGCCACTGGCCAGGTTTGTCAAGCGGAGCACAGTTGATATTCACAGCAATGGGATGAGCCATATCACCACCCATCACCACGTGACCACCTGCAGGCACATAGTTCTTGTTGACCAACGTGCCGCCCATCACCAAGTCAACTACCAGCGAATCGCCTGCAGCGAGAGCCTTGTAATTGGCATTAGGCTTGACACGGTAATAGGTTGTAGAAATTTCTTCTATATCTACCGGACATCCAGCGGGCAAAACCACCGAGCGCGAGAACTGGTTAAAAAAGAACTGCCAGTCACTGCCCAAGGTCTGCTTGGAGACGTTCTTGATAACAAAGCGGGAACTGTAATTGCCAGCCGTAGTGTTGTTTTGACCCATCTGCCAATCCACGGCAATCGGGGACTGGGCGCTCAACGTCATGGCACCCAACATGCTCAATAGTAGCGTTATTAAATTGATTTTCTTCATTTTACTATATTGTTTTGTTCTATTATTCTGTCAAGCAAGTTGTCGCAGGCATCCTCCAGCAGGTCGAGTACCAACTCAAAACCCTCGCTGCCCTCATAGTAGGGATCGGGCACATGGTCATAGTTAGGATACTGACGGATGTAGTCGCCCATCATGACCACCTTGTCTTGTTGCTCTAGAGTCATGGCCAGGTTGCACAAGTCATCGACATTGGAGGCATCCATGCCAACAATCAGGTCAAAGTCCTCAAAATCACTTGACTGCACTTTGCGGGCACGATGGGTCAACTCATAACCACGAGGTCGGGCATGAACACGCATTCGCTTGTCGGGCAGGTCACCGATATGCCAACCACCAATACCTGCCGAATCGATGTAGAAGCGGTCTGTCAAGCCCCGCTCATCCACCATCGCTTGCATCACCGCCTGGGCCGCCGGCGACCGGCAAATGTTGCCCAAACAGATGAAAAGCACGTTATATTTTCCTGTCTTACTCATTTTGAAGGTGCAATATTACAAAAAAAGTAGCAAATTTAATGCTTGAGAAGAAGGATTTTTCATTATTAATGTGTATCTTTGCTTGCTGAAACAAGAAAAGACTATTCATAGTATAGATGAACCTGAACATCTTACGCCTGCTGCCACTGCTGTTGCTGATGGGACTTGCCCTAGCAAGTGCCACATCCTGCGGCCGCTGCAGCAGGGGAGAGCAACAAGATACCACGGCATGGGACTACAAGGCACCACCAGCCATGCCAATCAACCGCAGCATCACCGGCGACAGCATGGGACTCATCTCCGATGCTGATATTCATCGTCTACCCACTTACATCGAGCAACGTCCCCTCAAGGAAATCTTCAACGACAGCAATGCGCTGCAACTTGTCGCCGCCGAACAGAACGGCTTCAAGCCTGTCACCAGCCTGCGCGATGCCTATCATATCGACCGACCGCTGATCAGGATTTTCTCCTGCGACGCCTATATGCTTGATGACCTGAGTGCATCGGTGCCCTATCTGGTACCTAAAGCGGCACAACTGCTTAAGGAAATCGGCTATGCATTCCAGGACAGTGTCAAGAAACGCGGGGGCAAGGCCTACCGCATCAAGGTGACCAGTGTGACCCGCACCGACTACAGCGTGTCCAAACTCATGCGCCGCAACCGTTCAGCAACCGAAAACTCCTGCCACCGCTATGGCACCACGGTAGATATCAGTTGGGTGAAGTTTGACTGTCTGGACCCGAGCATGGTGGTCTCGCTTGAAGACTTGAAGAATATCCTCGCCGAGGTCGTGCAGGATTTCCGTAAGCAAGGCCGGTGCTATGCCATCTTTGAACGCAAGTCAGGTTGCCTGCACATCACCGTAAGATAGAAAACATTAAGATCACATTTTATATAAATTCCAAACCAATGACCTTACAACAGACGATAGCCGAGCACCTGAAATATACAGGACAAAAAGGCTTAGACATCAGCGCCGCACTCATTGACTGTGACGGCGTACTCTATGATTCAATGAAGTACCACACCCAAGCATGGGTGAAACTCATGAAGAAGAACGGCATCAAGTGTACACGCGACGAGTTCTACGAGATGGAAGGAATGACCGGCAGCGAAATCATCAAGATGAAATTCAAGACCGGAGCCGGCAAGAACATCACCGACGACGAGGCACATGCCCTGTATGGCGTGAAGACCCGTTACTTCCGTGAACTGGGTGAGGCTCCCGTGATGCCCGGTGCCGTGCGCGTACTCGAAGCGCTCAAGGATGCAGACGTGCAACGCGTACTGGTGACCGGCTCCCAGCAGGACACCTTGCTGGAACGCATCGAGAAAGATTTCCCAGGACTCTTCGGCGAAGTGAAGGTAACAGGACATGACGTGCGCAAGGGTAAACCCAACCCCGAACCCTTCCTCAAAGCCATGGCTAAGGCCGAGAAGAAGCCCAACCAGTGCCTCGTCATCGAGAATGCTCCCCTCGGCGTCCAGGCCGCCCATGCTGCAGGCTGTTTCACCATCGGCGTGACCACAGGCCCCATCCCCGAGAAGGACCTCTACAAGGCTGGCGCCGACCTTGTCTATAAGAACATGGATGAGTTGGCTGCTGCACTGCCCTCGCTGCTTGTAGCATTGTCGCTCGTCAAAGCTTAAATATAAACTACGAATTGTAAACTACGAATTATACAAATCAGCATCCACTTTCTTGATTTGTGTAATTCGTAGCTTTTTTTGATTATGGGACAGAATCTCATCTTCACCAACGATGTTGAGGAGGCCATTGAACGCTTACAGGCAAAGCTGGCCCCCAATATGACCATGTATATCGCTGATGTCAACACGGCCCGCTTTGTCCTGGGGCAAGAGCGCCTCATCATCATTCCCGATGGGGACACCGGCAAATCTCTGACATCGGTCTGCCACGTGTGGGACACGATGGAACGATTGGGCGCGACACGCCGATCCCTGGTCATCAACCTGGGTGGCGGCATGGTGACTGACTTGGGGGGATTTGCCGCAGCTACCTTCAAACGCGGCGTGAGATTCATCAATGTCCCCACTACCCTATTAGGCGCTGTCGATGCTGCCGTGGGCGGCAAGACAGGCTTCAATTACAATGGGCTGAAAAATGAGATTGGAGCCTTCGCTCCTGCCTGCGATGTGATAATCTCGACGCGCTATTTTGACACCTTGCCCGTCAAGGAGATGAAATCGGGCTTTGCCGAGGTTCTAAAACATGCCATGTTGAGTGACCGCGACGAGTTTCTGCGCCTGATTGACCATGATTTCAACACACCCATCAACCATGACGACCTGCTGGAAAGGCTGCGCCGCTCGGTACAGGTCAAAGTGGATATCGTTGCCCGCGACCCCAATGAGCAGGGCGAACGCAAAGCCCTTAACCTGGGCCACACCATCGGACACGCCTTCGAGAGCCTGGCGATGAAACGGGGAAAACCCGTACCCCACGGCTATGCCGTAGCCTGGGGATTGGTCACCGAGGCCGTCCTTTCGCATCTGCTCTTGAAATTCCCCAGCGAGGATGTACATCTGCTGGGCAACTTTGTGCGCGACAACTATCGTGATTTTCCCTTTACCTGCGACGACTATGATGAACTGCTGGAGTTGATGCGTCACGACAAGAAAAGCCGCGACGGCGAAATCACCTGCACCCTACTCGCTGCCATCGGCAACTACCGCATCGACCAAACCGTCACCCCCGACGACGTCACCGCCGCGCTCGACATCCTGCGCGACCACCTTGGAATATAAACGTTCATTTATATAAATATAGATTTATATTTTCTTCATAAAAACTTGCAGGAATAAAAAAAACACTGTAAGTTTGCCGTCGTAAATATATATGACAATTTATATAAACAACTATTTATATTATGGAATTCTACGACCGGGAACAAGAGCTTGAACTACTTCGCCTAAATGAGCAACAAGCCAATAGGAATGCCGTTTTTACAGTGCTAACGGGCAGGCGCCGTGTAGGCAAAACATCACTCATCACACGATCACTTGAGGGCAAAGACTATGCCTATTTGTTCGTTTCACACGATAGTGAAGCCATCTTGTGTCGCAAATTCCAAAAGACACTTGAAGAGCAATTAAGCATTCACATCTACGGCTCCATATCACATTTCCGAGAGTTATTTGAGGTTATCATGAAAGAATCGACCCAACGGCATTTCTCTGTTGTATTTGATGAATTTCAGACTTTATATAAAGTCAATCCGTCCATATTCAGTGAAATGCAAGACTTATGGGATAGGTACCATTCACAGTCTCGCATTAATCTTATCGTTTCTGGTAGCATTCAATCACTCATGAAACGAATCTTTGAAAATCAAGGTGAACCACTCTATGGACGTCCTTCTTCAAAATTCTTCTTGAAACCGTTTTCGGTCAAGGTATTGAAGCAAATACTTCATGATCATAGTTCACAATATAAAAATGAGGATTTGCTATGCCTATATATGATTACTGGTGGAGTTGCTAAATATGTGGAACTGCTCATGGATGCACAATGTTTTACCAAAGAGAAGATGCTTAACTATGTTTGTAGACCCGATTCATATTTCATCACCGAAGGACGCGACTTGATGAATCAGGAGTTTCACGATGACAGTACCACCTATTTTTCCATACTCCAATTGATAGCGGCTGGCATGACGCGTCGTTCCATCATCGATGGTGCCATGCAAAAGGATACAGGCACATATCTGCAAAACCTGGAGAGGAACTTTAATATGATAACTCGATTAATGCCACTGTTTGCCAAGCCAAACAGTAAAACAACAGCCTATGAGATATCTGACCCGTTTTTGAGATTCTGGTTCCGCTTTATCTGGCCCTATCAATCATTAATAGAACGACAACAATTTGCACTATTGCGAAAGAATATCGGAGAGCATTACGAACAGTTCAGCGGACGCACTCTCGAACATTATTTTCATGACAAATACATGGAATCGGGAGCATTCACTATCACTGGAAATTGGTGGGACAGAAAAGGGGAAAATGAGATTGACTTAATTGCCATTAATGAATTTGACAAAACAGGTGTCATCGCTGAAATAAAACGTAACAGGAATCGCATCAATATGGAAGAATTAGAGCGTAAATCCATGTCTCTACCATCCAGTTTTAAAAAGTTCAATTTCAAACTGCAAGCCCTTTCTATAGAAGACATGTAAGTGCACTTCTTGACATCCTGCGCGACCACCTCGGTCTATAGATTAACGTAAGTTCAACGAAAATAAATACTGATACTTAATCCATCCGCTATGTAGAGACGCAAAATTGCTTATTTCCAGTGCCAGAGGCGGGAAACGGCGTGGGTGATTGTGCGCAAATGCAGATCCTTGCCCACGACTACCAGCATCACGGCAAAGAGGATGAAAAGGATACCGACGATGAGGCGGGGCGTTAACAACTCACCGAAGACAAGCACACCGATGGCTACGGCAGTCAAGGGTTCCAAAGCGCCCAAGATGGCGGTGGGCGTCGCTCCCACATGATGCACGGCAACGGTCATGAACACCAGCGAGAGAATCGTGGGCACGATACTCAGCCAAACGGCAAACGACCACGCGCGGGCCGACGGCAGGACATGCAAATACAATTCGGGTGAGGTGAACGAATAAAGTATCAATGTGATTTCACACACCAGCATGGCATAGAAGGTGACCTTGAACGACGACATCTTGATGCTCGACTGATTGACCACAATAATATAGATAGCATAGGCCAACGAGGAAATGATGCACAAGATGATGCCCACTACGCTCAACGAGGCTCCTGTCTCACCCTTGTAAAGCAAGCCGATGCCAATAAGCGACATCACAATGGCGACAACGGTCATCGTTGTGACTTTTTCCTT
>JAEEGJ010017728.1_pt1 | contig 16041 bp, 17 predicted proteins | sample 8958761 | NCBI WGS metagenome assembly JAEEGJ01 (sample SAMN16246546, study PRJNA631951) | gut metagenome | biome: gut microbiome; feature: rumen; material: RS-attached | host: Bos | place: Iran: Karaj | collected 2018-10
CCATCTTGCCCTTGGCATCCTTTGGCGTATAGAGGTCAGCTGCCAGCGTCAAGCCGTACTGTGTTTCGAACGTCACCTTGCAGTGGTTCACTTTCTCGCTCAGCGGGAACACCTTGTCCCACTCCTGTGTCAGATTCAATGTTGTCATATTCTCTTCTTTTTTATTTTGTTCTTGGTTTGTGCAGGCTGTGAGCAATCCGCCCATCAGTACTGCGGCTAAAATTACTTTCATATTATTTTTGACTATTGGCCTTGATGAGATCAGCTAAGCTGACATTCGGATTACGATATCGTGCATTCCTGTTTGCCTCTTCGGGTTCCGGAGGCGTGGGAATGATTGAAATTGCTTTCTTCGGGCAGTTGTGAACACATGCCAGACAATTTTCGCATTCCCCATTGGCAACCGAATGACCATCAATCACTTTCCAGGAGCCATGCGGACAAACCGAAGTACAAACTCCACATCCGATGCAGTCATCCGTGGCAAAGACAATCTTCTCCGATCTTGTCACAGTCGGGCGCTGGCGGTCGCGTCCCGACATGCGGTAATATCCGTCACATATCATCCTGTCCTGCTCTGTAACCTCCTGAATATAGTTTTCGCGATTGTTGATAGAAGCAAGAACTGTGGCAACTCTTTCGGGAATACGCTGAAGCTTGGGGTCGGCCAATTCCCTTTCCATGTCGAAATACGGCAGGTAAGTATCGACCATCTGGATGGTGGAGATATAATTCATCTGAAAACCGTGCTTCTTGGCAAGGTCATCAACGAACTCTGGGAATATCGTGCTATGGGCTCCATAAGTGCCCACTGTAAAGAAATAATCGGCCTTGAAAGATGAACGAGCAATGAAATCCTGGACAATGGCAGGAGGAATGAAACAGTAGACGGGACACACGAATCCTATTTCTTCTGCCTCATAATCAGGATGCTCGTTGTGAATTTCCTGTGAGATGCTCAGCAAGGTCGCTTCATCTCCGCCCAACTGCCTGGCTATATAAAGGCTATTGCCGGTTGCAGAGAAATAGAAGATCAGACGTTTGGTCTTCTTCTCATTTTCCTTTGGGGACTCTCCAAACGACGGAAGCGTCGGAACGCAGGCTGCAAGCATTCCAAGGCCCATGACCTTGAGTGCTTTTCTTCGACTGATAGGTTTGTTGACGTTCATAGGATAACTTTTTTATGGTTCTTGAAATAGATGCCATGTGTAGGGTTCTGTACCCGCTGACCATTCACCGAGTAATAGGTTCCATCTTCCGACCCATTGCTCTTCACCTCCTTGATGGCAGCGGAATTATCCAGCGACAAAACTACGCCGATATTACTTTCCCCAGCTTTCAGGAAAGTGCGCAATTCGCTCTCCGAAAGGCCGTCAATCTTGCCCAAGCGGGTGTAGCTCCACGAGTTGGTGCCATAGAAGAGACAGAGGTTACTGCCGTTGTAGAGGATGACATCGCCCGGCTGGGCTGTCGTTTGCTGATCGTTCTCAGGCAGAGAGAAGCCCAATGGGCCCCAAATCTCAAAGCCGCCGCTGCTGTTGAGCGTTATACTGACAGGTGCCTGCTGCAACTTTTCAACCAAAGCATGCGTGGCTGCATTTTCTACGAGAGTCACGCTCTGCGTTTTTCCATCGATGGTGATATACATTTTGTTCGTAGTAGTTTGTCCTTCTGTAAAATTCAATGTCTTGAGCCATTCCTCGATAAGCGAGGCCGTGTTTCTGCGGTTCGAGTTGTTGATCCACAATGCATCACCCATCCATGAAGCCTCTGGCACGAGTCGCTTGGCATCGCTGACCACGCCGCTGATACCACTGCTGGCGCTCGAAACAATCATGCTGAAACTCTTGCCTGCCATCTGCGATCCAGCGCCAAACAGGTAGGTCTGCATGATAGCTGCCATCTGGCTCCACCACAGTGGTGTAACAACGATGATGTTCTGATAGTCGCTGAGCGATACTGTGACAGAATCGATGGCCGGATAACTGCTGGCATCGTTGGGATTGGCCTTGATGGCATTCAAGAGAGCTGTACCGATTGCATAGCCATTTTCCTCGTACTTCTGACTTTTGTCAACGGGAGTAATCTCAACTACGTCGGCCTCTATCTGATTCGTGAGTTCAGTCACGATGCTGCGACAGTTGCCAGTATAACTGTAGTATGCGACAAGTGTCTTGCCATGATTGGCCGATGTCGTCTCTGCCTTCATCTCGATGTCCGAAGAACAGCAGGCGAACAGCAATGCTGTTAAAAACAAAAATATCTGTTTCATACCCCATTTGGTTTCTGGGTGCAAAGTTACACACAATATTTTTAAATAACAATACACAAATCGACTGAAAATCTACCAATTTCGCAGAAAAAGCCATTTTTCTTTATTTTTCATACCCTTTTTTACTTATTTTTCCAAAAATATCGTATCTTTGCAGCGCACATATCGACAATATTGCTATCGTTATGAAAAACATCTTGAAATTAGATAGCCCTAACGACTATGCCCAGTTTGTGGAAGCCCCCGTACTGCATCCGCTGGTCAGCATCATCCACTACGATGAGCTGGCTCCCTTCCGTCATAGCCTCAACAACTATGGTGTCTATGCGCTCTTCATCCAACGCCAGTTCCCCAGGATTCTCTCCTACGGAATGAAGACCCTGGAAGTGAGCGATGCCTCGATCATTGCCGTGGCCCCAGGACAGATAGGTGGACTGGAGGACAACGGCGAACGCATCTCCTTGTGTGGATGGGTGCTCTTGTGGTCGCCCGAACTGCTTCATGGCTCTGACCTGGAACACCATATGGACCGATTCCAGTATTTCTCCTATTTCTTCACCGACTCGCTGCGGATGGAGCCTTCCGAATGGCTCTGCATCACGCAACTCCTTGCCCAGATGCGGCAGGAATTGATGGAGCATGAAGATTCTCCTGCGCTCAGAAGCATCCTGCTGGGCTATCTGCGCTTAATCCTCGAATACTGCAATCGCATCTATCAGCGACAGCTCTCACAAGAGGACAAAGGCAGCAACGACCTGCTGAAACGCTTCCATGCCCTGCTCCAACAGTATTTCCGCGAGAATCGGCAACTGCGACATGGCTTGCCCACCGTTGCCTATTGCGCTTCCGAACTGGCCTATTCACCGCGCTACTTCGGCGACATCATCCACAAGGCCACAGGTGGCACAGCCATCGGATACATCCACAACTACGTCATCAATCAAGCCAAGAGCCTGCTGATGAACGGTCACAACATCACCGAAACCTCCCACCTCCTCGGCTTCGAATTCCCCAATCATTTCACCCGTCTCTTCAAAAAGATAACAGGACTCACGCCCAGCGAATTCATTGGGAATACGTAGTGCATTTTTCTCGAATTCTTAAATTGAACAATAAAGTACGAAACTGTGCTACCGCATCCGGATAAAGCACAATGTTGGCCGAGATTATGCCATTAATATGAAAACTATACTAATATCGTTATAAAAAATTGCAGATTTATCGTAAAATTAAATAAAAAAATTTTCAATAAATTCAATTTTTTAAATAAAATGAGTGGCAGCCTACGAAGGTTGCCACTCGTTGTTAATGGATTTGAAGAACTGGGTCCAAGCCCTATCGAACTGATATAGGTTGATATAGTCTCCTGTGATGTGTCGTGACATCTTGCGCAGGAGGTCGGTGAGCTTTTCGCGGGTCTTGTAGGAGAGCTTCCAATCGACGCTGATGCAGAAATTCTCCGATTCCTCCCAACTGCGGTCGATGTACCTGCAACACTCGCCGAGGGGTGTCCCCCTCAGCAAAGTGTAGTCGTAGAGAAAAACCATGTAGTCGATGTACCCCCTCGGGAACTCTTGCTTCAAAATCTGAAACACTTTAAGATAGAAGTCTTGCAGCGAATCAAACTCCTGTTGCTTACCATCAACTACAAGGTTAATAGGATTGAAGTCTGGCATATCAAATCACACTCTGACTTGCCTTTTGGAGGATGATGTCTTGGATAGCATAAGGCTCGCCATTCTTGCTGGTTCCCTGACGCACCTTGAAGAAGAACTGCATCTCATACTCGTTGGGGTCCTCGATGGGTCCGACTTGCAGTTCGGGCTTCTTGTCATAAGTGACCTCAGCAAGAAGTTGCTGTTTGCCTGTGGAACCATCCTTGTGCGGGTAGCTGAATTCACACAGGTATTTCACTGCCCATCTGGTCGCCTTCTGACCATTGTCCATAATCTCGAAGCTGCGAATGTTGACCACAGCTATAAATTTTCCTTTCTTGTTCATATTCAATTGTTAATTAGTTGTTTATTTTGGGAGTTATCGGGAGTTATTGGGAGTTATCGGGAGTTAACGGACGATACCATCGTCTTGTTGAGAATGGGACCCAAAACATACGTCCGTTAACTCCCGCGCGTTAGCGCTAACTCCTGTTTACTCCCGTTTACTCCAATTATTAATTGCTCTCACTTCTTCTTGATCTTCCGATACCTCCCCTTGCTGAGCTTCTCGATCAACCCCGTCTTTTTCCAAAGATGAATGGCCATGACGGGCTTCGTGATGCCACCATACTTATGGATTATCATGGCGAGATCCTGAGTCGTGAATTCATCTTCCAGCTCCACAAAATAGTTGTTGTGGTACTTCGACACTTTCGGAGTCTCAGATTCGTTCATCATCTGATTGAACTTTGTACCCCACAGCTTCAACATGTTGTAGAGGTCGCAATCCATGAACCACAGCACGAAGTCGCGAATCACCATCTGTTCCCTTACACCCACCTTGGGGTAAAGAGCATAGCACATCAGAGCCAATCGGAAGCCGCGCACGGCACAACGACGTCTGAATACGTCGCAAGCATCGTTCACACCAGCTTTGGCATCCTTGTTCTGAGCCGTCAGCCACTTCTGCAGGCTGGGAATAATCCAGTTGAGGTCGCAGATCTGACGAGGCCTGAATTCATACTTCCACGGCACTTCCTGGTCGAAGTCCTCCTCCTTGATGTCATAGAGGCGATTTGTGTCGAAGTTGAGAGGAGCCGTGTAGGTATTTTCGTCGCAGCGCTTCATGAAGCGATCAATCACTTGCAGGTCGCGCTCAGAGAGCCGCTTGAAGATAGGCATGTCGGCAAAACGCTGGTCACCGAGGTCCGAGAACGAGCATCGGGTAATCAAGCCGTTCTCGATGTCCTTGAAGTAGCGATGCACCTGGTTGATTGTGCCCGTGATGAGCACGTTCCAGTAGAGGTCCACCTCACCCTTGAAGGTGCCTGTCGATTTGTAGGCCTGACCGTAGGTGCCGTTGTCCCAGGCGATACGGAACATATCGTTCTTGTCACCACCCTGCGCCTTCGAACCCTTGTTCCAAGTGTCCATCTCTTCGCAGTAGGTGAACATGTGGTAACCCTGGTTGTTGCGCATCTTGATCAAAAGTTCGGGCAGGGAGTTGATAGGAGGCATGTTGCGCATCGTCACCTTCGGGTCTTCGGGCGATTTCTCGTTCGAGCCTTTGCGGTTCACCACGTTCATGAAGATCATTTCGCGTGCAGCACTCACCATATCGCGTGCCTTGATGTCGGCCAGCAGCCTATCGACCACACGCTTCACGAACGACTTGCCGCTCGAAGGGGGCGCATAGATGATCGAGATGAACGAAGTGGTGTGCAGCTCACCATCGGCATAGATGGCACTCAGATAGCTTGTCAGCGTGCCCATGATGGGCAGTAGGGCAAACACCATCGGGATCTTGAAGAACTCCGGTGCCGAATTGACATACTCGCGGAACACAGGCGGCAGCTTGGGCATCCTTTGAATCAGCTCCCTCACCTCGGCATAGGGGTCCTCTTCAATCTCTTCGCTCTCTACCTCTTCAGCTTCCGTCGGCGACTTGTAGAAGCCGTTGTCCTTCAAGAAGAAATAGAACTCCTTCGAATGGCGCGTCTTGGTGTTGCGACTGCAGATCGACTTGCATTGCCCCCAAGTCTCCTCGGCCGAGTTGCCGAATCGTGGAAGAAGGGCATGGAGGATCCTCGGGTCGTTATCGGTGATGTTGCGGAAGTCGAGAATCATCTGATTGTAGAACATGTGACGCTTGCCCACTTCGGGCTGTCCTGTCTTCGGCCAATACTTCAGGCAGTAAGCGGCAATGATATCGGTCACAAGGAATCCGTTGTAGCGATAGCCGTCGTAGTCGTGACAGTCTTCGGGAGGCATTGTCTCGCCATCCTTTGCCTTGACGCCTTTTTCCGAAGGGTCGGCGGCAATCGAGCCGCCTGCCTCCTTCACATAGATCTCTGCATCGGTAAAGAGTTCCTCGCTCAGCAGCAGCCATTCGTCCTTGGGCACAAGGAACGAGATTCGGCTCAGGTCCTTGCAGACGGTATCGACTTCGCCGAAGTCGCCGACCTCAATCTGCTTCGCCATGGCCACGATGTTATCTGTGATGGTCTCGTAGTCAGAAAGGTTGCGCAGCACGAGACGCAGTCCCTTGCCGCTCGGGGTGATGTGGGCAGCCAGCAGCTGCAGGTCACCCAAATGCTCCTTCACGTGTTCGAAGCACTCGCGCGGCTTCTCGCAATGGTCGATGTCGAGCATCACGAGCCCAGTCGGCTCCATCAGGTCGGCCTTGCGCTGACCTGTCTTCGACCTGCCCATGTAGGCAATGCAGGGCAGATTCTTCTTCGCCTCGGCATCGCCGCCGCGAAATGCATCGCAGATGGTTCGAAGCCTCGGCTCTTCGAGCACCTTGAGCAGCCCCGCGTAATCCAGCTCGGCCGTTCGCTTCCCGCTGCTCTTGCCCGACTTATAGTAATCAAGTTTCATACTTTCTTGGTTTTATTTTTTATCTCACACAGAAATCACAGAAAGCACAGATTTTTTTTGATTGAAGCCAGTCATTTTCTGTGAGTTCAGTGAGTTCTGTGTGCACTAAAAATTCGGGATGATGATTATTGTTTACCGCCGAAATACTTGAGAAGCTTTTGACAAGCCGACGTGAAGATTGCCATGAACTTCGTCGTGTCGTTGTTCGTCTTCTTGAAGTTCACCTTCACCTGCCAAAGGTGAGCACTCTCGTAGATCACGAAGTCACCCTCTTGGTGCACTATCTTCAGATTGCTGGGCCTGCTGCCCTTCTGTTCCGGCTGAAATTGAAATTCTCCATACTCGTTTACCCAGCCTGTGCCACGATACTTGACACCTGGCTCTAAACTCAATTTGTTCATTTTCTTACATTTGTTTTAACTATTAGATAATTATATAGTAATAATGAAAAAAAAACTTCAAAGGTGTTGGGGCTGCGCCCTGTGCTGCATAGTGTTGTCTGCATCTGTGTATGCAAGCCTACCCATCTGCATACCACCCTTTGCAGCGCACATCTGCGATGTGCCAACACCTTTGAAGAGAAAAAGACTTCAATTCTTGAAGTAGAAAAAAGCTCCGCAAAAAACCATCCGGACCCGAATTGGCGCCACATTCGACCCGCTAAATTTTTCTGGGCTTTGCCCTTTTTTCTTCCTCCAAAAGGAGGACTTTTTCTCTTTGATGAAGACAGCCCATTCCTTTGAATGGGCGCTATTGGAAAGTGGCAGGCAGATGGGAGAGCTTGCTCTCACGGATGCATGACTCTTGCCAATAGCTCAGGGGACATTGTCCCTGTCTTCATCAAATGCTTTTTTTTAAGTTTCGTTATTCACGAAGTGATACTCTCTAAAGTTCAGGATGTACGACCTGACTTTTCGCGCGCGAATGCTGTAGGAATGATAATGCAATGTGCGTGTCATCTGCGTCGAATTAAGGCCGAACAGCATCCTTACTTCGCTGCGCGTCTTAGGGTCAATCACTATCTGCTTCATTTCTTCAGTAAAAATACCCTGTCAAACGCCTTGTTGAAGGCCGAGGCATCGAAGCAGTAGCGATGGTTCACGCAGTAGCAGAGAGCCGACATCAAGTGAGCTAGTTTCATGCGGCACTCAATGAGGTCTTTCCAATTCACGACTACCAGGGTGGAATCCATCACCGTTTCGGTCATATCGACATAGGTGAAGATATCCTGCATGATCTCTTCAATCTCCGCACCCGAAAGGCGCGTCCAATCCATGAGGTAGCGCAGATAATCGATTTTACCCTCGGAGTACTCGCCACGCCAGGTATTGAGTACCGTTGCATAGAAGCAGAAAAGGTCGTCAAAATCAAACAAGTGTTCTCGGTTGCCAATCTTAAGCTGATTGAATGCTTCTTTCTTTGTTCTGAATAATTTACATTTCATAGTCAAATTCTGTTGCGTAAAGGAATGCGCCGCTTTTGACGGCTTCTATATGAACTGGAGTTTCCAACTTCAAGTCCTTCACCTTGTCAAGGTCAACCAGCGTCAAGGTGTTGTTCTTGAGTCCTGAGGGTTGAAACTCTGTAAGCTTCATCATCCTGGGTTCAGTCTCGCTATTGACTTTCACCTCGCAGGTGGTTAGAATCTTGACAAATGTTCCGTAGATCGTTTCAGTATGCTGCATAATTATTTCTATCAAAATGGTAAAATGCTATATTCGGATAAGTATTCTTGAGTGATCCTGTTGGCTATAGAACTCAAAAATATAGCTCTTTCATTGAGATTGCTATCGAAACAATATACTTGTAATTCGGATAAATCATGAAGAATATCATAATCCTTAATTTTATGATTTGAGTAATGCTGATGTTCTTTGTCTGTTATGAGATTCAAATAGTAAAGATACAATTTGCAAATATAGAGATGCTTTCTACAAAAATAGTAGGCTAATTGAATCTTAAGTCTTTCAGTAATATATTTATGACTGTCATGGCGAATAAAATCAATTAAAGTACTATTGTTAATTGTAAAATCGTCATCAGGGTTATCCGAATCCTTGTAACCTTCGATTAATTGGCTTAGACGAATAGGCTCGACATATGCGGTAGTCAAAAGCTTATAAAGCTCGTAGGCTTTGACGCTAAGGTTCTTGGGGTCGGCTTCATCTCTATAATAATTGGTTTTCAGCATTAAATCGACCTCATTTAAAATACGTTTAAGCTCATATTTTGCCATGATTCTATAATCTTTTAGCTGCTTCTTTCAAGCTTTTGAGCTTGTTCATCATAATCTTGTTCATTCGCTCCTCCAAAGTGTCGGCATCGGGAGTGTCACAGCTCTCCAGCTTCTCGATGATGCGGCTGATTTCTTCGCGAACGACTTGCGAATGTGCAAATGCAGTATTTCCCGTGCTGAGCTTCTTTTCAGGATAAATCTGATTATAGACACCGATCCATACTTCCACTTCTGCATTTCGATCAAGCACATTCAGTCGTTTGCCGATGCGCTTCATGAACTTTTTGCCACAGATGGCTTCTATCAAGGCGGTGACTACCAATATTGTCCAACCCACCTCTGCTAATTTCTTTTTTTTCATTTTATAGTTTTACTGATAATAATTTAATTTTGTTACCTAGTGGTTAATTCAATTCCAAATGCCATTTGGTTTGCGATTCTGAATCTCTTTTTCTGCAAACTTGTATTTACGCTCGATGATAGGCTCCATTTTTCGGTAAATCTCGTCTATATTAAGAGGGGCTTTCTCTTCGATCATTTTGTAGATACGTTCTGCTTCATCCATGATGACGGGTATTAACTCAACATCGACTTTGCCGGGATGGGCAGGGCTGAATGGGTTAAGAAGATTGAACAAAACGACCCATACCAAGTTCTGTTGTTCTTCTGTTAGTTTCGCCAGTCGCTTATGGATCTTTTGTTTTACTTTCTTGCCTAAAATTACCTCGACCATCGCTGTCGAATAGATAACACCACGCAGCATAGAAAAGAATTGTTTGTCATTCATTTTTAAATAATGTATTAAAAGTTCAACATTTTTTGCGATCGCGAGTGCAAAGTTAGGCACAAAAAAAATCCCTGCCAAAAAAGTTTGACAGAGATTGAAGTTTGTACGGAAGAGTCCGTAAAAGTCCGCGATTGTCCGCGAATGTCCGAATTTTTTCGGAGAAAAATGTGTCTAACGAAATGGCAAATTCTCAATTATACCATCTATTTCACCCCGAGTATAATTTAGACTTGTACCCATCCAATCGTAGTAAGTAGATTTCTTTATGGGCCCGAACTCTTCGCAATACTCAGCGAGAGATAATAGGCGTGGAAGATATCCAGCCTCGCAAATAGCTCGCAAGAAAAGTAACTTGTCTCTTGCTTCTTCGAGTGGGTCCATTTGGGAATGTAGCCAATCTCGAATAGTTAGAGCTAATTCCTTCCTGATGATAAGTCGAACCAGCGTTGAGGGACAGGGGCATGGCAAATTGTCTGTTGGCATGGGCTTCACTTCCACGACTTCCGCACGATCAGCATTGTCTTCCTCTTCGGCTTTGTCCTTCTTTACATCCTTAGTGTCTGGTACGCTATAGTTGTTGATGAATTTCTCGATATAACTATTACTTATATTAATATTTCCAAAAGATTTCATATTATGATCTGTTGAGAATTACCATTGTGTTTACCATCGTACCCTCTATGGTCAGATTACCACCATAATTCACGATGATAAGATTATACTGAACTCTACAAGACTGCTCGCCCTGTTCCAACATTTGTTGTTCCAGGACTAACGTCATCCCCGGTGGGGAAATGGTAGCTAGTGGTGAAATATTGATGGGAGAAGAAGAAGCGCCCGACTGGGCTAAGGTTAGTGAACTCGGGCAAGGATACACATAATCCTTGCCCGCAGAATGATGGATTGGTTCATCATTCTCTGAAATTTCTGTTGTCATACTAAAAGTGTGGTAATAAATATATATAGTAAATACCTAAAGCAAGGGTTTATCTACCTTGCCATTGGTACGGGGTTCTCTATTCATCGTAATATCCCGTCATTATTTTGACATTATCCTTCATCGTCTGACGAAGTCCAGGAGGAGCCAGGACTTTTATCCATTTGCCATAGGACATTAGCTGCATCTCCAGTTCTGTGTTGATAAAGAGATGCAAACTGATGATCATGCCACCATCCTTTTCACACACAAACTTTTGGCTTTGATGGATGGGATCGGTCTTGATGTAAGGATATTCGTCTTTCTGCACCCAAATGAATACATCTTGGGGAACCGTGCCATCATAGATGGTCAGACCAACCATCGAGCGGAAATATTCATCGATGTCAAAACCTGGATTCTCGAGATATGCTTCGTCGCTCTTGGTGAAACTGATGATTCTTTCCAAGCCATAGCAGGAAGGATGGTCGGGATGTTCCTTGCACCAGCCTACTAGATACCATCGAGATTTATATTCTTTAAGCTGATAAGGATGAAGGATGCGTGTCGACACCTCCTCACTATTGAATCTCTTATACTTAAGAACAATGGCTGACTTCGACCTGATGTAATTAAATAGTGGCGTGAAATGCTTCAAGTTGTCAGCATATTCTGGATTGTGTGAGAAAGTCACGATAGGCCTTTCATCATTATTATCGTACGCGTACGCGTGAAGGATGGCATTTACATTCTCGACCCAGGCACATTGAGGAAGACCAACATACTTCTTCAATGCTCGGATTGTTTCGTTTAACTTTTCAAGATCATCTATTTTAAGTTGTGATTTGTAGATTGAGAAAAAGGGATCCTTATAATGGTAGTAAACCACTTTACCTTTTTTCTCTTCTTCAATCTCTACATTCCACCTTTGACGAATACTGCGTAAATCACGAATAATAGTATTCCTCTTTACACTTGGGTTATCAACAAACTGTGCCAGATAGCTATATACTCTATCCATAATCTCAATCATGGATATTGGACGTGGTCCTCTTAGGCACTTGTCGATGGCGACTTCGCGCAGGAAGGCTAAACGGGAATCTTTCATAGTTTAAATAGCTCAATATATAAATGTAACAATTATATTTGTGCGGCAAAAATAAGAGCGATTCATTCCATCATATGGAATGAATCATTTTTTCTGCATTTATGAGCTTCATTTTTCATTCAATTATTTTGTTTTGGCTGCTCCAAATAGCAAAAAAGATAAAATAAGACCCATCCTGGAGGGATGGGTCTATACTATTCTTATATAACTTTATACTATGTTTAGAATGCAAAGAACTTATCACGCATTTTGTTTTTGAGATTGTATTTCTTTGTGGTGTCAAGAGCTCGTTCAATGCAGATGAACTTGGTGTCGATATGTTCCATGAAATATTCGACGGTATCATCATAGAGTTGTGCATCAACGGTGATGAATGCCGTTTTAACACCATCGGTGGCTTTATATACTTTGTTCTGTGTGAACTGAGACTGTATTTCCAACTTATAGGTAAGCATGAAACCCTGTTTAATTAGAATCTCTGTTATCAGTTCATCTTCATTGAAAGCGAGGGTAAGTTGTTGCTCCTTCTGAGCGACATATTCCTGGAATAATGCAAGGTTCTCTTCTTCGCTCTTATCAGGATCGGGTGCAAAATCCACGCGGGGAAAACTGGATTTACTCAGTGTGAATACCTTGAAACCAAGTTGGTCTAACTGTTGCTGGTCTTCTGGAGTGATGAGTCCTCCTTCAAAGGAGAATTTTACCTTATTATATACAGCTTTGTTGCGAGCAATAGTTTGGTCACTTATCTTTTTATAACCATGTTTTGCTGCAATATGTTTAGCTGGAATTGCCTCAGGGAATTGAACAAGAATAAACTTTCGTTTCCCTCCTCCATCTAGCAGATTGCAATTCACTACTGCATGACCTGTCGTTCCAGAACCTGCATAAAAGTCTAAAATAATACAATCATCACTATTATTCATTCGAATTAAATATTCTATCAGTTTAGTCGGTTTAGGATAATCGAAACCATATATACCAAGAGCATTCAATTCGCTAGTAGCACTTTGAGTTCCACCAAAATTTTGAAGAAGAGAAATGACGTGGCTTTTAAACCCTCTATCCTTGACACATTCTATTGTGCCAGATTCTTGAAGAACAAATATAGTGTCTTGGCCCTTAGTGTCTTTTACGGGTCGCCAATTGTTCTCATCACTCATAAACGCATCAAATTGGCCACGAGCTGCCCAACCGCTTTCAATTTCAACATCATTTACTACCTTATAATTTTCAACAACAATGTCTTCTTTAAAATGCGGCCATTGATTTTGCCTAGCTGGAATTACACCACTCTCAAATTCACACGGGAAGCCTGCTTTCAAAATAACCTTTTGTACAGGATTCTTAGGACCATTCTTTACGATAGTATTTCGAATCTGTGCATTATTGAGTTTACTCTTGTCTGTAATATTGGGATCAACAAGATGCGGGAAATCGAACTCTGCTGCGTTTTTGGCATAGAGTAGAATATACTCATGGCAAGTCTTTATCTTTGCCTGATTATCGAAATTTCCATCTGTTCCCCAAACGAATTGGGCGATAAAGTTGTTTGGAAAGAAAACCTCATCACAGATTTTCTTCAAATGCATGACTTCTTTGTCATTTATGGAAATAAAAATAATTCCATCAGGGGTAAGCAGGGAGCGGGCTTGAAGCAAACGTGCATAGATATCACTCATCCAAACACTGTGTACACGCCCTTCTGGTACTGTTTCCGTATCTACAACTACACCGTTTTCGGTTATGCCGCTCTCTTCCCAATACTGTTTTTTGTCTTGGGCGAAATTATCATTATATGCTGTCAAGGCATCTGCATTGTATGGTGGGTCTATATATATGCACTTTACCTTTTCCCTGTAGCTTGAAGATAGAATCTTCAGAACCTCAAGGTTTTCACCTTCAATGATTATATTATCTGTTGTTTCAGCATTGACGCTACGCTCTGCATCGTAATGCAAAGTTGCTCGTGTAGGCGTAAAGGCTTTACGTTTTGCTGCCGATTTACCAAACCAGCGGAACTCATAGCGTTCAGTCTCTTCAACGCTATCAGGATTGACGGCTTTCTTGACTTCGTTGATATCAAGATAACCTTCCTGCGTGAACCAGTCAGGGAACAGTTCGCGGAGGGTGTTCAGTCGTTCCTCGTTCATGTCAGGAGTGAGTGTTATGTGGTCTTTATATGTTTCCATTTGCTTGGGTATTTATTGTTTGTTCGGCTTGTGCCTTAAATGTTGAATATTCACGTATTGGGGCTTTGTAAACGGCCTCTATGCCGAGAGAGCGGAAATGCTTGATTGCACAATTGATGCGGGCTATTTCGTGAGGAGTAAGAGCACGTTTGTCAGTAATGTCGTTCGTTCCTTTTATCTCTACAACGAAATAGTATTCCTGTTGGTCTTGATTATCACGTAATGATACACGCTTCAGCACGACTCCGAAGTCTGGCTCGTATTCGCCGATGGGTGTCGGAATCGTGTACCATGATGGAAATTTCAAGAAACACACAACCTTTTGGTTTTCTATTTTATCAGCATCAACGGCGAAGTCGCGTTCAAGTCCGCTGTCATATAGCGTTTTATCCCATATTCCATGATTAGGAGTTGAGACGTAATTGTCACAAGCATCCTTGGTGAAGTCGGCAAAGTCGAAAGGATACACCTCATCAGTTGGATTATATTTCACGCATCTGACTAACTCTTCAAGTTGTACCTGTTTTATTTTGAAAGCAGCCTGCTCCAAGAAGACGGGTGGATTCTTAAGATATTCTTTCTTGGTCTCTATCTCCTGAACGATACGCAAGATGGAGTTATAGCACAAACCCGTCTTTTCGCTAAGGTCTTCAACAAGATCCTGTGGCGAATAATGTCCTTTAAGGTTGCGGTCTTCCGAACCCATGTATTCACGTTGTGATAAATCCTCAATGTTGCCAACACGATAGCTGGAAACTTCGGCTTTATATTCAGCTATAGAAATAGTGTTCAATTCCTCTATACTACGACGTATGATAGCATCCTCGTCGAAGCTCACGCGATAGGTGGTTTTCTTGGCAATCGTATTCCAGAATCTGCGGAACACATTCTGAATACCCTCGTCTTTATTCAGTTTAAACGTTACGCGGTTCTGGGGTTTGCCTTTATGTGTATGCCTGAGCTTAGCACCTGCACTAGACTTGCCAAATGCCTTCTCGTTTTCGATTTGATAGCTGCGTGCAAAAGTCTCGTAGGTCTCATTGGGAACCACCGTGAGCTGATTGATAACTTCATCATCGGGCGTACCCACTGCATCATAAACACGTTCACCTTGCTGGTTCACACAGATACGAAGACCTCGACCAATCTCCTGGCGTTTCTTATTCTCTGAATAACTTTCGTTGAGAGTGGCAATGCCGAACACATTTGGATTGTCCCATCCTACACCGAGGGCAGAATGAGAGAATACGAATTCTATTGTACTGTCGTCAAATGATAGGAGCTTTTGTTTGTTATGCAGGATTTCGTCGTAGATTTCCTTATTGCTCTTGTTGGTCTTCTCATTATCGGTGAATTCACCTGTAGAGGTCTTTGCAAAATAGAATCCTTGGACTGCTTTTACTTGTTCATCCGATGGGATTTGCCCATTGTGAAACTCAGCAAATACTGTTTTGTACTGCTGTTCAAAAATTTTCTTGATGACAGGGTTTTCTGTGCTCATATAGTTAGCTACCTTGTCGATGAAGATGAGAGAAAGATTCTTGATTCCTTTAGGCTTTAAACGCCGCTGATTATCGAAGTGGCGGCGAATAAGCCACTCCAACTGTAAAGCCCACACTTGTTCTTTGTTTGCCGACGAGGCACCCTCTTCGATGCTGGTACCGTTAGTGAACTCTACCACCCATTTACGAGTGCTTAACTTCTTGTAAATGCGATTGATAGTAAAGTCAGAATAGGTATCATTACCCTAGAATCCGCAGCAATGTTAAAAAATATTTTTTAGAATAACTTGGGCAACAAAAAGTTACCCAAGTGTTTGTCATGTCAAAAATATCACTTATCTTTGTGCTGCGAAAAATCAAACATAAGAAAACCTTTAACAAGACGTGGCAAAGATACAAATAAAAACTGAAAAAGTTACACCTTTTGGTGGAATTTTTCCAATTATGGGTGCATTTGACCGATTTTTGGGCAAAATTGTCGATTCCACACTCG
>JAEEGJ010017729.1_pt1 | contig 16040 bp, 9 predicted proteins | sample 8958761 | NCBI WGS metagenome assembly JAEEGJ01 (sample SAMN16246546, study PRJNA631951) | gut metagenome | biome: gut microbiome; feature: rumen; material: RS-attached | host: Bos | place: Iran: Karaj | collected 2018-10
ATTCACAGCCGTACAGACTTTGACCTTAGCCAGCATCAGATTTACTCAAAGAAGGATATGTCTTACATTGACCAGGAAGACGGAAACAAGAAGTACGTTCCATACGTAATCGAAACTTCTGCAGGTTTGAACAGAAACTTCCTTATGTTCCTCTGCGAAGCATACGAAGAGCAGAATGTTGCTAAGGCAGGTGAGCCAGAGGACTACAGAACAGTTCTTCATCTGGACCCACGCCTTGCACCAATCACAGTTGCTGTTTTGCCTTTGATGAAGAAGGACGGACTTGCTGAAAAGGCAAAGGAAATCCAGCACATGCTTAAGGAAGACTTCGTAACTGATTACGATACTTCTGGAACAGTAGGTAAGCGCTACCGCCGCCAGGACGAAGTAGGAACTCCTTTCTGTGTAACTGTAGACTACGACACAATCCAGGAAAAGAAAGAAGATGGTTCAGCTAACGAACTCTTCAACACAGTAACAGTACGTTACCGCGACTCTATGGAACAGGAACGCGTTGCTCTCGACGATCTCGTATTCTTTATCCAGAAAGCAATAAAAAATTACAAGCCGGTAAATAAATAAAAAAACAATTTGCGGGTCCCAGCGACGGCAAAACCGAAAAAGTAATCCCCCAGGGTGCCCCAGACTCCTTGTTTTTGCTTCGCAAAAACTCGTCGTAACCCTGGGACCCCCTTTTTCGTTTTGCCTGCGTCCCACAAATTGTTTTTTATCCGAAATCCTATAATTTTAAGGATAAAGAATGGAGTACGTTCGTTTAGGAAAAACAGATCTTCTCATTTCTCGCGTGGCATTCGGTGCCATGAGGCTTACAGAGACCGGCAGCGATGAAGATGTCGCTCAGCTTGTTCGCAAGGCTTATGAGTCTGGAATAAATCTCTTTGATACATCAAGAAAGACTCCGGAAAGCGAAAAGCTGCTCGGTGATGCGCTCTATGATATCCGCCGTAACGTATTCCTCTCTACAACTACTGCAGCAAAAACTTCAGAAGAAATCAAGCGCGATATAGAAACAAGTCTTATGACTCTCCACTGCGATACTGTAGACTTATATCAGCTTGAAATTGAAAAGTTTCTGCCGCTGCCGGGTGGGGCAGACAAAATCTACGACACCCTGACAGAATTTAAAAAACAAAAAATGGCCGGTCACATAGGAATTGTTACTACAAATTTTGAGACTGCTAAAAAGGCCGTTCTTTCAGATTGTTATGAAACAATACAGTTCCCCTTCAGTATGATAAGCAGTGATGATGCAATAGAACTGGTAAAGCTGTGTGAAGCTCATGACGTTGGCTTTATTGCAATGCAGCCTTTATGCGGCGGTGTAATCGAAAATATTCCGCTGGCTTTCGGCTTCCTGCATCAGTATGAAAGTGTGCTTCCTATCTGGGGCGTTAAAAATCAGGACGAATTAAATCAGATTTTATATTTTAATGAACATCCTCCGGTAATCGACGAAAAGTTCCACGAGGATGTAGAAAAAATAAGGATGTTTTTTAATTAAAGCCTAAAATCGACAATCTACCCGAACTACCCGAATATACTGATATCGACTTCTTCGGTGCCGTCTGGAGCGGCTGACGCTGCAGATGGAGCTGAGGCGTCCGGGCTGGCAGCGGGAGCTGCCGCAGGAGCTTCTGGAGTGACTGGCGCTGAAGTTTCTGCTGGTGCTGCTGGTGCTGACTGAGCAGCAGCTTCTTCTGACTGTACTTCTTCCATTACTTCTGCTGCATCTTCAACATCATCATTTTTATTTTCCATTTCTTTTTTAGCTTCTTCTACAGCAGAATATTTTTCTTTTACAAGCTTAAGAATATCTTCTTTTTCCTGCTTTGTAAGAATACGGAGAATATTGATGTTGTTTTCACCAACCTGAAGTGTCTTTAAGGAACCGTCAGCCTCTTTTTCGGTAAGGAGTTGAACTATAGGAGTTTTTGGATTATCAGGAATAGTATCAATTACCTCAGCAACCTTACGGTTAGAAAGATATACGAAGGTACCGATAGGGTAGAGAGATACAGTAAAGAGAAGTGCCTTAATTACAGAACCGTCATAGGCATGCTCTTTGTTCTGAATAAGCTCAAGCAGTGCATCAAAGGTAGTTTTTTCATCCTTATAGCTGCGTGGAGAAGAAATAGCTTCATAAGTACAGGCTACTGCAATGATTTTTGCGTTAGATGAAATTTTATCACCTGTGAGACGGCGCGGATATCCGGTTCCATTTTCTTTTTCATGATGCTCAAGTACACCCAGCTGAACGGAAAGGCCAAAATTCAAATCCTTAATTATTGTATAGCCGAGAAGGGTATGCTTGGAAATCTGCGCTTTTTCACGTACAGAAAGCTTTTTAGAAGACATATAGAGCTGTGGTGGAAGGCGGAGCATTCCTATTTCATGAAGAATACTTGTAACACCCAGTTCAATCATCTTTGAAAGATTAAGATGAAGCTGTAAAGCAATTGCAAGACAAAGTACGGTTGTACGCATTGTATGAATAATCAAAAAGTTTCTGTCTTCAACTTCTATTGTCGCATTTACGCGTAAAATATATCGTTTATGTTCCTTTATAAAAATACAGAGATCCTGAACTGTATCTGCAAGCTCATCCTGGTCAATCTCTTTATGAGTAGCATAATGAGTAAATACAGATTCAATGTAATTCATGTATTCTTCATATACAGAATGAACCAGCTCCATTCGGGCAGCATCGCTGTTTCCTACTGCCAGGTGCTTGGAATCTTCAATGGCTTTCTTTACATTTACGCCAATTTTTTCTTTCTGCTGATCTGTTTCTTCTTCTTCAGAACCTTTGGAAACACCAATATCACCGCCAAGGCTTATAGAACCCTCGCTGATAACATCCTCAAAGCCCCATTGTTTGAGGGCCTTAATGAGGTCATCTGTCATTTCAGCAGTTTTTGGCAAAATGAGGAATGAGCTGTCTACCATAAGGTCGCTTGTGTAAGTTATACCTGCACGAAGCGAACTGATATTAATTGTTTCCATTTTCCGATATTATTCCATTTATTATATCGGCAATTATACGATAAATCTTTAATTTATAATAGAAGACAGGTTAAAAAGCAAAAAAAAAGATGAAAAGTCTCACACACTTTTCATCTTTTAAAAGCAAACATAGGAGTTAATTATCAGATGTCTGGATGTCGTTGCCCACCCGATATTATCACCAACACTTTTATTATCGGATATTGTGTATTTGACTTTAGTTTTTTCTAAAAAAAGATTGACACTAATCAATTTTTTTTAGATTATGTTGTAATTATGAATGAAGATACTATAAATCGTGCTTCGCTTGAAAAACTTTCATTTTCAGACCTTGTGCAGCTTGCAGATGAATATGGTGTTGATGTCCCTGAAGATCTGGACAGACGCTTCCTTATTGCAGAATTACTTGAACTTGCTGAAGAATCAAATAACAGAGAAGACGAAATGATTATTGCTTCCGAAAGCGATGATCAGCAGCCTCTGATATTAAACGGAAATTTTAACGAAACACAAGTATCCTGTGTTTTAAGAAATCCAGCCTGGTTATTTGTTTTCTGGAATCTTAATTCTACTGATGCTGCCAGAATAGCAGATAATCCTTCCTGCAGTCTAAAATTAAGAATCTGTTCATTGACAGATCCTAAAGACCTTAAACCGGAAGAAGCCTTTGAGGTACAGACTCCAAGTCAGAGTCAGGAACAGTATGTTCTTCTTCCAAAGGGAAAGAAATATATAAAAGTTGAACTTGTTTGTGTAAAGGGTGGAGCAGGTGAAGTTATTGCCTTCTCTCCAGTTATTTCAATTCCGCAGGGAGCTGCTGTTGTGAATGACTTACAGCCAGGCCGTGAAGAGGCTTTTTCTCCTGTAATTGAACTTTCCGGAATTAAAGAACTTCTTACAGAACAGTATAAAAATCACAGACATTCTTTTTTATAATTGAGCGGAGATAAGTTATGCAGAAAATATTGGGTATTGTAATTAAGGCGAGTCAGGATTTTATACGTCATTCGGATGAAGATTTACATGACAATGCGCCTATCCTCAATAATTTTTTTGAAGCAATTTCAAATGTTTATATTCCTCTTTTGCGTATGATTGAAAAACTGGAGGAAGACAATCTCAAATATCGTTTTACACTTGTGCTTCCACCGGTTCTTTGTAATATGCTTTCTGATCCACTTCTTCAGGATGAATATATCAGCTGGCTGGAAAAGCGAAATGTTCTTGGTAAAGCAGAATTAAGAAGAAATAAGGCAGACAGTAAAATCTGCGAAATCATCAATTCAACAATAGATGAGAATAAGAAGCTTATAACTGATTTTAAGGATAAATATCATAAAAATCTTATTCCGGTTTTTGCAGAATATATGACACGCGGTTACATAGAGATTATGGGAACCTGCGGAACAGATATTTTTATGCCTCATTACGCAGACATGAAGGAAATCATTTCTGCCCAGATAGAATGCGGACTTCATGCTTACCGTCAGTACTTTGGAATCATGCCGGAAGGCTTCTGGCTGCCTGCTATGGGCTATACTCCTGGAATTGAAAAGCTTATAAGAGCTTACGGTTATACTTACACAATTCTGGATTCCAGAAGTATTCTTTTTTCCGAAACAGTTCCGGAAACCGGTATTTTCTATCCTTCACGCACAGATAATTCTCTTGTTATCTTTGGCAGAAACCGCGTAATTGACTGCGAGCTTTTTGGTGAAAACGGCATAATCTTTAATGAATGTTATAGAAATCAGAATAGAGATGTTGGCTATGAGCTGCCAATGGAAAAGCTTTCTTCAATAATGGATAAAGAAGGAATACGCTATTCTACAGGATATAAATACTGGAACCGCTGTTTTAAGGATTCCGGCTGTCTTTATGATAAGGAAAGTGCCGCAGAACAGGTAGAAAAAGATGCTCAGGCCTTTGTTGAAAAAAGACTGCAGACTCTTTCAAGTGCAGAAAAGCTGCTTCCAGAATGCAATTTTGTAACAGAAATCTGTACTCTCGATATTTCAAAGCTGAGTAAAACCTGGAAAGAATGTATTGACTGGCTTGAGGCTGTAATCAGAAAGGCTGATGCAGCAGGACTTTCTCTTCTTTCCTGCGACAGAATGTGCGATGAACAGTACAACCTCGAAAAGATAGAACCTTATTTTTCTGCTGGAAGTGGTGCAGGTTATGGAGAAAACCTTCTTTCAAGCAAAAACTGCTGGATGATGCGCTATATCCGTAAAAGCTGTGAGCGAATGATAGACCTTGCAGGCCGTTTCCCAATGGATACCGGCTTAAAAACCCGTCTTTTGAACCTGGGTGCCAAGGAGCTTATGCTTGCTCAGAGCCTGAATCTTGCAAAGATGATAAACCGCAGCGAGTTTCCTCAGTTTGCAGAAAAGCGCTTTAAGGAATCTATAGCGGCTTTTACTTCTGTTTTTGATTCTCTGGGTTCAAATACTGTAAGTACAGAGTGGCTTACAAAGCTTGAGGCACGCGATTCTGTATTCCCTTGGATGAATTATAGAATTTTCTGTAAGAAGAGATAAAGTCGGCAAGTACAGTTTACATCTGGTCGAGCATAAGAGATTCTTTGATTTTCTGGAACATTTCAATCTGATAACGGGCGCTTTGAATTCCCTGAATTGCCGGGTCAAAGCGCTTGTTTAATTTAAGGGCTTCTTCCCAGACTAGAATTGCATCTTCCCATTGTGCATCAGCATAATATTTCAGGCCGATTTTGTAATATTCATCAACCTGAGAATCTGTAATGCTTCGTCCCTTGTCTCCCAGAAGAATCTTTGCCGAAAGACTGATGCGGTTAAGAGGTGCGAGAGAGGTTGTAAGGTCCAGGGTATAATTCATGTTTAATCTGATTTTTGCAACCTCAAATTCAAGACCGGTACTGATTCTCGGGTTAGCTCCCTTAAGTGAAAAGCCTGCAAGTAAAGAAACAAAAGAAGCAAACTGAATGGAAACTCCAGTATTTATATAAGGAATCAAATAAGTTCCCATATCAAAAAGATTTAGTGGCTGAATAAAATCAACGGAAACGGTAATAGGCTTAATAAGTTTAACGGAAATTCCGGCGCCTACAGTTGTAGGAAGCGGATCATCCTGTTTTAATTCATCACCAAAACCTGTAAATGCAACTCCAAGATTCTGGGCAGAAATACCTATTCTGACGTTCGGGTCTCGTGAAGAATAGAATTTAAGAAAATTAAACTGCAGCATGATTCCGGCATCTGCCATTATGGCAAAGGCACTCTGAGAAAGACCGGAACCTGAGATAATGGCGCCGGTATTGTTATCTGTATAATCCGGCATGCCCCTCCAGGCTCCCTTAATTGTAATTCCGGCAGCAAGGCCCTTAAAATCATAACCTGCAAGCAGATTATAAGAGGCATTTAAGGCGGTTACGGTTTCTGTATAATAATTTCCGGCAACCCTGTCGCCAAATAAATCGTATTCAGTAAAAGGCATATAGAAGCAGGAAACGTAACCACCATAACTCAGGTGCGGGATGTTTTTAAATCTTGTGGTAAAGGCAAGTGTTTCGAGCTTTGAGTCAGCAATCCAGGAGTTATGGAAGAGGGCAACCTGGGTTTCTTTTTGAATTGAACCGGCAGCAGGATTATAACGGAGATAGCTTATGTCATCACAAAGGCCTGTATAGGCATTTCCCAGACTTTCAGTTCGGCCGCCAAAAGGGAGCAGAAGGGAACGGAAAGAGGTGGTTCCTTCGTTAGGATCTGCAAATGAAGAAAATAAATCACCCAGAGTTGAGCTTGCATCTGTCATAGAAAGGGTGTATCCCTTCTGGCAGATAGCACAAATAAGGAGAAAGAGTAATAATGTTGTTTTAGAGGTGAAAACTCCCTTTTTCTTCATCTTCATTATATTTTTCGGAATTTTAATTCTTTTCTATAAGTATAATATCTTATTTGCCGAAAATAAAATATAATATAAATAATGAAAAGAAAAATTGTCTTTATTTCCGCAATTCTGATTTTTCTCACAAGTCCCTGTCTATTTGCACAGGAAAAGGATGATTTGTCTCTTTTCGAAATTGACCGCTTAATCCGTCGTACAGAATATGACGAAGCCCTGCGGCAGCTGAATATTTACATCGAAAAAAATCCTGAAAAATTTGATAACGCTCAGACTCGAATAAAAAGAATCATGCATGCAAGAAATCAGTATTCCATTCTTGCAGAAAAGCTTATTGCACTTATTCAGACGGATCCGGGTAATAATAAAGAGATTTACGAAATTACTGCTCAGCTCGAAAAATTCGAGAAAAATCCATCAGACCAGAATCTCCAGTTTGTTGCAGATTTGAAAAAATCTGCGGAGTTCAACTATTTCCGCGCTCAGTTCCTGGAAATCCAGAATGCTACGGCGGAACTGTCTCATAAAGGCGAATATGTTGCTGCTGTAGAAAAGGCAAAGGAAGGCTTCTGGCTTTACCGCGATGATTTTTATGAAACCCAGGAAGAAAATGTTGAAATCATAAAGGCAGTGGATAATACACTTGCAGAGCTTGATCAGCGCATTGCCGAGTTTGAAGAAAAAAACTATCTTCCGCGTTTTAATAGTGCCGTAAACGAATTTATTAAGGCGGTGAGGGCAGAGCAGTACGACCAGGCAGTAAACCGCCTGTCTGATGTAGAAAATTATTTCAGGAACTATAATACACTACGAAATGGAATTATAAAAACAGGACTTGACCTGCAGGCTGAGTTTGCAGAGGTCCAGAAGCTTAATTCAGATTTAACAGATGCATCCTTCCTGCCCTTTATGTTCCGTTTTGTTTTTGGTGTTGATTCAGTGCCGGATTCAGGTATTCTTGGCGCGGTTAATACTCACTGGAATGATACAGTTGGCCGCATGAACGATGAAGTATATGCAGTCCTCTTGAAAAAATACAGCGGCTATGAAACTGCACTTAATAACAGCCTGGTAAATGAGGTAAGCAGATATAACAGCCTTGAAAAACGAGTGCTCGATATTTATAAGATTGCAGAGGTAAATCAGCAGGATAGCCACGTGCTTAATAATCCGTACGAACCATATTATACACTTGGTGAATATGCAGTAAATCTCTGTACAAATGCCTTGAGGCTTTCGAATATATATGCCCAGGTTCAGACAGCAGGACAGGAACAGGAAAAAACTCTTGATAACATAAATGCAGGAAAAGCTGATGCGGCCGAGGTGAGGTCTTTGTTTGAGTCCAGCAGCAGACTTTCTCAGACTATTGGAGAGAAGGAAAGCCAGAAGCTTGAAAACTATCCGTGGACCGCATCCTACGCCGAGGCATCCGCTTCAATTTCCCGCAGCGATTTTGACGGCCTTACAAACAAATATACACAGATGCTGGATTCAATTTTCAGCGAAACAGCAGAAATCTTTAACCGTTCCTGGACCGAAATCACCGCCTATTACAGAAACAGCTCAGACCAGGTATATAATAATGCCCTTGCATATTATAACTCTTCAGATAAATACAAGGACGGTTTCTTTACAAAGATTCCTCAAAACGTACTTACAGAGCTCAGGGCAGATATATCAAAATCAACAGCCTATGAAAACACCTTTAATTCAGATCCGGAACTTGATTTTGGAATCTATTACAGTTATCCGGACCTTGCAGTACAAATCTCAACTTACACACAGAATGTAGCACAGAATGGAATTACAACAATAGACGGTTATGAGACTGTGATACTTGAAAATTATCAGGCACAGACAGCTACAGTAGAAGGAGCCTTGAGTGTAGACAGCCTTATAGCAGAAACAAGAGCTTATTTTGAAGAAGAAAGAGAAAAACTCAGAAGCCTCATAAGTGCATCTCAGGAGCAGATTGCTTCCGCACGCCGCCAGATGAATGCGGCCCAGCTTGCAAGAAACGAGGCAGATATCCGCTTTAATGAAGCACAGAATGCCCTTCGCAATAATGATTTTGAAACGGCGCGAAAAAAGCTTCAGGATGCCCTTACAAAATATGATGAGTCGCTTACAAATCAGAATGATGAAGTGTTAAGAAGTGAAACCGACAGTAAGCTTCAGAGCCTTGGAGAAAACATTGCAAAGGCAGAAAACGAGGTTGTTGTACGTGAAGTTCGCGACCTGAAAACCAAAGCAAAAGATGCTTACTTCAACGGCCGTTTTGATGACGCCGAGAAATATTTGAATCAGGCAAAGATCCGCTGGGCAGTTACAAATGTTGATGAGGACGAGGAAATTACAAATCTCTTAAACTTTGTAAATACTGCTATTTCAATGAAGACAGGACGCGAAATTCTTCCTTCCGCTCCACAGTATCCGGAAATGTCGCAGCTTCTAAATATGGCCTACCAGTATTTTGATGAAGGAAGCCGCAAAATCGGAGAGGGCGACAGAAGTGGAGGTGAGGCAGATTTAGCCCTTGCGCTTGAAAGCATTCAGAAGCTGCAGTACGTATATCCGCTGAATCAGGAGGCTTCAATTCTTACCTTGAGAATTAACCGCCTGCTTGACCCTCAGAAGTTTAATGAGGAATTTGCCCAGAAAATTGAAATGGCAAAAATGATGTGCAAGAGTAAGGATACCCAGCAGGAAGGCTATGCAAATCTTCTTGATTATTACGAGCTGGATCCTTCATACAAAGGACTTAAGGATCTTATTTATCAGGTTGAAATTGATATTGGAATCCGCCAGAAGCCTGTAAGTAATACCGGTGCAAGCCGCGCTAAAAAGCTGATAGCGGATGCGCAGAAAATCTATAACTCAGCAGGAAATGATACTGCGAAGCTTCAGAATGCACTTTCAAAAGTCGATGAAGCCCTTGCCCTTGTTTCAGATAACCAGGATGCAATGACATTAAAAGATAAAATTACTACAAAGATTGGTGGTAATACAGCAACAGTTCTTTCTACAGAAGATGAAAGACTTTATCAGCTTGCAATTCAGAGACTTCAGAATAATAATGTAGTTGGTGCGAATGCAATTGTAGAGCAGCTTTTGAAAAAGCCGCAGAATTCCAATTCGCAGAAAATTAAAGATTTGAAGAATAAGATTGAGGCACGAAGTTAGGCATAAAAAGATGATGAATAAAAATACTGCAGCTTGTAAAAAAATCTTATTCCTCTTAATACTATTCAGCAGCTTCTGCCTGCAGACTCTTTTTGCTGCAGATTTTTACTGGGAAAATCCTAAGGTCATTACAGATACAGATTCCCGTTTTCCTCATGCAGTTTCTTCTGCTGATGGCAAAGCCACTTACCTTTTCTGGCAGGAGGTAGATAGCCAGGCGCGGCAGATTTACCTTTCTGTCCGAACTTATACAGACTTAAATCATTATTCTGAGACAAGAAGATTTGCAGGACCTTTCAGTTATTCGGGAGATGAGGTTCCTGATATTTATACGGTAGCAGTTTTAAAAAAAGGCACTGTAGGTGTTGCTGCAATGGCAGGCCTTTCTACTCTTTCTGTTTTTGTTTCTTCTGATGGATGCAAAAGCTTTACAGAATCAAAACTGCCAGCTTCTTCCTCTATAACTGTTGCGCCGCGTATTTATTCTACAAGGACAGACAGCTTCAGAGTTTTTACTTCAGTTGGTGAAGAAAACTCCTTCTCAATTTTTACTTCTGAATCTTCAGACGGAATTAAATGGCAGCGTTTCAGCCAGTTTCAGCCGGCTGCCAATTACAGAAACCCTTTTATTCCGGTTCTGTATTCTTCTTCTATCGGCGATATTGTAGTTTTCCAGGCTCAGTATACATCTGCAGAAACAAACAGACTTTCCTACCAGCTTTATATGACTATAGATTCCGGTAAGGGCTGGTCTAATCCAATCCTTGTAACGGACCGTAATTCTCTTGCAAGCCGTGGAAGCAAGCAGTTTCACGAATATCAGAACCAGCGCCCGAGTCTTTATGAGTTTGAAGGAAAGATTTATTTAAGCTGGGAACGTACTGATTCTGTAAATTCTTCAATATGGATAGAAAATCTGACTTCAGCCGGAGTCCTTGCAGGAAGTGCAGAAGCCATAACAAGTGCGGGTAGTGCAAGCAGACCGGTTATGTTTACCTATAACGGCAGTCTTTATATGACCTGGTTCGATACAAGACGGGGCCGTGAATCAGTTTATATGGTAAAAAAGGACGGAAGCTACTGGCAGGAAACGAGCCTTGTAGAAGACCGTAATTCAAATCTCTTTGTATATCCGCTTATAACACCTGAAGGTTCAGGAGCTGCAGATTCAGATAACAAGGTTTTGTCCTTTATCTGGCAGCAGACTAATACAGCTTCAAAAAATTCTATTGCAATTTTGTCTCCGGATAAATCAGTATCAGCTCCAGGCTTTACTCCCCTGTCATTTAAAAAAGGAAAAGCTTCCCGTGCAGAAGATGTTCGCATTCAGATAAACTTCCCTGAAGATTCTTCAAATATTTCGGGTTATTCTTATACCTGGGGAAAGAATAACAGTCTTATTCCGCCAAAGCAGGTAGAGCACTTTACAAAAGAAAATGTTCTGAAATTAAAAGCAGCAGAAGATGGAAATTATGTGCTTTCTGTTCGTGTTGCAGACTATGCGGGAAACTGGTCTGAGCCGGCCAGTATAACTTATCAGCTCGATTTAACACCTCCAGTCAGTCCTCAGATTACAATAGATAATATTGATTCTTATGGCTTTTTGGATTCGAATAATTACAGCCTGAGCTGGAAGGCTTCAACTTCACCAGACGCTTTCAGTTATCTTTATAAAATTGATTATCTTGGTTCTATTCCAAAGTCAATTTCAGTTTCGAAAAAACATCCAATGCAGCTTTCTGCAGAAAGGGTTGGGGAAATCAGAGAAAGTCTTATAAGCAGATATGAAGAAGAACTTTTTAAGCAGAATAAGATTACTTCTTCAAATGCAAATGATACCCGTAACCTGACTACAGCTCGTTATTATAACAGACCAAACGGTGTATATAGAATCTTAGTTTCTTCTGTTGATGAGGTTGGAAATATCAGCGAGCCTTCTGCGGCACTTTTTATTTTGAATAAATATCAGCCATCAACTTATATAACAAGTGTTCAGCAGACAAAGGGTGAAGCCGGTGACAGTCTGCTTTCTATTAATGGTGGCGGCTTTACTTATGATGGAAGCATCAGAGAAATCTATATAGATGCCGATGGAAAAGCACCTTATGATCTTATCCTTACTGCAGCAGAAGGACAGTTTAAGGTTCAGTCAGATTCACGGATTTCTTCTGTGCAGCTTGGAAGTGAGCTTGATGAAGGAACTTATAAGATTGGACTTCTACATACAGATCGGGGGCTTTATTTTTCAGGTAATGTACTTCAGATTTCACAAAGTGGTACTGTAAAAATTGAAGCCGAATATAGCCCTCAAAGCAGGCTGAGCAGGCAATTCAAACAGTATAAATATAAGGTTGCTGTCAGCCTGATTATTATATTTGTAATTTTGCTGATTGTTTCTATAACAATCCTTTTTCTTGCAATTAATCTATATCAGAATATACACGAAAAAAATTTAACAAGGAACGAAGTTAATTCTCTGTTCACAGGAGCTGCCATGCCTTTGAAGAATCTAGGAAAAAATTTCAGACGCTTACCAAGTCTGAAGAAGAAACTTATTGCATTTGCTTTCTCACTCGTTATTGCGGTTGTAATAGCCGTTTCGCTTGAAAACGGTTATAAGGTTATCAGGCTTCAGGAGCAGACCATGGCAGCCGGTCTGCAGAACAGAACAGAGGTTCTTCTTGAAAGCCTTCATTCAGGTGTAAAAAACTTCTTCCCTGCTAATAACCTCCTTGAACTTACTGCACTTCCTGCTCAAAAGGATGCAATGAGCGAGGTTAAGTATGTAACAATCATTGGTCAGCAGCTGGATTCAAACTCTGCTGAAAATCTCAATTATATCTGGGCAACAAATGATCCGGATATTAATGATAAAACCGGCTCTTATACTTTAATATATGGTGAGTCAGAAATTCAGGAAAAAGTCATTCTTGAAGTTACTTCGAAGTTGAAGGATCTGGATTCTGAAATTGCCGCAGAGGTTAAAGAACTTTCAGACAAAATCGACAGCCTGTCTCAGGAAGCAGAAAGACTTTACGCTTCGCCGGTAGAAGATGATACGAGTGAGGCAGACAGACTTTCTGATGTAATCGTTGAACTTCGCAATGAACTCGATGCACGTCTTGCAGAATACTCAAAGGCTGCGGCAGGTTCTTTCCCTCAGTTTGATACAGAAAACCTTGACCGGACAAACACAGATTATATTTTCTACAGACCAGTAATGTATCGTAAGGGTACAAGTGGAAATTATATTCACAGTGTAATTTATCTTGAACTTTCTACTCAGAGCCTTATAGACAGCCTGAATGCAGAAATAAGAAAGATTATTCTTTTCTCACTTGTTGTTGCAATTGCAGCCGTTGCCTTTGGAATTGCCGGTGCATATCTCTTTGCTTCCCTTATTGTCCGCCCTGTAAAGAAGCTTGAAAAGCACGTAATTATGATTGGACAGACTAAAAACAAAATCAACCTGAAAGGTAAGGATGTAGAAATAAAGTCTCGCGATGAGGTAGGACGTCTTGGTGATGCAATCAATAACATGACTCACGAGCTTGTTGCAAATGCCGAAGAAGAAGCCCTTGCTATGGACGGTAAGGCGGTTCAAAAAGCCTTCCTGCCGCTCGAAGCCTTAGGTGCAAATAACAAAAATACCTTTGCACAATATTCTGATAATGACCTTGAATGCTTTGGTTACTATGAAGGTGAATCGGGAGTATCAGGTGACTATTTTGATTATCGTCGTCTGGATGATACCTGGTTTGGAATTATCAAGTGTGACGTTTCTGGACACGGAATTCCTGCGGCAATTATCATGACGGTAGTTGCAACAATTTTCCGCCGCTACTTTGAAAAGTGGTCTTACGCTAAAAATGGAACTCATCTTGAAAAGCTTGTAGAACAGATAAATGATTTTATTGAAGGTCTTGGTTTACGAGGTAAGTTTGCAACCCTTATCATCTGTCTTTTGAATGTAAAGACCGGTGAACTTTATATGTGTAATGCGGGTGATAATCTTGTTCACATTTATGATGCGGCCAGTCATACGCTTAAGCTTCTTACACTTGCATCTGCTCCAACAGCCGGAGTATTCACTTCTGACCTTGTAGCAATGAGAGGAGGCTTTAAGGTAGAAAAAACTATTTTGAATCATGGTGATATTCTTTATCTGTATACTGACGGTATCGAAGAATCAACACGCCGAATCCGTGAGCTTGATTATACAGTCCGCCAGAATGAAGTTGAAGTAAAGAAAATGAATCCGAAAACTCATGAAGAAGAATCGGAATTCAAGATGGAGGATGCTAAAGAAGAGTTCGGACCGGACCGAATTAAACAGGCAATAGAAGCGGTTTATAATAAAAAGAAGTTCGTTCTTACAAAGCTGGATAATCCGGCTGCGGGTGAAAGTCTTGAATTTGATTTTACAAAATGTGAAGGAAGTGTATCGGAATCAATTCTTGCTCTTGCGTCGCTTGAAAAGGTATTCCGTCTTTATAAATCACCTTCTGTTCAGCAGACAGATTATATAAAAATTGATAAAAAGATTGACGAATTCCTTTTAAAATACTTTAATATGTATGATTATTACGCAGCAAATAAGACTGAAGATTCTGCAGGTGTAAACTATGTTGATTATGACCAGATGCTTGAAGATGAACAGTCTGATGACTTAACCTTGCTTGCAATTAAGAGAAAATAAAACACAGAGGTAGCATTATGAATATTGAAGAGATTGGTAACAAAGTTAAGGATTTATTTTCAAAGGGAACACAGGTTTCAAAAGATGCATTATCCAAAGCCGGAGATAAGGTTCAGGATTTTACTGATAAAAGCGTTACTAAAATAGAGATTCATAGAATTGAATCAAAGCGTAATGATAAATACAAGGAAATGGGACTCAAGCTTTCGCAGATGCTTCTGGAAGGTGCATCTATTACAAGCTCGAATCCAGACGATATTAAGATTCTAAATAATATTCAGGAAGAAATTAAGAATCTCGGCGAACAGATTAAAGCAAAAGAAAACGAACTATAAAAACAAATCCTCGGGCTTGCCCGAGGATTTGTTTTTTAACGCTGTTGTGCGCCATCATGTACTTTTCTATATATTTCTTCTCCTGCCAGAATTCTTACCAGTTCCATTGCAAACTCTTCAGCAGCTCCAGGACCTCTTGAAGTTACAAGATTTCCATCAGTTATAAAAACCTTATTGCTGTAACCGCTCTGATATTCAGGCTTTGATTCACCTTCCATATCAGGATAGCAGGTCCATTTCTTTCCAGCCGGAATCTTAGTTTTTCCAAGCACCACAGCAGGAGCTGCGCAGATAGCGGCAACAAGTCGTCCTGCATCCCAGGCTTTTTCAAGATATTCAAGCAGGGTAGTGCACTCTGAAAGATTAATTGCACCTTTGCCGCCTCCCGGGCAAACCAGGCAATCCGGAATTGAATCTCCATATTTTTTCATAAAAGAATCCAGACTCATATCCATAATCATTGGAACATTGTGTGAACTGGTAACAATCATAGTATCATTAAAAGGCATGCCTTTTACGCCAACGGTAATAACTTCAACGCCTGCACGTCTCAAATAATCTACCGGTGAAAGGGCCTCAATATCCTCAAATCCATCCGCAAAAAATACAGCTGCTGTTTTCATAAAGTTTTTCTCCATAAAAATATATTGAAATAATTATACATCTAAGTTCTCGTAAAAACAAATACTAAGGTGTATGAAAAATCTGACGGGCTTCCGCTGCAATGTTTGCAGAAATCTTTACAAAAAAAAGTGCTACCGTTGCAAAGTACACAAGCCTGCCGCCCGTGAAAAATCTGCCGGGCTTCCGCTGCAAAATCCCAAAGGCTGCCGGGTCGCCTCGTCGCTCCGCTCGTATTTTCCGTCGAACCGGCGTTCCTGTATCGGCTCAATGCAGCCTTCGGTCTTTTT
>JAEEGJ010017730.1_pt1 | contig 16038 bp, 7 predicted proteins | sample 8958761 | NCBI WGS metagenome assembly JAEEGJ01 (sample SAMN16246546, study PRJNA631951) | gut metagenome | biome: gut microbiome; feature: rumen; material: RS-attached | host: Bos | place: Iran: Karaj | collected 2018-10
TCCTTCGAGGCCTTGTACTTAGGCTGTACCAGATTGTTGGCAACGGTCGACTCTACGATATTCTTCAACGTGGTGCCTAAGGTGATGGTACGCCAGGGCGTCTCGAATGGGAGGCTGACGGCGGCAGAGGTGCTGCCATGGCCGTTGAGTTCGCCAGCTTGCGGGAAACCGATCTTGTAATTCGCACCACCCTCGTTCAGAAGACGGCAGGCCACATAGTTACCATCGGTGCCCGTCTCGGAAATGAGCACCCATCCAGCAGGCGTCTTAAACAGACAGGGGAAGCTGTAGCCTTCGCCCCAGCCGTTCTTACCCATCGCATCGTCGAGGGTATAGCTGGTTTCATAGCTGGGTGAGGTGCGTGCAAAGCCACCCATGGGCTTTGACTGCGGGCAGAGGAACGTGGTGGTTCCCTCGGGGAAGACAAAGCCGGAAGCCTCGCCTGAGATGACAGCCACCAACGTCTCGCCACCACGAGTGCGACGCGGATACAATTTGTAGCGGAAAGCGACATCGCGATTGCTGACACGGAAAATGACGTCGAGCACCTGACGGTCATTCTGCACGAACTGACATACGGCCTCGGTGGCCTCGTAAGTGATCTGACTCTGTTTGGTGGTCTTCAGCGTGTAGCTGTCGTTGACGGTACGCACCTGACAATCTTTCATCGTGAGGTTCTGGAACAAGTCGCCGATGTTCGTGTTCAGTCCTAACTTCGAGGGCTGCAGGAACACGGTTTCGCCCAGTCTCACCTGATAGACAGGCTGTCCGCCCTCATCACTCACCGTCACGACCACGTTACCGTCGGGACTTGCAAACTGCTTCTCGGCAGCCATCACGCTGCCACAAACTACCATTGATAATGCCATCAGGATGGCGCTCCGCAAATGTTTCATATCTATACCTTATTATATATATTATTATCTGAAAATCTTCCGTGTTGTTCCATCAGCCTGACGGAGAATCAACACACCCCTCGCCTCGCTACCGACACGACGGCCGTGGAGATCGTAGAGACCTTCGGGCTGGGTATTACGATTCACATGGACAATGCCTGACGGTGTGAGGTTTCTGATACGGCACTCTGCCAAGAGGAACTCCTGCATGCCACTTCCCACTTCCTTGAACTGGATGATGTACTTGCCCTTCGTCGTGATGTCGAACGGCAGGGTGATGCGTTCTGCCGAAGAGATATTACCGGCAAAATTACCATTGATATTCGGTTTGGCCGTATAGGTGCCCGATGTCTTGATGGTATTGCCAGCGCTACTGAGGATCTTGGCCTGATAAGTAGGTTCACCCTTCCAGGCCGCCATGACAAAGGTCAGCTCATATTTGCCAGGCTCCAAGTTCAGGGGATAGTCTGCCAAACGACCATACTCTGCACTGGTAGTGCGCCAATAGAGAGCCTTGCCCTGATAACCCGTCAGACCTGCGAAAGTACGCGGACCACTGCCGTTGCTGGCAGGATAGTTACGGACATCGCTGCCATCGGTGGTGCGCCAGCCTACAGGCAGGGCACCGCCTTCTACATTGGTATAGTCGAGTTCGTAAACGGCTGTCATGTCATAGAATACCGGTTGGATGGTCACATTATCGTCAGGCATCACAAATGTGGCCTCAGTAGCACCACTCTCAACAGGAATGGTTTTTCCTTGTGTGAAGAACACAGAGTTGACGATACGCAAAGCCTTAATGCCATAACCCTCGTTAGGGGTGATGGTAAGATGCACCGTCTGGCCTGCTGCTGCAGAGTCGACATCAGCCTCAACCTTTCCGAAATCAGCCTCACGCACCTTTACGTTAAACTTCTCGACAGGTGTTCCAACAGGCTCATAGATGATCTGGTCGATAGTCATCTTGATGGCACCGGAGTTCTGTAGTTTGAAATCATTGTCACCAGCCTTCAGCGTAACGGGAATGACAGCCTCATGCCAATCGTTCTTGGCCACCTTTTCGAAACTGACATCCTGAGCGACGCCATTGACAGTGGCTTTCATATTACCAGCTTTGCTGCTATTACAATATCGCACGCGGATCTGATACTCACCACCCTCGGCCAAATTCTTCAACTGATGGCGCAGCGCACTATTGGTACTGGCCTGTGTCTCAATAAATCCTAAACCGGCGAAATCCGTATAATCTTGTGCCCACCAGCCTGAATTGGTCAGTTTGTGGTCAACACTCTTGCGGTCCATGTCCTCGGCCTCGATAATGATAGGACCTCTGTATGGCTCCGGCTGCTTAGGCAATTCGAGCTTTTCTGCCGGCAACACATCGGTCTGACGGTCAGTAGCAGCTCCCGAACAGTTGATCTTCACGATGATGGGACCCATGTGCTTGACCGTAATCGTAAAGGTCTGCGTCTCTGCATCGTATGACTTGCCGGAAATGCTGTAATTGTGACCGGAAAGATTACTGATTGTAGGCTTATTGTATGTGCAGGTAGGCTCCGTTGTAACGCCGATAATCGTAATCTTATCACTCTGCATGGTGGTACTGTCGCTTCTATAGTTGTTAAAGTAGAAGTCGATATGGTCTTTATACTCACGGATAACACCGCCAGAAAGCTTACCATACTGCAGCTTCAGTGTGTCGCAGGTGTTATATTTCAAGGGGATGTCAGCCGACGCCGACTTCTTACCGTTCAAATAGGTGTAGGGGGTATAGGTGACCAGCTGATTGCGATAGCGGTTCACATAGAGATCGCCTTTCGACACTTCAGGATACTGTTCGTTGAAGTCGGCCTGCTTCTTGGCTTGTGTACCCCAACGCGACGTATAGGTGGAACGTTTCACCTTTACGGGTATCTTTTTGGCGATATCGTCATACAGATCTATCACAATGGGGATAGCACCATAGCGACCGGTTGATTTGAAATAGCAGAGGTTGTTATACCATTGTCCGTAGTTATGACGGGCCTCCTTCTTCTGATTAGCAGGGTCGGTCTGCAGGTAGACGCCGTTGTAGAGGTCGTCCCACGAAGTATATGAATCGTAACCCTTAGAGATGTCGAGATCGTTGACGACGACGATCTTGGTTTTGTCAATCACCTCTTCGCGAGTAGGGATATACATGGTGCCCTCAATAATCTTACGCCACATATCAATCCAGATGCCCTTGAAGTGAGGCGAGGCCGCCCAGTTGCGACGCGTAAAACCGTCGACTTGGCTGTCATTCTGGTTCAGGAAACACTCCTCACGCCATATCAACTCCGGACCGTCCCATACAGAACCACCGTTGACGCACATCTGCTCCATCACCGTACCGATACCGGCACTGCCAGGATACTTGCATTTGTTCTCACCGATCAGTTTGCTGGTCATGTCATTCCAACCACAGTTGTCATAGCGTACACCGTAGTTCTTAGCCAGACCAGAGACAAACGGTCCCCAACAAATGCTCTCGTTGTTATAGAAACTGCTGGAATGGGTATATTTATATAGGAACACGATTGCCTCAGGATATTTCTTGCAGGCAGCCAGGAAGTTCTTGTCAGCTTTCAGCTCACCCATCGGATTGGTGCTCATGTGGTAGTCACCACCACACCAGCTGACAGTGAGGAAGCCGCCGTACTTATGCGACATTTCCACCAGATTGGCAAACAGCGCCCAACGTGAGGCCGCTGTCATCGAGCTCAAGTCGCCGGCATCGCCAAAAGCCCAGAACTGTTCGGCATAGTCCCAACCTAAGAAATTGGGATAGGTCTTGAAGAAGTATTCAAAGGTCTCCAGGTCATTGTCCTGAATATGCGTATGTCCACCCGATGCAGGCTGACAGGAGAACCACATGCCGTTCTTCTGACAGACAGAAGCCCAGGACTTATAGGTACGCACAGCATTACGCGGCATGCGGTACATACTTGTATTCGTATCAAACTGACACGACAGCGAGAGGTTCATGCAGACATAGGGTTTGATGTCATCGGGAATAAGATCGATGATTTTCTGCGGATCGGCAGAGTTCCATACATCAATGTGAATCAGCCAAAGGGGATGTTGAGAATCAACAGGTCTGCGCTGCTGAGCCATCATGCTATTGGTAGCAAACAGGAGCATCAGCAGCGAAACAAAGAGAATTGTTTTCTTTTTCATCGTTTCATTACATTTAATTTCCATTTGGCTGCAAAATTACTACATTATTATTATATTGTCTTTGTTTTTTGTTTCAGAGGTTTTAAAAAAGGTTTCAACAAAACATCGGACTCCCGACTTTTCAATAAAAAACCCGGGCTTTCACAAGTCCGGGCTTTTACCAAAACAATGTAAAGTTCTAAATTCATTCATGGCCATTAAATTACAAAAGGTCTTTCCAAACTAACTACTAACTATATAACTAACCTAAAAAACTGTCTTCTTTAATTATTTCGGTGCAAAATTACACATTTTAATCCTAACAGACTCTATTTTATGCATCATAAACTTAAGAAAATGTATCATTTATTTGGAAGTTACAAAAAAATAGCATAACTTTGCACGGAATTTGACAAATATGTTATTTTTCGAAAACAATGTTACGCAAGTACATAACTATATTACTGACTATTCTCTCACTTACTGCGTTTTCCCAAACAGGTAAGCTCTTTGATGCTGACAAACAATTGTCGAGCAGTTTTACGAGTCAGGTCTATCTGGATCATGACGGTTTGATATGGGTAGCTACCCGAAATGGCCTGAATAAATACGATGGTTACAAGTTCCACATATTAAAAAAGGAACAGGAAACAGAGAACGGCATGGCCAGCAACTATGTGAACTGCATGATACAGGATAAGAGCGGCTTGTTCTACCTGGGTATGTATGGTGCATTTCAGACTTACGACGGCAATCAATTCCAAGATATAGAAGTAAAAGACCTCGACGGAAACGTTGTGCCATGTTACATGACCTGCTTCCTGCTTCGTAAAAACGGAGATATCCTTGCAGGAACGTCAGGACACGGTCTGCTGAAAGTATCAGACCGCAGTCATGCCCAGCAGCAGGGAGGTCCCATCAGTAACGTCCATACTATCAATGCCATAGAAGAAGACCGGCAAGGACATATCTGGCTCGTGACCGGTGATCAGGGATTGTTAGAGTATGACGGGAAGAACGTCAAGCAATATTTCAACTCAGAAACAGAGCGCAGTACGATGCGCAGGCTCGGTCTGGACAAAGACGGCAATCTCTACTTAGGCACCACGAACCAAGGTGTATTCGTTCGTTCTGCGAAAGGTGGCGACTTCAAGCATATTGATGTCACAGGCCATAAGCATATTTCCGCCATCTATTGCCGTCGCGATGGAAAGATGATGTTTGGTTATGACGGTATGGGTCTGGCCATCTATGATCCTCAAAGCGGCGTGATAGAAGACAACCCATACTTCTGCCGCGACGTCAACCTAAGTTTGAGTAAAGTCTACTCCATCGTAGAAGATGCGGGCGGTAACGTCTGGTTAGGCTTATTGCAGAAAGGTATCTTCATGCAGCCCGTACAGATTTCCGAATTCAGCTATATGGGCTATAAGCTCGAAAAAGAGAACTATATCGGTCAGGCTTGTGTCATCAGTAACTATATTGACAAGAAAGGCCGCTGCTGGGTAGGAACAGATAAGGACGGACTTTATTGTCTGGGACCTGACCACCGTTTACTCAAGCATTTCAAGGAGAATTTCCCCGGTTCCATCTTGAGCATCGGCGAAGATCAGAACGGACGTATCTGGGTAGGCAGCTACGGCGAGGGATTTGGATACATTGATGCCGACGGAAAGAGCTATCACAAATATTCCCAGCACCCGAGTATCAGCGTATTTGGCTTTGCCGTCAAGAACGGAGAACTCTGGGTAGCCACCATGGGCCAGGGCTTGCTGCGCATTAACCTCGGCACAAACCAGGAGAAAGCGTATGTCACTGATGAGAAAGCGGAGAACGACCGAAGCCTTGACCGAATTGTCAACGACTATATCTCTACCATTTCTTTCTCGTCCGACGGGAAACGTCTCTATGTGGCCACGACGTTAGGTGTTTGTTGTTTAGATGTAGAAAAAGAAAGCTGGACCAACGTTTTTGGAATGAACTGTCTGAACTACGGAACCCCCACGCGCGTTGCCAAGGAATATGACGGTCAGCTGTGGATTGGCACTAACGATGGTCTCTACTGCTATGATCTGAAGAAAAAAGAACTGCAACACTATACCACTGAAAAAGGTCTGGCCGACAACGGCATCGCATCTATTGAGCAGGATGATCATGGCGTACTTTGGATTGCCACGGATCACGGTCTGTGCAGTCTGGCTCCGAAGACAGGACAGACAAGGAGCTATTTCGTTGACAACGGCCTTCAGTCGAACGAGTTCTCAGATGGAGCGTCCTGTGTCATCTACGGACAAGAGCGCTGTCTGATGCTCTTCGGCGGCGTGGGCGGTATTACCTGGTTCCACCCGGATCTGATACAACAGACGAAATGGGATGCCAAGGTCAGGCTGGTGTCATTTCTCGTGAATGGCGCACCCATCAACAGTTCGACGAAATCAGACGGTTATCAGATTTGCGATACGACCGTCATTGCATCCAACCGTTTCCAGCTGGCTTCCCACGACAACACCTTCACCATCCAGTTCTCAACGCTCACTTACGACAATCCGGAACACATATCTTATTTATATAGTATCAATGGTGAGGCATACAACCGTCTGCAGTTAGGTGTGAACGAGATTTCGTTTACCCATCTGCCGCCGGGCACATACCGATTCAGAGTCAAAGCCGAACGCAATGGACAGACGACACCTGAAAGAGAGTTTACGGTCATCATTCACAGTCCTTGGTACCGTTCCGCATGGGCCTATTGTCTGTATCTGCTGATTCTGGGAGCCCTTCTCTGGCAATATGTAGTAGGTCGCCGAAGAAAGGAGAAAGACCGCCTGCGTATCCAAGAGCATATCCATGCTGAGGAAATGGGAGAAGCCAAGCTGAAGTTCTTCATGAATATCAGCCATGAGATTCGTACCCCGATGACACTTATCATCACCCCATTGCTCTCACTCATGAAGCAAGACAATGATCCTCAGCGCCACAATGTCTACCTCACCATCAAACGTAATGCTGAGCGTATCCTCAACCTCATCAACCAGATGATGGACCTCCGTAAGATCGACAAGGGTATGATGCAGATGCGTATGCAGGAAACCAACCTGATAGGTTTCACAGAAGATATCCACAATATGTTCAAGCACCAGGCAGAGTCGAAACAGATTACGCTGAGCTTTGAACACGACACCGATCGTCTGCCCGTATGGATTGACAGGAAGAATTTCGACAAGGTTATCTTCAATATTCTCTCGAATGCCTTTAAGTTCACACCGGCAGGCGGAAAGATCAACATCAAGGTTACCCATGACCAACAGAACGCCACCATTGCCATCAGCGATAACGGTGAAAAGATACCCGAGGATAAGTTAGACCGCATCTTTGAGCGTTTCTACCAGACGCCATCCAGCACCAACGACCGTAATTTCGGAACTGGCATCGGTCTCGACCTGACCCGTTCGTTGGTAGAACTCCATTATGGCGTGATTAAAGCCCATAACTTAGAGCAAGGTTGCGAATTTATCGTAAGCATACCTTTGGGACACGCACACTTACGACCCGAGGAAATGATTGATGAGAAAGACACCACCACCGTCAATCTGACAGATATGATGGAAGAAGAAGACTTGCCGCCAATAGAATTGCAAGCCGACAAGAATCTCCAGCAGCGTGCCACCATTATCATCGCAGAGGATGATGACGAGATACGTGATTACCTGACCAAGGAGCTCTCAGAAAACTATGAAATCCATAGCTGTATCAATGGTCGTGAAGCCCTGGCAGAAGTTTACCGCTCCCATCCGGACATCATCATCAGCGACGTGATGATGCCAGAGATGGACGGTAACACGCTCTGTACCCAGCTCAAACTGAATCCGCAGACCAACCACCTGCCAGTGATTCTGCTGACAGCCAAGAACCGAGACGAGGACAAGTTGGAAGGTCTGGAAACAGGTGCTGATGCTTATATCGTGAAACCCTTCAACATGGACATACTACGCCGGACCATTGCCAACCTCATCAATGCCCGCACCCTTTTGCGCCAGAAATACGGCCGCACCGAGCAGTTAGAAGAACAGATGGAAGAGGTGAAGGTGAAATCGCCCGACGAGAAGTTGCTGGACCGCATCATGAGCACCATCAACAAACAGCTGAACAATTCCGACCTCAGTGTGGATATGATTGCCGATGAGGTTGGTATCAGCCGCGTCCATCTGCACCGTAAGATGAAAGAGCTGACTGGACAGACGCCACATGACTTCATCCGTACCCTACGATTAAAACAGGCCGCCAACTTGTTGACGACCCAAAATATGAATATCACCGAAGTGGTCTATGCCTGCGGTTTCTCTAACCCGACGTCCTTCTCGACCCTCTTCAAGAGTGTCTACGGCATGTCACCGCGTGAATATATGAAGGAACATCATAAGTAGAAGCCTCAGAATGTGACATCGATGTTATCATCCCAATTTGTGTCCACAGATATGGTGATAAAGACCGATTGGGAAGAGCCCGTCCCGTCGAACAGACTACCACGGCAGATCGTGATACAATTCCGTTTCACAGGTACTTGACTGATTTCCTTTTCTGTCAGGCTATGAATTCTTCCGTCGCCTTCAACATAATAGGTGCTCAGCTTGATATCCAGTAAATCGTCATCAGAACTGGGAATCATATAAAACTCATACTGGTCATCGTTAGCATCCACATCGAGCTTGATGGTCTGCGAGGCATGCGTACTGCCATAGCCCGTCAAGCCATCGAAAGTACCCTTGCTACCTTTATAGGAAAGAATGACCTGATTCAGATTGGCAGGTTTGGCATCAGTCGGAATGAATCTAATCATTGAAACAATGCGCTTCAATCTCAAGTTCAGCTCGATTTCATCATCGCCCACCTCAAACTCTTCGCAACACCAGAAGGTATCACCAAGGTTACTTCCGGAAATGCTCACTTTCTCATTAGCACTGAAACTTGGATTCGAGGAAGAATTGTGTCCCACGACCACCAAGACGTAACGCCCTTCATCCAAAGAGAACGATGCGGTACCAAAGTTTGAATCCTCCTGCTTTTGGTTAACGTATGTCACACGCACGCCATCCTCACCATAGATATGAAAACAAAGGCGCGTACACACGCTCCCCGCATCGGCACGGGTCTGCGCATCGAAAGGAATCTGTTCGAATTGAGTTACCCTCAACACTACATTCCCCTTTTCAACATTCTCTGACTGGGCGCTTTCTGAAAGCGTCATTTTCTCACACGACGACACGGCGGCCGTCATCATCATCAACGTAAAGACGTTGGAAAGCAATTTGCTTCTCATACTAATTTGTTTAAAGTTAACGTCCTCCCCCCGTGGGAGAACAAATGTGGAGCTGGAGGGAGTCGAACCCTCGTCCAAACAGGGAAACCATACGCTTTCTACACGCTTATTCCAGCCTTCGGTTTTCGAGCATCAGCAAGACCTGGACCACCAACTGATGCCTTAGCTCCTAAATTTCATCCCTGCATCGGAGCCTACAGAGACTATTTCCGATTTAACCTGCGCCGCTGGATCCTCAGATTCGGAACAACATCCTTGGAGCGACGTCTCGTTCCTCTACCTTGTAGTGGAATTAAGCTAGCAATCTACTATACTTCGATTAAGCAGCGAGAGCATACTCATTGTTGCCAATTAATTTTTTGTTCACTCTGTTTTAGGAGGTAGCCAACGAGCCTCCGCGTGCTTACGTACCATCTCTACCCGCTGTCAAATCCAGTCAACCCCAGATACGAGATAAGTCGTATTTTCGGTGCAAAGATATCAACTTTTCCTGAAAAATGCAAGTTTTTTTGAAAAAAAGTGATACCTTTGCCGAGATTTATGCAATAATCAACGATTCATCTTGTTATATTATATATAATAATGTACCTGTAATAGATAACGTATGAAAAGACTTACTACACTAATACTGTCACTTCTGCTCATCACTGCAACCGGATGGGCACAGTCGAGTATGACTGATAATCAAGTGATGGACTATGTGATTGAGCAGAATGCCAAGGGCGTGTCGCGCCAGCAGATTGTCACCCAGCTTATGCAACGCGGTGTGACCATGGAGCAACTACAACGTCTTAAAAAGAAGTACGAGCGCCAGATGAAGAACGGCTCCTTAGGTGCCGAGGACATCACTGCAGGATCAAAGGAAGTGAAGAAGCGTATGCGTGAGGCTAACGGCGAGAAGCGGCAGGACATTGTCGATAAGGAGAAACGCAATGTTTCCCCTTATCGCATGAAGGATGGTCGGAAGAAGACCAAGCAGAACACCTACGACGAAAACGACAAGGAATTCACCGAGTTCGACGATGCAGTAGACTTCATGATGCCCGACTCGCTCAAATATTTCTATGATGACTTTGATAAGGAGAAAGAGCCCAAGCGCAAGATCTTCGGACACGATATCTTCAACAATAAGGACCTGACCTTTGAGAGCAGCATGAACTTAGCGACACCGCAGAACTATCGGTTAGGCCCTGGCGACGAAGTGAACATCGACATCTGGGGCGCCTCCCAGGAAAGCATCACCGAAACGATTTCGCCTGACGGCTATGTCACCGTTGAAGATATCGGACTCATTCAGTTGGGCGGTCTTTCCGTGAGTCAGGCCAAGGCAAAGCTCAGAAACGTATTGGGTGCAAGATACCAAGGCTCCCGTATTGAGCTCACCATAGGCCAGACACGCACCATCACCATCAGCGTGATGGGTGAGGTCAAGGCCCCTGGCACCTATACTATGTCGGCATTCGCTACTGTCTATAATGCCCTATATATGGCAGGCGGCCCCAATGAGATCGGTACCCTGAGAAACGTGAAAGTGTATCGCAACGGCAAATTGTTGTCGAATGTCGACGTCTACGACTTCCTGCTCAACGGCAAGTTGACGGGCGATGTCCGCTTGCAGGACAATGATATCGTCACCGTTGGACCATACGAAGCATTGGTAAATATTGCCGGAAAGATCAAGCGCCCCATGTTCTACGAAATGAAAAAGACTGAGAGTGCAGCCACCTTGCTACGTTATGCCGGCGGTTTCACGGGCGATGCCTATACGAAAGCCATCCGCATCCATCGTAAGGCAGGGCAGATGTACTCGGTATTCAATGTGGGCGAGTTCGACCTGAACGACTTTAAATTGATGGACGAGGACTCCGTCAGCGTTGACTCCACCTTGAACCGTTACCAGAATACGGTGGAGGTGAAGGGCGCTGTTTTCCGTCCAGGCATGTATCAAGTGGGCGGACAAATCTGTACGGTAAAGGCGCTCATTGAGGCAGCTGACGGACTGACAGAGAATGCCATCGGTCAGCACGCCGTGATGCACCGCATGAAGAAAGACCGCACCTTAGAAGTCATGAGCCTGGACGTCCTCGGCATCATGGAAGGAAACGTGCCGGATGTCGAACTAAAGAATGAGGATGTTATCTACATCGGAAGCCGCGAAGAGGAGAAAGAAGACCAGACGATTACGATTCACGGAGAGGTGAACTATCCTGGTATCTATAAGTTTGCATCAAACGAGACAATTGAGGACCTTGTGCTTCAGGCTGGCGGCCTGACCAATGCTGCCTCATTGGCAAAAGTGGATGTCTCGCGCCGTATCATTGAGCCCAATGCGACCGAAGCCGGTGACACCCTGGCTTTCACATATAGTTTCTCGCTGAATCCAGACTTTACCATTCCACAAGGCGAGACACCCTTCACCCTGCAGCCTTACGACGAGGTATATATCCGCCGCAGTCCTAACTATAACGAACAGCAGAACATCACTATCGAGGGCGAGGTACAGTTCAGGGGCAATTACACCCTGACCAGCAGTAACCAACGCCTCAGCGAGATTATCAAGCAAGCTGGCGGACTGACAAAACGTGCCTATCCAGAGGGTGCAAAGCTCTTGCGCCAGATGACTCAGGAAGAGCGCGAGATGATGGAGACAATGCTCCGTACCGCTCAGCGCAATTCCGGCAACGACTCTATCGATGTGAAGAAGCTGTTGACACTGACCACCTTCCCGGTGGCTATTGAGTTGGATAAGGCCTTGGCCAATCCTGGCAGCGACGACGACCCCTACCTGCGTGAAGGCGACCGCATCGTCGTACCACGCTACACCAGTACTGTCAGCATCAATGGTGAGGTGCTCTATCCCAATACCGTGCGTTATAAAGCCGGTGAAAAAGCTGATTATTACATTGACCTGGCTGGTGGTGTGAGTTCTTCGGGCAAGCGCAGCCAGACCATTATCATCTATATGAACGGTATGGTGGCGAAGGCAGACCGTAAGCACAAACCCAGACCAGGCTGCCAGATTGTTGTGCCCACCAAAGCCCGCCGTCGCGGACTCGGTCTGACCGAATGGCTTAGCATCGGCACCAGCACCGCCTCTATCGCCACGATGATAGCCACCATTGCCAACTTGATCAAGTAAGAAGTATGGAAGAGAAGAAGAAAATCATCGACATCAGTCTTATTGAAGTCTTCAAGATACTGAAAACCGACTTCCGGAAGGTCTGTATCTATTCCTGTACAGCCGGCGTCATCGGCGTCATCTTAGCTTTTGCTACGCCAAAGATCTACAAGTCGACCGTCATCCTCGCCCCAGAGGAATCGGGCAGCAGTTTTTCCGGCAGTCTGTCATCGCTGGCCTCGATGGTGGGCATGAACATGAAGATCGGACAGACCGGTGATGCCCTCTATCCGGAAATCTATCCCGACCTGATGGAGTCAACGGGATTTATTGTCGGTATGTTCCCTGTCACGGTGACAAAAAGCAAGACTGGAGAGACATACTCCTATTTCGACTATCTGCAGAAGCATCAGAAGCTGGCATTCTACGAATATCCAATGGACTGGCTGAGCAGCCTGAAAGAGAAATTATCCAGCGATGAACAGCCGAAGCCGGGCCACAAGCCTGACTCAAAGCACCTGACCAAGAAAGAGTACGACGTGGTGAAAGCTATACTGGGCAAGATGGAATGCAGTGTTGACAAGAAGACCAATGTCATCACCATCGTCGTGGAAGACCAGGATCCGCAGATAGCCGCGACAGTGGCCGATTCGGTGCAGATGCACCTGCAGCGCACCATCACCGATTACCGCACGAAAAAGGCACGTGTAGATCTGGAATACATGCAGAAGCTGTTTGACGAAGCCCATAAAGAGTACGCCAAGGCCCGACAGAAATATGCCGCCTTCGGCGACTCCTACCAGAACCTGAAAATGCAATCGTATGTGCTGAAGGGAGATGAACTGGAGAATGAGATGCAATTGAAATACACCATCTATCAGCAGGTGGTGGAACAGCTGCAACTGGCCAAGGCCAAGGTGCAGGAGCGGACACCGGCTTTTACCATCGTCCAGGAGGCTTCTGTACCCGTCAAGCACAGTAGCCGTCCCAAAATTGTCACCCTCATTATCTGGATGATCCTGGGCTTCCTGCTCAGATCCGGCATCCTGCTCTGGCGCCATCGGCAGTCATTCTTCAATGTATAAAATCCGGCATATTGAAAAGGCATCCTTATATTCTCGCCACCCTCATAGCCACACTACTTGCCATAGTCGTGTGGCTGTGTGTACCTGATGAATATACCGCCCGCACCAAACTGAGCGACGAATACAAGGAGACGGAGTTGGCCATCGGCTTCAGCAGTATCAAGGCACATATCAAGAATGCCATGGGTGCTGCGAATACCGGCATCAACGACATGGAGATCTATTGCAAGGTGCTAAAGACCGAGGATTTCGCCAGTGATATAGCCCGCAAACGCCTGCCAGGCAAGGACATGACATACGGCCAGTATCTGGGAAAGGAAGATACGGTACGGGCCGTACATGACCGTATCAACTACAACTACAGCAATAGAGAGACGACACTCCGGATCAGTTTCACAGACAAAGACCCCATTGTAGCCTCGCAGATGCTGGACAGTATCACATTACAACTGCAAACCATTATTACCCGGCATCGGCATATCATTGTCGACTCTGCCCTGCATAATGCCAAGAGAGCCTTGTCGGCGACACAGGATAAATACCAGCTGGCCATGGCCGACTACGGACGTTTTATCGACAATCATACCAACATTAACACCAGTAGCCTGCAGCAACAGGAGAAGGCGCTTGAGAAGGAACTGAAGGACGCCTATGCCCTGCACGAGAAGGCCGTCGAGGAGTATGCGCGTCAGAAAGCCCTCAGAGAACGTGCCTATCTGTCATTCGCCGTCATTCAGGACAATACCGTGCCGCAACACTCCGACAAATATCTGATGAGTTATCTCCTCAGTTTCGTCTTCCTGGCATGGATTCTCACCTATGCCATGCTCCGAAGCAAAGACGGACGGTTGAGAGATCTCAAGTTGAGCCAATTGGGCGGCTATTTCTCGCCATGGTTCCTGACCATAGCCATCTGGGCCCTTATCTTAGGATTGTATTATTTATTGGACACCGACCTGTATCCCATTACAAAACAATTCTATTACTGTTTCCTGTTGTGGGTACCCATCTTTTGCATCTGTTCAATAGGTGCCTATGTGCTGTCTGCTGAGGGTAGCGACAGCGGCACCAGGGCCAGTAGCATCGATTTCAACAAAACGCTCTTCACTTTTTTCTTTGTTATCTCCCTCATCATTACCCCACTCTACGTGTATCGGGTCATCCAGATTGTCACCATGTTCGGCACGGAAGACCTGATGACCAATGTCCGGACGTTAGCTATCTACGGTGAGGGACAAGGCATCCTGAACTACTCTGTGGTGATCAACCAGGCCTTGTTTGTCGTTGCGCTATGGGCTCATCCCAGGATTCCCACCTGGCAGGTCGTCATATTGGGACTTGCCTGCTTGATGAACTCGCTGGCTATCATGGAGAAGGGTACAATGTTCTTCGTTTTCGTCAGTTCGATGTTTGTACTCTTCGAGAAGAGAGTCATCCGTATACGGTCTATCCTGACCTTCGGCATTCTGGTTATCCTCCTCTTCTATCTATTCAATCTGGGACGTGCCGGAGAGGACAGCGACTATCAGAAGGAGGAGACGCTGCTTGACTTCTTCACGATGTATGCATTGTCGCCCCCCGTCGCTTTCTGCCAGCTGTCACCAGAAGCTATCTCCCAATTCGGCACCAACACCTTTGAGACGGTATATCTCTTCCTGAAACGTTTGGGGGCGGATGTAGTGGTCAAAGATAAGCTTCAGGAATTCGTGTTTGTTCCGGTAAACACAAATGTCTATACCGTCTTCCAGCCGTTCTACATTGATTTCGGCTATCGCGGCGTTGCACTATTCGCAGCTGTCTATGGCTGTGTGTGCGGATACCTCTATCGCCTGTTTCAGAACAGCAGCGGGGTAGGCACTTGTCTCTACACCTATGCCGTCTATGTACTGTTGCTGCAGTTCTATCAGGAGAATGTCTTCCTGAGCATGGTATTTGTCTTGCAGTTCACATTCTTCGTCATCCTGTTCACGCAACAGAAGTTCAGACTCCAGCTATCCCCTTTAAGTCTATGACCACCGAGAGCAGCATCAGCAGAAAGCGTTCCTCACGACTCCAGAAAAACATCCTGGTATCCTTTCTGGCCAAGGGGTGGTCGGCCGTCATTGTGCTCGCTTCCGTACCCATCACCCTGAAATGCCTGGGCGAATACAACAACGGCGTCTGGCTCACTATCAGTAGCGTGATGTTATGGATAGACAATCTGGACATCGGACTGGGCAACGGTCTGAGGAATAAACTGGCCATCTATCTGGCGCATGAGGATGAGAATCGTGCAAGGTCGCTTATTTCTTCCACCTTTGCCATGCTTACCTACATCATCATCCCCGTCATGGCTGTGCTGCTGTTGCTGGTTGCCAGCCTCGACAACTACCAGCTATTGAACGTAGACCCCTCAAAGACCGCCGACCGCAATCAAGTGCTGGCAGTCACCATCATACTTGTCTG
>JAEEGJ010017734.1_pt1 | contig 16032 bp, 13 predicted proteins | sample 8958761 | NCBI WGS metagenome assembly JAEEGJ01 (sample SAMN16246546, study PRJNA631951) | gut metagenome | biome: gut microbiome; feature: rumen; material: RS-attached | host: Bos | place: Iran: Karaj | collected 2018-10
TGTGCTTACCGCTCACGCGGAGGCACTTCTGGGTATCGGCACGGCGGCGCGGCTCCGGGTCGCGCGTACCTAATATTATATCCTTCCACTGGTTCATACCTGCGTTCGTAAACATCAGCGTGGGGTCGTCCTTGACGACCATCGGGGCCGATGGTACGATTGCGTGCTGTTTCGACTCGAAGAACTGCTTGAACGAGTCGCGAATCTCTTTTGCTGTCATCATGTTAAAAAGTACTTTTTACGAATTTGGGTGCAAAGGTACAAAAAAACTCTTAGTTTTTGGTTCTTAACTCTTAACTTTTTTGTATCTTTGCAGCAAAATTCTAATGTTATGGCACTGAACGAATACAAACCTCAGAAACTGTACTATACCATCAAGGAGGTGGCCGAGATGTTCGGCCTCAACGAGAGTACCCTGCGCTACTGGGAGACGGAGTTCCCCATTCTGAAGCCGAAGACCACGGGGCCGGCCAAGGTGCGCCAGTATCAGGACAAGGACATCGAGCAGATCAAGCTCATCCACAACCTGGTGAAGGTGCGCGGCTTCAAGCTGGCTGCCGCCAAGAAGATTATCAACAACAACCGGCAGGGTGCCGACAAGACTGCCGACGTGCTCAGCCGCCTCATCGTTGTGCGCGATGAGCTGCAGGCATTACGTCGGCAAATGGACTTCCTGCAATGAAAAGGAGGCTGCCCCAACCCCTCCGGAGGGGAATTCTGCTGACACTCGTCGGGTTGACGCTATTTAGCTTTTGCGCTACGGCGCAGAAGCGTGCGAAGTTTGAGTTCAGGCGCAACCTGCCCGTCTATGCCGACTCGCTGCTGAAAGACCTTACTTACCCCATGGCCTGGGGCAACAGCCCCATCACCGACTTTGCTGAATGGCGCCAGGCCGCCCGCCAGAAAGTCTTCGACTGCATGCTCACTCCGCCGCCTGTTGGCTGTGCTGCGGCGTTGCCGCAGTCAACCATTCTCGTCGAGGAGCAGCGCGACGGCTACCGCGCCCTGAAGCTCGAAATCCGCCTCTCGCGCTACTACACTGTGCCGGCCTACGTGCTCATCCCCGACGGCAAGGGACCGTTCCCCGCTGTCAACGCCCTGCACGACCACGGTGCCCACCTCTTTATTGGTAAGGAGAAGATGATTCGCCCGCTGGCTTGCGAGGACTCCACCGTCGTCAAGGATGCCGACGAGTGGGCCGCCTCGCTCTATGAGGGCCAGTTCGTTGGCGACTATTTAGCCCGCAACGGCTACGTGGTCTTCTCAGCCGACGCCCCGATGTGGGGTGAGCGCGGTCAGGAGGAAGGGCCTCGCCGCGACCGCTACGACATGATAGCCGGCAACATGATGATGTACGGCATCGACCTCTCAGCCTATATGACCTACGACGACATCAGCGGCACGGAGTTCCTGGCCCAGATGCCCGAGGTCGACCCCAACCGCATCGGCTGCATGGGCTGCTCGATGGGTGCCTACCGCGCCTGGATGCTCTCGGCACTCAGCGACCGCATCAAAGCCGGAGCCTCTATCTGCTGGCTCACAACCACTGACGAACAGATGTCGTTCAAGTACAGCCGCACCGAGAACGGCGGCTTCGCCAACTGCTTCCCCGGTCTGCGCCGCTGGCTCGACTATCCGCATGTGGCCTCGATAGCCTGTCCCAAGGCCATGCTCTTCATCAACGGTTCGCAGGACAAGCTCTTCCCCGTCGCCGGAGTGGAAAAGGCCTTCCGCATCATGCACGACGTATGGAAAAGCCAGAATGCCGACGACTGCTTGGAGACGGAAATCTGGGACATGCCCCACAGCTGTCCCCGGAAGGCTCAGGAGCGCGTGCTCCAGTTCTTCCGGAAACATCTGTAGCACCGGCTTACTCCGTATAGTGACCTATAAGACGGATGATGAGGCTGTTGAGCAGCTCCACCTCATAATCGCCTACCGACGCCTCGATATGGCTCAGTCCCACACCGCTGTCGTTGGTTATGAAGACGTAGGTGCCGCCGGTGGCGATGGCAAAGAAGCGCATCAGAAACTCCGTGTTCTTGTCGATGCCGCTGGCCGTGACGGGTATCAGGCGGATGCCTGAGCGGGCGGCTGTGGCGATGGACTTCTGTAGCGAGCCGATGATGTCGTTCTGATAGTGGGGCGGTGCATCGAGAATCAGGAAGGCGAGGCGTGTGCGGGCATTAGCATCCCACGACAGGTTCTGGAGCATTTCTTCGAGTGCCGTATGTACGGCCTCCGGGTAGTCGCCGCCGCCATCGGCTCGCTGCTCACCGATGAACGCCGTGGTGGTGGCGAGATTCTCCGAGAAGTCGGAATGTCGCGTCAGGTACTCGTCGCCCTTGTCGCGGTAGAAGAGCGCTGCCGTGCGCATGGTCAGCGACGGGCGCACTTCCGCCACCTTGCTGATGATGTCGGTCAGGTCGCTCTTCAGGAAGTCAATCTCGTCCATCATCGAGCCAGTGGCATCGACGATGAAGGCAATGTCGGCCCGGCTGTTGGCGGGCGACGGCGTTGCGACGGTGTAGCTGTTCAGGACCACGTTGCCGCCCTGGCTGAGGTTGCTCACCTGCGGATGTCCGTCCATCAGCTCACCCTCAATGGTGATGCGCAGCTCCTCGGCACTCACGTTCTCGCGCTGGAAGAGTCCTATCCAGCACTCAGCCTGCCCGTGGTTGTCGGTGATGGCCTCCCATAGTGTGGACCTGCTGCCGTCTTTCTCCCTTACCAGCGCGACGTGGCTGCCGATGCAGGGGTTGCCGCTCATGTCGGTCACCTTCACGGCTACGCGGTTGTCCGTATAGAACTTCCAGTAGTCGCTCTTGTCCTTGAAGTCTTCCTTCTGCAGCAGCTCGGCCCAGAAATCCCAGTGCGCCAGATCGTTCCATTCGGCAGCAGTCACGATGCCTGCTTCGCTGTTGCCGCCCTGCGGTTCGCTGTACTCGCCGCCCATACCACTTTCACCAGAGAAACCGTCCAAACCGGTATCACCGTGGGCAGCACCGTTTTTATCACCGCCTGACATGCTGTAGCCTGTTCCTGGCTCCAACGTACTCATAGCCCCGTCTCTCTCTTCGCCGCCATCCTTGCTACACGACGTTGTCAGTGTGGCTAATGACAAGCCTGCCAGCAGCATCAGGCTGGCAATAACCGAATAATGTCTTTTCTGTTTCATTCTTTTTTCCTGTTTTGTTAGACTCTTTACTGACTAAACGAGCCAACAGAAGAATCTTGCAGAACAGAACAAAGAATTAACAGAGTTTAACCCGGCGGTGCGGGTTTAGGGGGTCACGGGTCAGGGTCAGGGAGCGACGGGCTTCCACTCACTCTTCAGGCTGAACACGTTTTCAAGAGTTATCTGCTGAGCCTCCTTCTTGGAAAGCTGGCGGCTCCAGCCTACGCGCTGGCCGGTGGCGGCACCGGGTCCGCGGTTGTTGTACTCCATGTAGCGGGCGGTCTGCTCGCGCTCCTTCTGCCAGTGGTGCCAGCCTTCGGGACGTATCTGTGCGGGCAGTTCACAGTTCATGAAGAGCGTGTAGCCGTAGTCGCGCCAGGGGCGGCCGAGGTAGACTTTCTCGACATCGGGTGCAGCTGTAACGGTGCAATTATTAAATATGTACCCGTACATTATTTCCTTTGGAGTAGAGGCCGCCGTGATGTAGCTGTTGGCCTTGCAGTGAATGACGCACTGCTCGAACCAGGCCGTGGATGGGCCGAAGATGAAGTCGGTGGTGCCTTCGATGTAGCAGTTGCTGAAATAGAGGCGCGTGCCCGGCATGCCCGTGTAGACGGTGTCCTGGTGGCCGAGGAACCGGCAGTTCACGAACTTCAGGCGGTCGCCCTGCGTGTGAATGGCCACCGCCTGACCGAGTCGGGCGGCGTTGTTCTCGATGGTGAGGTTCTTCAGCGTGATGTTGTTGGCATCAATCCTGACAGTGAACGAGCGGAAGGTGCCGAGCTTTGGGCGGTCGCCCATTGCCAGGAGCTGGTCTTTCAGCTCCTTGGGCCAGAAGCTGCCGTCCATCGTGATGTTGGCGTGGTCGTCGTAGGTGATGACGGTCTGGTCGCGGTCTTCGCCGCAGAGTTCGATGTTCTGCAGCCACTGTGGGATGATGAGCTTCTCCTTATACGTACCTTTCTTGATAAAGATAACTTTGTGGTAGTCCATGAAGGCGCGGCATACCTCGACGGCTTCGGTGACGGTGCGGAACTGGCCGGTGCCGTCGCGGGCGACGACGATGGTGTCGGGGTTGTCGTAGTTGGCGGCTGTGGCTGCAACGATGTTGCAGCATAGGAGACAGAGGGCGATGAGGGTTGTTAGTAGTTTGTGCATGGGTTTATACTATTTCTGAGATTTCCTTGAGGTCCTTGATGGTCTTGAGGTTATTGATGATGAGGTGGACGTCGTCGCGGTCGTGGACGCGTAGTTCGAGTGTGCCGTCGAACATGCCGTCCTCGCAGGTGATGTTGAGGTTGCGTATGTTGACGCTCATCTGCGATGAGATAATCTGGGTGATCTCGTTGAGCAGGCCGACGCGGTCGATGCCGCTGACGCGGATGGTGGCGATGAAGAGCATGCGCTTGTGCATGTCCCACTTGGCATCGAGGATGCGGTTGCCGAATCCCGACTTCAGCTTGGCGGCCACAGGGCAGTTGCGCTTGTGGATTTCAATCTGGTTCTTGGCCGTGATGTAGCCCAGTGCGTCGTCGCCGGGAATGGGGTGGCAGCAGGTGGGGAACTTGTACTGCAGGATGGTTTCCTCGCTGATGTAGATGGGCTTCTTGCGGTTGAACTTCTCGGGGACGGTGAACAGTTCCGGGTCGGTGTCGTCCGGCTTCTTGTTCTTGACGAAGGGCACGTACTTGCGCCATCCGCCGCCAGCGGTCTGCTTCTTCTTGTTCTTGCCGTTCAGCTCGTCGAGGTCTTTCTCGCCCAGCAGCACGGTCTTCTCGCCCAAGGCGAGGAAGAAGTCCTCGCGGCGCTTGTATTCGTGGTATTCGGCCAGCTGGTCGGCCACGGCGATGGAGTATTCCTTGTCGTTCTTCGTGAGCCAGGCGGTGAGCAGCTCCTCGCCCTTCTTCTGCATCTCGCGGTTGTCGCGGCGCAGGATAGTCTGAATCTTGCCCTTGGCCTTGGCAGTCGATACGAAGTTGATCCACGCGGGCTGAACGTGCTGCGACTTCGAGGTGAGAATCTCCACCTGGTCGCCGCTCTGCAGCTTGTGGCTCAGGGGCACCAGCTTGTGGTTCACCTTGGCACCGATGCAGTGGCTGCCGAGGAAGGTGTGGATGGAGAAGGCGAAGTCGAGGGCGGTACAGCCGGCGGGCATGGTCTTGATTTCGCCCTTGGGCGTGAATACGAATATCTCGGAGGCGAAGAGGTTGAGCTTGATGGCGTCGAGGAAGTCCATGGCGTCGGGCTGCGGGTCGTCGAGGATTTCCTTGATGGTACGCAGCCACTCGTTGAGCTCGGCCTCGTCCTCGGTGTACTCCTCTTCGTCGTCGCCCTCCTTGTATTTCCAGTGGGCGGCGAGTCCCTGCTCGGCCACCTCGTCCATGCGGTCGGAGCGAATCTGCACCTCAATCCAGTGTCCCTGCTTCGACATGAGCGTGACGTGCAGGGCCTGGTAGCCGTTGGTCTTGGGGTGGTTGAGCCAGTCGCGCAGCCGGTCGGGGTGGCTCTTGTAGATTTTCGATATGGCGACGTAGATGTTGAAGCACTCGTTGACCTCCTCCTCGCGTGAGCGTGGAGTGAAGATGATGCGCACGGCGAGGATGTCGTAGATCTCCTCGAACGTGACGTGCTTGTTCTGCATCTTGGTCCAGATGGAGTAGGGGGTCTTGACACGCTCCTTGATGGTGTACTGTAGGCCCATCTTCTGCAGTTCGACCTCGATGGGCACGATGAACTCGTCGAAGAGTTCGTGGCGCTTGGCCTCGGTAGAAGCCAGCTTCGACTTGATGCTGGCAAACTCCTCAGGATGCTCGAAGCGGAAGCTGAGGTTCTCGAGTTCGGACTTGATCTTGTAGAGACCTAAGCGGTGGGCGAGTGGCGCGTAGATGTAGAGCGTCTCGCCGGCAATCTTGTACTGCTTGTTGGCGGGCTGCGACTCCAGGGTGCGCATGTTGTGCAGGCGGTCGGCAATCTTGATGAGGATGACGCGTATGTCGTCGCTCATGGTGAGCAGCAGCTTCTTGAAGTTCTCGGCCTGTGCCGAGGCCTGCTCGCCGAAGATGCCGCCCGAGATTTTGGTCAGGCCGTCGACAATCTGGGCTATCTTAGGGCCGAAGATGTTCTCGATGTCCTCGACGGTGTAGTCGGTATCCTCGACGACGTCGTGGAGCAGTGCCGAGCAGATGCTGGTAGAGCCGAGCCCAATCTCCGAGCACGCTATCTGTGCCACGGCGATGGGGTGCATGATGTAAGGCTCTCCCGACAGTCGCCGCACACCCTTGTGAGCCTGCCGGGCGAAGTTGAAGGCTTTGGTGATAAGGTCAACTTTCTTGCGGTGGCGCGAGGCCAGGTAGCTGTTCAGCAGTTCCTGGAATGCTCCGTTTATCAGTTCATCGTCGGCTTGTATTTGTTTTCTCTCTTCATCGTCCATATTTGTTCCTCCTTGTCTGGCATGTGCCTGAAAAATGTCATTTCCTTTTGCGTGAGCGGCTTTTTGCCTTTGCCTTCGGCTTTGCCTTGGCCTTTGCTTTGGCTTTCGGCTTGGCCTTTGCCTTGGCAGCTGCCTTCCACGTCTTTGTGCTTGCCTTCCTGCTCTTTCTGGCAGTGGCCTTCGTCGTCTTGGCCTTCCTGCCCTTGCGGACGGTGGCCTTGCGCCCCTTCTTTGCCTTCTTGTAGGTAGTGAAGGTGGGCTGGTCGTCGGGAACGGCCACCTCGTCGCGCTTGCTCAGAAGTTCGCTGGCGTTATAGTTGTAGATAGAGTCCTGGTTGTCGATGAAGCGTGTGACGTCGTTTATCGCCAGCTTGATGGCTGAGGGCTTGGTGAGTCCTGGCACTACGTCGCGGCGGTACTCAGGGTTGAGCGTGCGCAGCATGTCGATGTCGATGCCGAGCACGGCAGCAACCTGCTGCAGGTGAACGTTCCGGCTGACGACGACGGTGTCGGTCTTCAGCGGCAGGCGTGTGCGCAGCGGGCAGATGTTGTGTGCCGAGTAGTAGGTCATGATGTAGTTGGCAGCGATGAATGCCGGCACGTAGCCACGGGTCTCGCGGGGCAGGTAGGGGTAGATCTGCCAGTAGTCCTTCACGCCGCCGGCGCGGTGGATGGCCTTGTTGATGTTGCCCGGTCCGCAGTTGTAGGAGGCGATGACCAGGCTCCAGTCGCCGAACACCTTGTAGAGGTCGCTCAGATAGTGGGCGGCGGCGTAGCTGGCCTTGACGGGGTCGCGGCGCTCGTCGACGAGCGAGTTCACCTCGAGTCCGTACTGCTTGCCGGTGGTCAGCATGAACTGCCATAGCCCGGTGGCACCTACGCGCGACACGGCCTTCGGGTTGAGGGCCGACTCGATGACGGGCAGGTATTTCAGCTCCAAGGGCAGGCCGTAGGCTTCGAGAGCCTCCTCGAAGATGGGCATGTAGAAGTTGCAGGCGCCCAGCATGTAGCTCACCGAGTGGCGCAGTCGGCCGCTGTAGCGGTCGAGGAACTTCTGGACGACGTCATTGTAAGGCATCTCCATGATGGTCGGCATGCGCTTGAGGCGTTCCAGGTAGACGTCGCGGTCGAAGGTGGGGTTCTCCTCGGTCGTGCGGCAGTCTGCATCCTCGCTGAGGTAGGTCTTCGACATGTAGAGGTTCATGAGCGAGTCCAGGTCGTAGGTCATGGCCTCGGGGAAGTCGATGATTTCCTCGTTGCCCTCCTGGTCGGTCACCATGACCTCGTCTTCAGTCATTTCAATCTCTTCTTCCTCTTCCTCGTCTTCGTCGTCGAGGTCGAAGACGTCCTGTGCCATCATGGCACTGGCAGAGGCAAGCATCATTGCAAGCAGTAACAGGTATTTCTTCATAATTCAGTCGTGTTAAAAGTTAAGGCTGCAGTTCACCCCGAGCGACGAGGCATAGATGGGGTTGTCAGCCAGCGGGTTGCCGATGACGGTGGGCTGTACCTTCAGGCTCAGGTCCTTCGAGATGTCGAAAACCGACAGCTCGGCGTCGACGTAGGCGTCGATGACGCTGACGGCGTAGATGCCCACCATCACGAAGAAGCTCAGGTCGCGCCAGCGGCGGTATTTGTCCTTACGCTTCTTGAAGAGCGTCTTGTAGCGCTCTAAGTTCTGGTCGTTGATGACGCGGCCCAGGTGCATGAACTTCATGTAGCTGGCCGTGGCGGGGTCGTCGTCGGAGATGTCGATGAAAGCCTGCGAGTAGTCCTTGTACATGGTGTTGTTCCACGTCAGGGCGTAGATACAGCCCATGAACCCTCCGTAGACGATGGGCAGCTTCCAGTATTTGCGGTTGTAGATTTGTCCGCCGCCGGGAATCACCAGGGCCAGCCACAGGGCCCGCTGCGGGCTGGGCACCCAGGTGGCCCAGTCGCGCTTCTGCTTCTTTTTCGGAGTCAGGGTGGAGTCGGGCAGCGGCAGCCTCATTTCCAGCTGCTTGACCTCTTGCTCCACAATGGTGTCGAGCGGCGCCAGGTCCTGCAGCAGTGCAGAATCGCTGCTGATGACAAAGATGGAGTCGCTGCCGACAGGCTCATACCGCGTGGAGTCCGTCTGGGCCAGACAGCCCATACAGCACAGCATCATCAGTATGGCTAAAACGGTCGTCTTCATTTCACTTCTTTCCGTCCAACACGTTCATGATACGCTCCAGCTCTTCCTCATTCTCGAAGGCAATGCTGATCTTCCCCTTGCCCTTCGGCGAGCAGGTCATCTGCACCTTGGCCTGGAAGAAGTCGGCCAGACGCTGGCGCAGGGCGTTGTACTCGGCGGGCAGCTGGCTTTTTGGCGTGCCGTCCTTTCTGGCGCCCGGCATTTCCTCGCCATTCTTTATCTGCTGCACCATCTCCTCTACCTTGCGTACGGAGTAGCCTTGCTTCTGCACGTCCTTGAACAGCTTGATCTGCTGGCTGGGACTGTCGAGCGACAGCAGGGCGCGGGCGTGGCCCATGTCGATCTCCTTGTCCTTCAGCGCCATCTGTACCTGTGCGGGGAGCTTCAGCAGGCGCATGTAGTTGGTGACGGCAGCACGGCTCTTGCCGACGCGCTCCGAAATCTTGGCCTGCGTCATGCCCGTCGTCTCAGCCAGATGCTGATAGGCCAGGGCAATCTCAATGGCGTTCAGGTCCTCGCGCTGGATGTTCTCAACCAGTGCCATCTCCATCACGTTCTCGTCCTCGACGGTGCGGATGTAGGCCGGTATTGACGTCAGTCCAGCCATCTGCGAGGCGCGCCAGCGTCGCTCGCCGGCAATGATCTGATAGCGGCCCTCGCTGACCTTGCGCAGCGTGATAGGAGCGATGATGCCCAGTGCCTTGATGCTTCCGGCCAGCTCCTGCATGGCTTCCGGGTCGAACTCCCGGCGCGGCTGGTCGGGGTTCGGCTCTATCTGGTCGATGGGAATCTCGTTGAGGTTCGACGAGCCGCCAGTCTTCACGTCCGATGTGTCAATCAAGGCATCTAAGCCGCGACCGCTGCCTATGTCGTCCAGCCCGCGCCCCAGGACGCTGCTGTTTGCGTATTTCTTCTTTACAGCCATTACTTATTCTTGTTTATGATTTCCTTGGCCAGGGCCAGGTGGTTCTTTGAACCAGTCGAGTCGGCATCGTAGAGGATGACGGGCAGACCGTGGCTGGGACTCTCCGACAGCTTGACGTTGCGCTGAATGACGGTCTTGAACACCAGTTCCTGGAAGTGGCGCTTCACCTCGTCGTAAATCTGGTTGGCCAGGCGCAGGCGCGAGTCGTACATCGTCAGCAGGAAGCCCTCAATCTCGAGTTTCGGGTTCAGTCGCGACTTGATAATCTTGATGGTGTTCAGCAGTTTCGAGATGCCCTCCAGGGCAAAGTACTCGCACTGCACGGGGATGATGACCGAGTCGGCGGCCGTCAAGGCGTTCACGGTGATGAGGCCCAGCGACGGCGAGCAGTCAATCAGTATGTAGTCGTATTCGTTCTCAATAGGTGCCAGAATCTGCTTGATGACGCGCTCGCGGTCGTTCAGGTTCAGCATCTCAATCTCAGCGCCCACCAGGTCGATGTGGCTCGGAATGATGTCCAGCCCCTCAATGTCGGTGGTGTAGATGGCGTCGTGGACGTCGGCCTTGTCGATGATACATTCGTAGATGGAGCAGTCTACCTCCTGAATGTTCACGCCCAGACCGCTTGAGGCGTTGGCCTGCGGGTCGGCATCGATGACCAACACTGTCTTCTCAAGCGTAGCTAACGAGGCGGCCAGGTTAATGGTCGTCGTTGTCTTTCCCACGCCGCCCTTCTGGTTGGCTAATGCTATGATTTTTCCCATTTTCAATCCTTTTTTACCTTATTTTAAGCAATACAGACTGCAAAGATACATAATATTTATGAGACGCAACACACTTTCGGCGGAAATTTAGCATTTTTCGACACATTATAACATTATAAGCCTCCTCCGGCGCGCGTGTAAGTGCCAGCGCACGCGGAAAGCAGCACACTTGGCTCAGCAAGCGCCTCAACGTCAGCCTCTTCCGTTTTCAGGATTCCTCTGGAATGCCTCTGGCTATTGCGTATGTCAAACGAATCGCGGGAGAAAGACGACACTTGCCCGGTCTATCCCCTTGAGTCATTCTAAGGAATATTAGAATTTAGGAAGGCTGGCGTAATCAGCAGAAATAGGCTCGCTTTTTTTGGTTAGTTCGTATTTATTTAGTAATTTTGCAGCGAAAGAACAAAAAACGAACAAATATGGCAACTTACACAATCACATTGAACGAGCGCACCACCAGTGGTAAGGCCTTGATGGCTTACTTACAGGCATTGGGTGTATTGATGCACAAAGTGTCTCCCAAGGCCAAGAGCAGCTACCTGCGTTCACAGGAAGACAAGAAGGCTGGACGTATTGAGAAATTCTCTTCCTCGGAAGAAATGTTCAAGTCGTTAGGCATCTGAGCGTATGTATGTAGTAAGAATGACAAAGACGTTCCGAAAGGACACGGAACGTTGTCGTAAGCGGGGCTATGACATGGAACTGCTGAAGACAGCCATCCGGATTCTTGAGGCAGATGGGAAACTCCCAGCAGAATTTCGTCCTCATAAACTGTCGGGCGACTATGTAGGCTGCTGGGAATGTCATCTGAAGGGAGACTGGCTGCTGATATGGGAACAAAATGACACGGAACTGACGTTGCTATTCACTGGTACAGGTACACATTCCGACTTGTTCGGATAATAGTGCCAGCGGAAATCGGAGGGCCAGGTTTTTGATTCTTCTATAGTACAAGGAATCAAAACCTGTCACTCTGGTTTACAGAAATGATTGTGAAAATCACCTCTGATTTGTTATTTCGCTGATAATGGTGACAATGTCGGCTATGTTGACAACACCATCGCCGTTCGCGTCGGCAGATGTAGTACTGATGATATCGTCAGGATTGATGATTGTATTTACGACTAAAGAAATGTCTGCAACATCGACCTCAGGTCTTCTCTTCCCGTCATACGTACCTCCATCGCTCTTCCTTTTCAATAACTGTCTGCAAAAGTAGCGTTTTTCCCTGAACCTTGCAAGAAAAAGGAGGAAAAAAGTTTCTTCATTGCTTTGCACAAGCACCGACTATGCTAATACTTTTCGCCAGCCTTCCGCAACGGAGGGCTGGCGAAATATTTTTTAGGCAGACAACCATATAGACAGATTGTAAGAGTGTTCAGAAATGATCACCGGAACCACATAACTCCCTTTTTCCCGTCGTAAACGTTTCCGCTATATAACTAATGACAGGAGCAAAGCCAACGACTGCTCCTGCCAACTTTCAGAAATAATCACAGAACCGTCTCCGATTCTCTGACTCCATGAGTCACTCCCTAAATACCGCCCAGCTGCTGGGGATGCCATCCACCCCACTTTCCCAGCCAGTCATGGAAGAAGCCTTTACGAACGTGCCATAAGAGTAAACGTTATTTAACCAGCCTGAAGTGGAATACTCTCCTAAAGTGGTAGCAAGACACTTCACATAGCGAAGTTCTGAACAACGACTGAACATCGCATAATAAGCACCCTCTGGTACTACTGTGGCAGGGAGTTCAGGTGCCCTTGTCAGTTTTTTGCAGCTGGTGAACATCTGACTATAGCAATATTTTGTCAGCGTCGTTGCAGGCAGGACAATATCCTTAAAGGGATGGTTTATGATATTCCCACTCGTGTTAAACAGACAAGAAAAAGCATTATCGGCCGTCAGCTTTTTCAGGGTACTGAATGAAGTGGAGTTAATCAGGCTCATCAAGTTTCCATAAATATAGCAGTCTCCTCCCGACACTTCAAATTTCGTGTATTTTTCAAAAGAAGTATAATAAGTGGTGTTATCGCCATAGAATTGCACTTTACTATTTGGCTGAAGGGTAACCAGAATATTATCACTGGAAGACACCATACTGCCGCCATCGACGCTATACTTGATAGTCAGTCCCATGTGATTCCATAAAGTGACATTAGAATACGACCCTGTAGCGTTCTCGAATGTGAGGGGTGTCGCCATCTTATCGTATTCCTCCAACTCTATTTTGGCCATATAGTATTTACCGTTCTCCATATAGATGTTATTGCGAATGGCCCAGTATTCTTTTGAGCCATTGGATGCCTTGAACAAGTAGGTATCGGGAATGTTATAACTCAGAGGCAACGCGGCATACATTTCTTTTGTTGGTGTAGTCGACGTAATGGTGAGGCCATTCGGCAGGGTGTTTTGTATCATTGATGCCGTGATGGTTACAGAGGTGACGGGTTCACTGAACGTGAACTTCGCAATAGCCTGCTTATTTTGGAGCATAGCACTGTTGAAGACCACTTCATTGCCCGAAACACTGCCCACCGTTGTAGTGGCTTCGGCATAGTCGTACTTTTCGGCAATGGTTTCAAGCTTGCCATCCTGGCCGGTGTAGTCTACCACTACACGAGGGAAGCGCAGGGTGACACTTTGGTCTGCTGCGAGAGCGTTTTCCAGTGTGCCAGTCACTGTTGCCGTGGTATTGTCCGTGTTTTCAGTTGGTGAGAGATAACCCACTTTCACATTATTCTCCAGGACATAGACTTTATCCGTAGTCTTCCATCCAGCGTTCAGTGTGTTGCCATTCAAGGTGAGTGAACGGGTGGTAGCGTCATCGGTGACCTTAGTCAACACAGCGGTAGCTTTCCACGTGTTGTCTTGCCTGATAGCTGATAACTCCGTCAGTGCATCGTCACCTGAACAAGCGGCGTAGGTTATACCTGCCATCAGCAGGATACCAATTGATTTCAAACTCTTTTTCATGATCTTGTTGATTTTATTGTTTTACTATTATTGTCTTGCTTACCAGTTGGAACCCTCGCCGTAGTTGTTGCGGCCAGTTCCTCCTGTTGTGTTATAATCCCAGCTGTTGCCATTGCCGTAGTTGCTGCGGTTCGTTCCGACTGTGACGTCATAATCCAAACTGGAACCATTGCCATAATTGCCGCGACCAATGACAACAATGCCTTCTGTATCCCAACTCTCGCCATTGCCATAGCCGTAGCGACCGATGGAGCCACTGTCGAAGCTCAGCTTCAGCGTACCGATGTAGTAATGGCCTGACTGTAGGTTCGATTCAGCCGTACCCTTGAAAATTCCCTGAGAAGAAACAGCCTTGAACCTGAAAGTGTTCGATGCGCCGTTGTCGTCGCGCAGTGACAGAAAGAAGTGGTTGGTGATTTTTTCGGGAGTGACTACAAGCGGGCTCTCCTCAGTGGCATACTGGGGTTGATTGTCGCCTGTTGCATCGAAGGCTTTCACCAACTTCCCGCCGTCAGTCCAGATTTCCAACTGATTGATGGCAATGGACGTGCCGTCAGGGTCGGTGAAGGTCACGTTGAGGAAAGCCTGTAGATGGCTAAAGGCTGCATTGCTCATAGTGAGGAACTTGCCTTCATTGTCAACTTCCTTCACGCTCGACGTAGCCTGCAGATAGGCATAGGTGGTAGAGACGGAAGCCAGTGTTCCCGTCTGTCCCTCGTAGCTCTGCGTAGCACTGTGGTTAAAGAGCGTCACGTCGTCACCAACGGCATAGGTGCCACTCAGCTCGCCACTGAGGGTGGCAAAGGCAGAATTGCCGGCACTGACACTCGCCGACAGGCTTCCGACGCTGGTGTTGGCCTTGTCGACCACCTCCACAAGATCGCCTTCGTCCCAGTTGGTGTAAAGCGTCTTTCCGTCGTTGCCTCCCACGCTGATGGCTCGTGTCCGAGCGTTGTTCCCGGCAGGTTCAGCATTGATGCAAACCCTCCAAGTCGGCAGTTCCGCTGGTTGCTCTGGTTGCTCGGCAACGAGGTCTGTATCACCCGAACAAGCCATTGACGTTGCCAGTACTGCCAGCAGGGTGATGTTCAGAAGATTTCTTTTTTTCATATTCACGTACTCTTTTGTTAAGCTTCAGATTTCATTGATGTTATGAGTTGCAGGATCGTACTAAAACATCCAGTTGCTGTCATTGGAATCATCCGACTGTCCATCACCGAATGTTTCACCTGACTGCCCACCTGGCAGGCTGCCACCGTTGGAGCTTGCACCGAGCAAAGGCTCTTTTGTGTATTCCTCGACAATATCAGTCCATGGCTGAAGGTATGGTTTTCTTCTTGTCATATATGAGTTAATAATAATTGTTAGCGTGTAAAAGGATTCCCGTCTTGAGGGCGCAGCACCTGATGCCGCCTGTACTCCCCCTGTTGTTCTATTGCTATGTCATAAGCTATTCGCGTTTAAATGTTTACCTATCTTATATTATAAAGCATCTATTTCATTAGGTGTAAGCCCCGTGTATTTGGAAATCAGTTCCATAGGCATATTGTCGGCCTTCATGCGGCGGGCATTTTCTCGCTTGTTTTCCTCTATGCCCTGCGCCATACCCTGCGCCATACCCTGCGCCATGCCTTGCGCCATTCCCCGTTCCATTCCCTGTTTATAACCATGCCGAATGGCACCGCGTTCGTTGTATACGGCATCCCAGTAGTACTCGTAGGCTCTCAGGTCTTCTTCGTTGTAGGCCGACTTCTCCAGAATTTTCAGTGCCTTGTTAGTGTCGGGATTCTCTAACAGCTCCTGGGGGACCGTCTCCGTGTCACGGTCTATCTCGGTGAGGAAGCGGAGCCACAGCACCATCATCTTGCGCTCGGCTATGTTCTGAGGCTTGCGCTCGGCTTTGCCGCTTTGCCATGCAAAGAATTTGGGCAGTTCAACAAACACGAAGCGGAGACCCTCGATGATGCGGTCGCTATGTTCCACGTTCACAATGGCATAGTCGTGGTAGAACTCGTCAGGGCCTGCATCGAAGCCCACGTCATTGATGAGGTTCAGTGCATAGACAGGCTGCAGCAGCGAGTAGTCCTCGCTCCCCTTTAGCTGCTTTATCACAGCCTTCGAGGCATTGAGAATGACGCGCTGTTGGAACTCGTTGTTCCAGTTCATCTGCATCTCCACGATGAAGTGGCGGCCGCCCGTCTCCTTGCAGCGCACGTCGACGATGCTGTTCTTTTTCCCCGGGTTCTCGGGCACCATCTCTGGCGTGAGGTACTCCACATGTTCTATCTGCTTGCCCTCGTCGAGGGGCAGCAGGGCATTGAGCAGGCTCATTACCAGGTCCTCGTGCTCACCGAATATCTTCTTGAAGGTCAGGTCGGCCTTCGGGTTGAGGTATTTTCCTTTCGTTCCTTCCATCGTTTTCTGCGCTTTATCTATTTGTTATGCAATCTTGCTGCAAACTTACATAAAAATTTTGAATTATACAACAGTCATGATAAAAAAGTAAAGACCACCCCTCTCTTTTCCGTTGTGGAAGTGACCTCCGTCACCATATTTTCAGTATCTTTGTAGTACTTTTT
>JAEEGJ010017735.1_pt1 | contig 16032 bp, 7 predicted proteins | sample 8958761 | NCBI WGS metagenome assembly JAEEGJ01 (sample SAMN16246546, study PRJNA631951) | gut metagenome | biome: gut microbiome; feature: rumen; material: RS-attached | host: Bos | place: Iran: Karaj | collected 2018-10
ACGGTGTAAGGTTAATGTCCTTGCTCAGCATCAAAGCCATACAACCCGCCACACAAGGCGTAGCCATTGAGGTGCCGCTCATGTAAGTATACCCCGTGTTAGTTTGGTAGTTCAACGACTTGATGTCGACACCAGGAGCACACACATCAGGACGGATAAGACCAATGCCAGGTTGGTAGGGATAGTCGCCAAACTCGGTGTTTTGCCAAGTGACAGGTCCACGAGAGCTGAAATATGCAGCATTGTCGTTGTAGTCGACAGCACCCACGCACACCGAACAAGTCAAGTCGCCAGGATTCTCACCCTGCACCTCGTCCATATAAGGCGGAGGACAACTGCCAGGCACACGTACATTATTCGGGATAGGATACATATATTGAGTGTTGCCTTCATTACCCGCCGCAATGGCAGCAACGATGCCCGCATCCAAAGCAGCCTCACAGGTATGACGCAACAAAGTACGGTCGGGAATGCTTGAGAGAGGCAAGCCAAGCGACATGCTGAACATATCGCAGCCATACTCCACCGCCCATTGTATGCCTTCAGAAATATTCTGGGCACCACCGTTACCAGTATTATCCAGGCATTTGACACACATCAGCGTAGCCTCAGGAGCCATACCCGTTTGCGACCCAGCTGTACCATCTCCCAATACTGTACCCGAGCAGTGCGAGCCATGTCCTTGGTCGTCCATAGGGTCGTTGTCGTGGTTTTTCACATCATAGCCATGATGAGGAAACTCAGAGCCACCATCCCAAAGGTGGTCGGCTACATCAACATGGTTGTAGTTGACACCCGTGTCGATGACAGCCACCACAACACCTTGTCCCATGTAGCCTTGCTCCCACACTTGATTGGCACCCACTTTGATGACATTCTGCGTAATTTCGCGCGTGGCCGTTGCTGGACGAGGAGCATCTGTCTCAGGAATCCAGTTGTACTCCTTGGCAAAGCCTATGATTTCGATGTCGCTACGACGAGCGATATCTTGAATGGCTGCCTTCGTAGCATCAAAATATAACGCATTCGCCATCCACAAAACGGTAGGCTCAGTGACCATGCCATTATGCTCCATTTCGGCCAGCGTGTGGCGCAAATCATACTGCGAAGCAGCAGAAAAGTCCTTCAATTCGTTGACCACAAACTCGCGCCGTTCAGCACGAGTGGTGTAATGATTGGCACGACGGTTGAGTTGTGTCCGGTCGTATTGCGATTTCATAATAACTATAACCGTCATTTGCTCGTCATCGTTGCGACGGTTCATCTCCTCGCTCAGCAGCGGGTCAATGACAGCTTGGGCAAAGCCACCCATACAGAGCAGCACTCCTAACAAAAGAAATACTAGTTTTTTCATACAGATAAGAGTTAATCATTTAAAGGTGCAAAGTTAGCAATGTTTTTGGCTTTTCTGAGTTTTATTGTTCAGTTTTGACACCTTTTTGGATTACAAAGCCAAAAAAGAAACCTTATCGGATGATTAATCTCCGTATTATAGTCAGTTCACCTTTAAAGATGCGTATCACATAGACACCATGTTTTAGTCCCTCAATCCAACAGGTATCATCCTTTACTTCAATACTTTGCACTAGTCCACCATCGATGGAAAAGACCTCGACCTTTGTCATTCCTGCGCATTGGATAGTCACCTCGTCGAAAGCAGGATTGGGAAATACACTTACTTCGTCAAGCGGATTTTCCGGTGTAGCGAACTGCATTTCCACTTCCTGACAAACGAATTCGCTTTGGCAGTCCTCGTAAACGGCATAAATACAATAGTCATAAATGCCATTTTCAACTATATCAATAGCTTTCAGCTCGTTAGTAGTCTCAATCAAAAATGTTCCACGAAAAATCTCGTATGCTGTTGGAGTGCCATTTTCGGGTGCCTCCCAAGTAAGCACCACCTGTTGACCGACTGTCTCATAGTTCAAGTTGCGTACTGGTTCACAAAACACAGGCACATTGTAGTCCGCCTCACAATTGATGGTGAAGGTCAAGGTATCGCTGAAGCCTCCGCTGTTTTGATAAATGACCCGTCCATCCTCGTAAACGATTTCAAAGCTGCATTCTTGACTCCATGCGCTATTGTGCCATGTGAGCGTCATGGTGGAAGTAATGGCCAAATCGTAAATGAAGGTGGATGTACTTCCATTTTCCATTGTCATCTGCACAGGAGGAGTGCCATCGGAAAATTCCACATTCAAATAGTTGTCTTCCCATCCATCGCCAAAGGAATCGTGCAAGTTGAAGAACACTTTACAAGCGTTTTTGTAGTTAAATGTCAACTCGGTGTGTCGGCCATCAGCATCCACGAGGTCGAGGCTAAAAGGAATGATGGCCAAATCGGTTGCTGAGGCATCAAGCGTGACACTAAAGCTAGCCTGGCCCATCAACTCAGCCCCAATCGAGCTGAACGACTTTTCGGTTTCGTTCAAAGTGAGCAATGGGTAGGATGTCGACAAGACGCCCTTCACCATCGGTGCCATTTCGTTACCTTCGTTATCAACCATGACAAAAAGATCGGCAGTCTCCCCTGGGTTGAGGAAGCCATCACCATTGGTATCGTTCGAAACGACAACAGTCGCATATTTCAACAGGTAGTCATGCACTATGACCTTATCGGAATACGCACCCACCAACTCACCATTGACAAACACTTTTACGCGAAACTTGATTTCCTGATAAGGCAACACTTCACCATCAACCGAAAATGCAAAGGCATCGTCAACGGTTATCATTTCATTAGCGGCAAAAGGCGGAAAAGCAATGGTACCTTGGGTTATGAAAACATGCTCGTTATCCACTTCCAACACTGCTGAAACACCATTAATAGGTTCATTGGATATGTTATTGAGAGTAAGCGACATAGTAACCGACTCTCCTGGATTGAGCCTGTGATTGTTGTTTCCCAAAGTGTCGCTAATGGCATAGCTTTGGTATCTGATACCCCCAATAGGGATAGCTTCGACGGCTGCCAACGCATCCACACGGCCAAAGCCATAGACATTACTCTTGCCATCTTCTATCGGGACTGCCGTTTCCTCCAACAATCGACAGATTTCCGAAGGCATCAAATTGATGTCTTTGCTCAGCATGAGCGCCATGCAACCTGCCACACAAGGCGTTGCCATGGATGTACCACTATCTGGGACGTATCCATTACCATTAATGGCCAACGACCAAATATCCATGCCAGGGGCACACACATCAGGGCGAATCAAGCCAAAAAACGCACTAATATCACTATTGTAAAGATAGTCATTATAGAAATCCATCTCACTTGAAAACCAAGTCACGGGGCCATGCGATGTGAAGGGAGCAGCATTGTCGTTGTAATCGACAGCACCGACGCATACAGAGCAGCTCAGTCCTCCAGAATTATGGGCTTGTATCTCATCCATATAGGGCGGAGGACAGTTGCCTGGTGTTCGGACATTGTAAGGGATAGGATACACGTCTAGCTTATTGCCCTCATTACCAGCTGCGATGGCGGCCACAATGCCTGCATCCAAAGCAGCTTCACATGTACTGCGCAACAGTTTTCGATCAGTAAGACCCGCATTGACAAGTCCCATTGACATGCTGAACATGTCGCAACCGTGCTCGATGGCCCATTGAATGCCTTCCGCGATATTTACCGCAGCGCAATACCCTGAAACACCCATACTCTTCACACACATCAACGTGACTTCGGGCGCCATACCCGTATGTGAACCACCTGTGCCATCACCACACAAGATGCCAGCACAATGCGAACCATGTCCGTTATCGTCCACAGGGTCATTGTCGTGGTTGTAAACATCATAGCCATGATGAGGAAATTCGTCGCCACCATCCCATAAATGGTCGGCCAAGTCCACATGCCGGTAATTGACGCCCGAATCAATGATTGCCACCACAACCCCTTCGCCCTTATATCCTTCTTCCCAAACTTGGTCGGCGCGCACTTGAATCACATTCGGCGTGATTTCTCTTATTTGTATTTGTGAAGCAGGCTTTATCTCTTCGCCATCAGGAATACATTTATACTCCTTGGCATAGCCGATGAGGGCAATGTCGTCGCGAAGGGCCAAGGATTGGATAGCTGCTTTGGAAGCATTGAAATATAAGGCATTGGCCATCCACAAAATCGTCGGTGACGACACCATACCGCGATGCTCCATTTCGGAAAGGGATTGCCTCAAATCATACTGGGAAGCTTCGGCAAACGCCTTCAACTCATTGACCACAAACTCTCGGCGTTCAGCACGAGTGACATAGTAATCCGCATGACGATTGAGTTGCATTCTGTCATATTGCGACTTCATGATGACGATGACCGCAATACTCTCGTCCTCATTACGGCTAAACATCTCTTCGCTCAACAACGGGTCAATGACTGGCTGGGCATAGCCTGAAACAAAAAGGAAAAACATTAGAAACAGAGTCAACTTTTTCATAGCTTATACAATTTGTGGTTCGTTAATACGGGACAAAGATAAAGAATATTTTTATTTTACAAGTAAAAAATATTGCTTCAACCATAATATTTCCGTTTCAATTCTCCATTTTTGATGTTTTATGCCCTCTTTTCAAGTTTTGCTATCTTTGCAGCCCAATTTTCTATCCATGTTGGAAAACAAGTACATTGAAGCTACCCTCCCGAATGGCATTCGGCTAATCCATAAGCAAAAACAAGGCGAGATTGCTCACTTGGTGCTAATGGTGGAGACAGGAACGCGCGATGAGTTGGCCCATGAAAATGGCCTTGCCCACTTTGTGGAGCATACCATCTTCAAAGGCACACAAAACCGCAAGGCTTACCATATCCTGAGCTGCCTCGACAATGTGGGCGGCGACCTCAACGCCTTCACCACCAAGGAAGAGACCTGCATCCAAGCCACTTTCCTGAAACAGCATTACAGACGCAGCCTCGACCTCTTTGCCGACATCGCCTTCCACTCCACTTTCCCAGAAAACGAATTGGCCAAAGAAAAGGAAGTCATTTTGGACGAAATCAACTCCTACTTGGACTCACCGTCTGATGAAATTTATGATTTGTTTGAGGAAATGGTCTTCAAAGGGCATCCTTTGGCACGCAACATATTGGGTACTACAGAGTTGGTGAAAGGCTTCCACCGCCAGGACATCCTCGACTTCATGGCGCATAACTACAGCACCGACCAAATGATACTGGCCTCCATCGGTGACATCAGCTTCAAGGAGTTCGAGAAGTTGGCCATGACCTGTTTCGGCAGTCAACCAACACACATTATTAATAAAAAGCGAGAGATTTTCACAGGCTACACACCAGAATACCGAACTGAGACCCGTAACAACCACCTCAGCCATTGCATTCTTGGAGGTCTTGCTCCCGAATTCAGCAGCCCATTACGCATGCCTATCGTAATGCTCAACAACGTACTGGGCGGTCCTGCCATGAGCTCGCGCCTCGGTCTTAATATACGCGAAAAATACGGTTTTGCCTACAGTATCGAGTCGCAATACACCGCATATTCCGATGTTGGCCTCATCAACGTCTATATGGGTGTCGATCCCGACTCTTTGGAGCGCGCCATCGATTTGGTACACAAAGAATTGGACAAACTCTGCACACAAGAGTTAGGTACTTTACAACTCCATCATGCCAAACAGCAGCTCATCGGGCAAGTCGCCTTGAGCTATGAAAGCGGCATGAACGAGCTGTTGAGTGCAACCCGATCGCTCATCATGGGTGAGCCAATTGAATATATGGACGACATTATTCAGAAAGTGGAAGCCGTCAAGTCCAACGATATCCTCGAAGTGGCCAACCGTGTGTTCGACAAGAAACAATTGAGTCAGATTGTGTTCAAGGGAGTCGAAGATTAATACTTTTTATAGAGAATTAAGGCGGAATATTCTAAATTAAAACGGAATATTTACGTTTAAAATCATCAAAGCATGATAATGGATAATTTTTTTCACACTGAAAAACAGTGGCTTATCTCCTGTGACGAAAAATAATTGAAAAAAAAGCTTGACAAAACTTTTACAGTTTGTACTTTTGTATCGTTGAAACGGAATAAAAACGTTTAAAACGGAAATATTAAGAGTAAGGCTTTTTTCATAATGATTTGATTTAGTTGTATGAAGGTGGAAGGTGGGTTTTTCGGCCTTCCACCTTTTTTAAAAAAAAGCTTGACATATTCAATTAGTTTGTACCTTTGTAACGACGACAATACTGACAACCACAAAAACCTACGATATGAAAAAAGGAATTCTACTTTTCATGCTATGCGGATTTGCCCTTGTTTCACAGGCCCAGCTGCAACCCATCTCCCACTGTTCGACCAACAATGTTAGCGCGACCATCCTCGGGGACGGTTCCTGCATGATCAGCCAGCAAGAAGATGAAATGGGCTTTTATTCTTGTCCAACCTGGGAAGTTCCTGCAGGCAGTGGCAAACAAACCATTTTCCAACACTCGCTTTGGTTTGGCGGCCTCGATGCTGACGACAGTCTTCATTTGGCCGCTTATAGATTCGGTCAGATTGGTCATGACTATTGGCCAGGACCGCTCAAAACAACCGTTGCCACCATCGACATGATGACAGTCCTCAAGTATCATCATATTTGGAGCCTATCCCGCGAAGAAGTCGAAAACTTCATCGCTCATCATGGAGAGGCTGGATACGAGGCACCTGAAGACGTCCTCACCTGGCCTGCACACGGCGAGGGTGATTATGCTCCCGACCTCGCTCCTTTTATAGATGTGGATGGCGATGGCGTTTACAATCCCGAAACGGGTGATTATCCCGACATCAAGGGCGACCAATGCCTGTTTTACATTTTCAACGACAGTTTTATGGAACACGGAGAATCACACGGCAAACAGATTGGCCTTGAAGTTCATGCCATGGTGTATGCCTACGATGCTCCCGATGACGAAGCTTTGAACAACACGGTATTCTTCAACTATCAGTTTTTCAATCGCTCGGTCAACGACTATCATGATGTGTATCTCGGTCTCTGGACCGACTGGGACATCGGTTTCTGGTTTGATGACTATGTAGGTTGTGATGTGCAACGCAATGCATGCTTTGGCTATAATGGCTATCCTGCAGATGGTACTGGAGAACCCATTGCATACGGAGATAACCCGCCCGTTCAGGTGTTGACCGTGTTGGCAGGAGCTTACACGGACGTCAACGAACGCTTAGGCATGACAGGATTCATGTACCACAACAACGCCGCCAATGTAAATGGCGACCCAACCGATGCAGAAGACTATTACAACTACATGCAAGGTCTATGGAAAAACGGACAACCGATGATGTACGGTGGCGATGGCTATAACAGCGGCACACTTAACCTTCCATGCAAATACATGTTCCCTGGCGACAGCGACCCCGACAACATAGGTACTAACGGCATCCAACCCGAAGGCTACGGCACCAACGGCATATACTGGACCGAAGAGCAATGCGGCAATACCCCCAGTGACCGAAGAGGTCTGGCCTCGGTAGGACCTTTCAACCTCAACGCTGGCGGAACGCAGGAACTGGACTACGCCATGATTACAGTGTGGAAAAACGAAAGCCTGTCCGCCATGGAACGCAAAGGCGAGTTCATCGACCACATCAAAACGCTGTTCAACAACGGATTTGCAAAATAACCACATTGTCTAACCATCAGAAAAACAAGAAATATGAAAAAACTATACTTCATAATGATGCTCGTCATGACAGGCATCATGGCCGAAGCACAGACCAGCATTTGGAACGGCAGTAGAAAACTATGGACCCGTGGTGAAGGCACGGAAAGCAGCCCATATCTGATTGAGTCAGCTGAAAACCTGGCCTTCTTTTCCTATATGGTCAACTTAGGCTTCGAAACCCAAGACATGTACTTTGTGTTGACCACCGACATCGACTTGAACGGCAGCGAAGACCAACCTTGGGTGCCGATCGGGTTGGGCAGCAACTACTTTTATGAAGATGGTTGCGAGAGGGTGCCCGATTCCTATTCCGCTCCCAACATCAGCTTCAAAGGACATTTTGATGGTGGCGGCCATAAAATCTATAACATTTACACAATGGATACTCCTTTGGCAGGATTGTTTGGCTCGGTTGATGGTTTTTGCGAAATCACAAATGTCAATGTTGAAAGCGGTTTTATCCAAAACGCCTTATATGGCGGAGGCATTGTCGGAAAAGGCAACAACTATGTCGTCATTTCAAATTGCTCGAACGGTGCTGACGTCTCAGGCGATTACGTTGGAGGCATTGTAGGCTATGGATGCGGCAACGTAAACCGTTGCTCCAATTCAGGCTACATCAAAGGCAATGTTGCCGGAGGTGGTATTTCAGGAACGGTGACCAGCAGAATCAACGAATGTTACAATACAGGCAGAGTCGTTGCCTATAACAATGGTAGTGGCGGCATCATGGGATCCAGCCAAAGAGAGATGACCATTGAGAACTGCTACAACATGGGACGTGTTTACGGTACGGCACAGTTTGCTGGCGGCATCGGTGGCTTTCTCGTAAAAGGATTGGTGAAAAACTGCTACAATGCTGGCGACCTTTCGGGTGGTCAAGGTACAATTGGTGGAATCATTGGCTCCAGCTTCGATGGCACGGTGGACAACAGCTATTACCTCAACACCTGCGGTGGTGAAGGTCTTGGAGAAGCCTTGACCGACATTGAAATGCGCGACGAAGCCTTCGTTGGCATCTTGAACAACGACACGGATGTTTGGGGCTTCGACGAAAACTACCTCAACGAGGGTTTCCCCATCCTTGAAAGCAGCATCTTGTCGACTATTGAAACGGAAAAAATAACGATGAGTGTTTATCCCAACCCCGCCAAAGACAACTTCACCGTGGAAGGCTCGGGCTTGCTGACCATCACAAACCTCCTTGGCCAAAAAGTCATGGAAAAAACCATTGAAAACCGACTGGTCATCACCCTTCCCGAAGGCTTGTATCTCTTGAAGTTGACCAGCGGCAACACTTCTATAACGCGAAAAGTAGTGGTTTACTAATACAGAAACAGTGTTTCTTCATATTTAAAGATTTGGTTTTAGTTGATTTGATAGAGACGGTATAGCGCCGTCTCTATTTTTTTTCACCCTCAATAGAAGCATAATACCTTTTGAATAAAACGGAATATTGTTGTTTAAAAACGGAAATTTAAACAATAAAGCGGATTTTTATAAAATCAACGATTTTTTTCTTGTTGACATACAAAGGCTTATCTCGGATGACGAAAAATAGTTGAAAAAATAGCTTGACAAAATATTATCATGTTGTATATTTGCAGCATGAAATAACCGTAATACTACTTTAAGCGGAAATTTTTTAGATTAAAAAGTTTAATCAACATGTGGCTCAGGCCAACAAATTGACAACATGAAACACAATTAACGGAATCATTCACCCTCAAAAACTAAAGCTATGAGAAAAAAAACTCTACTCCTTTTGGTGCTTTGCAGCTATTACATGGCATCAATGGCTCAGCAGCCACCTCTCTCACGCTGCAATGCCAACAACATCAACGCAACTATCATAGGCGATGGCTCTTGCTATGCGAAACTTGCCCTTATCAACCCCGACAACTGCCCTACATGGGAAGTGCCCGCTGGCAGCGGCAAAGAGACTGTTTTCCAGCATGCACTGTGGTTTGGCGGTCTCGATGCTGACGATAATCTCCACTTGTCTGCTTTCAGGTATGGCCAAGTCGGCCAGGACTACTGGTCAGGACCACTCACAACAACCGATGCCACCATCGACATGATGACCCTGATGAAGTATTATCATGTCTGGAATCTGACCCGTGAAGAAATCAACTTTTTCATTGTTCACCACGGCGAAGCGGGTTATGAGATCCCCGATGACATCCTGACTTGGCCCGCCCACGGTGAGGGCGACTACGCAGCCAACCTCGCGCCTTTTGTTGATGTGGACGGAGACGGACATTACAACCCTGAAGCAGGCGATTATCCCGACATCAAAGGCGACCAGTGTCTGTACTTCATTTTCAACGACAGTTATAGGAACCATACCGAATCAGGAGGTAGCAAAATCGGGCTCGAAGTACACGCCATGGTATACGCTTATAGAGATCCCAAAGACGAGGCCCTTCATAACACGGTGTTTTTCAACTACCAATTCTTCAACCGCTCAGCAGATGACTATCACGACGTGTATCTGGGACTTTGGTCAGACTTTGACATCGGATATGGCTGGGATGATTACATCGGCTGCGACGTACAACGGGGCTCCTACTTTGGTTACAATGGTACCCCCATCGATGGCAGCGGCGAGCCCGAGGCCTACGGCGATAACCCACCCGTGCAGGTGCTGACCATTTTGGCAGGTCCTTACATGGAAGCTGATGGTCGCGACAACCCAGAGTTCAACGGAGATTGCGATGCTCTCTTCAACGAAACGTACCCTGCCGACAAATACGCCTACAACGGCTTCAACTTCGGAAACGGCATTGTTGACGACGAACGTTTAGGCATGACGGGGTTCATGTATCACAACAATGTTGTAGGCACAAATGGTGACCCCAGTGAACCTGAAGACTATTACAACTATCTGCGCGGCAACTGGAAAAACGGCAACCACATGCAGTATGGAGGCAATGGCTTTGAAGGCCAAAATGTGGTAGGCCCAGAATGCAACTTCATGTTCCCAGGCGACAGCGACCCTTGTAACTTCGGCACCAGCGGCATCGCACCAAATGAAGACTACAACACCGGCGACAAATTTTGGACAGAGGTTGAATGCCAGAACGCACCCAACGACCGTAGAGGTCTTGGCATGGTTGGTCCTTTCAACTTCAACGCTGGCAGCACACAGGTGGTTGACTATGCCTTGACCACAGTGTGGAAAAACGACGACCATTCTGCCATGGAGCGCATGGATGCCATCATCGACCACATCAAGGACACGTTCAAAAACGGTTTTTCAAAATAACACAATCAATCATATAACACTTTAATACTGAATGCTATGAAAAAGATATACCTCATTGTCATGCTCCTCATGACAGGCATGATGGCCGAAGCCCAAACCAGCGTTTGGAATGGCAGCCGCAGACTTTGGACAAGCGGCGAAGGCACTGAGAGCAATCCCTACCTGATTGAATCGGCAGAACAGCTTGCCTTTCTTTCCTACATGGTCAACAAAGGACTCGTCACAACTGATTTGAACTTCAAGCTGACTACTGACATCGACTTGAATGGCAGTGAAGATCTGCCTTGGGTTCCCATCGGATTAGGCGACCGCTGGTTCAGCGAAGACGGTTGCGAGCGACTCATCGACCCATCCTACACCCCAGTCTATTTTTGCGGGCATTTCGACGGAAACGGGCACAGCATTTACAACCTTTATGTTAATGGAGGCACCTATGTCGGACTGTTCGGACTAGTATCAGGACAAGGTTCTTTGATCGAGAACCTCAACATCGAAAACGGTTATGTCAACGGCACCTATAGTGGAGGCATTATCGGACAATGCACGGGCGCTGTAGATATATTAAACTGTCTGAACAGTGCAGAGATTGTAGGCACAGAAGCTGCTGGAGGCATTGTCGGGCAAGGAGGAAACGTCATCCGCAACTGTAGCAACTCCGGCCATATCGTCAGTTCAAGCTATGCTGGTGGTATAGCAGGTTCACTGGCCAAAGAGCTTTACGAGTGCTTCAACACGGGCGGTATCATCGTCAACGGCTCCGCCGCAGGAGGCATCTTAGGCAGAAGAGGCGGAGGAAAGCTTATCATCGTCAACTGTTACAACCGAGGCGATCTGTCGGGCAATGCAACCCCTGGCATCGGCGGTATTGCTGGCATCGCCAACGGTAACGCGACAGACATCCGCAACTGTTATAATGTGGGTAGCATCACCAACGACAGTGGCAACGCAGGCGGATTGTTCGGCTATGATAATGTAAACAACATCAACAATGTCTATTACCTCAACAATTGCGGTGGCTGGGGACCTGGGGAGGACAAAACTGCCGAAGAAATGCGCGACCCCGCTTTTGTCGACTTACTGAATCTCAACACCAATGTCTGGGGCTACGACGAAGACAACATCAACGACGGGTATCCCATCCTGACAAGCACCCTTATGTCGACCGAAGAGACTGTCGTCAACACGATGAGCGTCTATCCCAACCCCGCTAAGAGTAGTTTCACGGTGGAAGGCACGGGCCTGCTGAGCATCACCAATGTCCTTGGACAGACAGTCATGGAAAAGCCGATTGAAGAGATGTCAATTATCACGCTCTCCGAAGGAATCTACCTCTTGAGACTGACCGAGGGTAGCGCTTCCACTACAAGAAAAGTGGTTGTATATTAAAACACGAAGAATAAGTACTTTTTTTCCATTATGATTTAGGTTTAGTTGATTTGGTAGAGACGGTGCTTGCGCCGTCTCTATTTCTTTGGATTACCTTGATAATGATTGCTTGCAATAAAATTCGATTAAAGCGGAATATTATTGATTAAAACAGAAATATTACAAATAAAACAATTAGTTTTGGAAAACAAGCGATTTTTTTCTGCTTGACATACAATGAATTATCAAAGGTGACGAAAAATAGTTGAAAAAATAGCTTGACAAAAATTTCTAATGTTGTACATTTGCAACATAAAATAACCGAAATACTACTTTAAGCGGATTATTTTGGATTAAAAGTTTAATCAACATGCGGCTTAGGCCAACAAATTGACAACATGAAACACAATTAACGGAATCATTCATCTTCAAAAAACACTAAAACTATGAAAACCAAACTCTACACCCTACTCACTGGCCTGCTGATGGCCGCCTGCATCACAAGTTACGGACAGGAAATTGTCAGTGAGTTTTCGCCCAATAACATTAGTATCTATTCCAACATCGTGGAAACCTCAGACAATCATTTGCTCGTCGGGAGTTGCACCAATTTGTATAATCGCGAATACGTGGTTTACAAGACGACGCCAGAAGGCTCTTTTATGGACAGCGTGGTTTTCTACAACGAGTACCAACTGCTTGAAATCCCCTCGGTGACCGACACTTTCCTTCTCGTGGGCTTTTCCATCGACAACCCTGGCAACATCTACAGCCTCAAGCTCACTTGCATTGACGATGACTTGAACACAATCAACGAGGCTTCAATTCCCATCGGAGAGCATTTGTATCGCTTTTGGGACTACAATGTCTTCATTACCCCTAACCTGGAAATCGTTTTCCCATACAGCATTGGAAACGGCGACAAGTTTCACATCATGCGACTTGGGCTCGATCTAAATGTAATCGAAGACAAGACCATCCCCGAAATTGCTCGTGGCACATGGAACAACAACTATACCAGCGACTCTGTCATGTTCTATACCGACATCAGCATCAGCAGCGAAACACCCTTGAAATACCATTGCCTTGGCTATTACAAAGATGCGACTGGCAATGTGGTTTTCGTCAATCACGTCCTCGACAGCGACTTCAATTGGATAGAAAGCACCGTGCTGAGTCCCTACGACGAAAGTTCCTCCTTTACTGAGGATGTTCTCACGGCCTATACACCCATCAATTCGGCACAATCCAACGAAAGATTCAATCTTATGACCACCTATCTGACCTCACCTAACTACAGCTCTTCTGCCATCATCAAGTATAACGACAAGAACGACCCTGTGGCGATGCTCACTTTCATGGGAGGACATCTCTCACTGGGTTTAGGCCAGCTTGTTGCCAAAGACTACAACACGATCTATTTCACACACGGATGCTTCGGCTCGCACACAGCTTCACACCTCGTCAGATTAAATGGCGACCTCGACATCGCCTGGGAATTGCCCCTGCCTTGTCAGACAGGAACAAGAGCCGTATTGAATTGCCTTAAAATACTGGAAAACAACGACATCTTAGTTGGAGCCATTTTGTATTACCAAAACTTAGAGCCTAAACTCAAGATATACATCATCCGCGACGACGACCCGACCACCATCCAAGAAACGGCGACCTTCGAGAAGCCCTTCACCCTCTGCCCCAACCCCGTGAAAGATCTGCTAACCCTCCGCTTCGACGACGGTGACGAGCCCGAGAGTGTTGAACTGTATGACCTTGCGGGCCGTTTGGTCGGCACCAAGCCAAACGGTCTGGAAAGCATCGATATGAGAGCGATGCCCTCCGGGGTATACATGCTGCGCGTCACCATGAAGGATGAGACGATCTACCACGAAAAGGTATTGAAAGAATAGAGCAAAGTTTTTCCATAATGATTTAGGTTTTAGTTGGGTTTTAGAGACGGTGCACGCACCGTCTCTATTCTTATAATCACTTTGATAATGATCGTTTTTCATAAAACCAGATTAAAGCGGAATATTATTGATTAAAACGGAAATATTACAAATAAAACAAATAGTTTTGAAAAAAACAAGCGATTTTTTTCTGCTTGACATACAATGAATTACCAAAGGTGACGAAAAATAGTTGAAAAAATAGCTTGACAAAACTTTATAAGATTGTACATTTGCAATATAAAACAACCGTAATACTACTTTAAACGGAAATTTTTGGATTAAAAATTAAAACAACATGCGGCTTAGGCCAACAAATTGACAACATGAAACACAATTAACGGAATCATTCACCCTCAAAAAACACTAAAACTATGAAAGCCAAACTCTACAACCTCCTCACTGGCCTGCTGATGGGCGCCTGCATCACGAGTTACGGACAGGAAATCGTCAGCGAGTTCACGCTCCGTAACGGGAATCTATTCTCGGACATCGACATCATGGAATGTTCTGACGGCACACTTCTGACAAGCATCTATCAATACAACAGCAATTACGATGCAGTTGGATTCTTGATCTGCAAAACCACGACAGAAGGCCAACTGCTGGACTCGATACAACTCGATTATGGAAAGAACCTCTGGGCCATCAACGGAGAGGCTGATAGCTTTGTCACTTCTGGTTATCTTTGGGATGAAGTCGACAGCACGCTCAGCTTCAGGATGACTTTCATTGATGCCGACCTTAATGTGACAAACGAGGTTTTGGTTCCTATCTTGGTCGAAAATTCAAACACTTGGTCTGTAGAAGATGCCATCCTTGATCCTCTTGACAATTTCATCATTACCTACTGGACGGATTACGAAATCATCGACTATTGGACAAGCGGCGGAGTGTTCCACCTCAAGCGCATCAGCCTTGACGGCACCATCATCACCGAAAGCGAAACCAACGAGTTGCTCCCATCCAACTGGTCAAACATGCATCCATCCGACACTGCTTTGACCTATTGGGATCAGAGTTTCAGGGTTTTCGACGAAGCACCTTTATGTTATTACAAGTTGGGCGGCTATATCGGGACTGACGACAGCCATCCCTGGCCTCTCTACACCTATTTCTTCGACGAAAACCTCCATCTGACCAACACCATTGTGTATGACTATGTAGCAGAAGACACTTATTATGATTGGGTAGGAGACGAACATCTCATCCTATTCGAGAAGAGCACCTTCAAAGAAACCTACCTTATGGCCGCCCAAATCCACTATCCCGACAACCGGTTCGAGACTTCATTGGTCAAGTACGACATGGACCATAATGTTTTGGCCACAGCAAAGATTGAGCCTTCTTCACCCATTGGGTATGGAAATCCCATAGAGACCGTAGTGGCTGACGGAAACTCCATATTCCATGCATACAACACTAGGCCATCTACTTACAGCGAGGCAGTCGGACTAGTCCGTTTGGACAACGACTTGAATATCCTATGGAACATCGTTCTACCTGGAGGACAATACAACTTTGCTTACGGCAAGTGCTTAAAGGTGCTACAAAACGGCGATGTGGCCATAGCTTTCTACACCACTTATGGAAACAGCGGCGACAAACTTTATTTGTTCATCATCCACGACGGTTACGACACCACCCCAGAACTAATCATGACAAAATGCCCTTTCACCCTCTGCCCCAACCCCGTGAAAGATCTGCTAACCCTCCGCTTCGACGACGGCGACGAGCCCGAGAGCGTTGAACTGTATGACCTTGCAGGCCGTTTG
>JAEEGJ010017740.1_pt1 | contig 16030 bp, 14 predicted proteins | sample 8958761 | NCBI WGS metagenome assembly JAEEGJ01 (sample SAMN16246546, study PRJNA631951) | gut metagenome | biome: gut microbiome; feature: rumen; material: RS-attached | host: Bos | place: Iran: Karaj | collected 2018-10
GCGTCCCCGTGTGGAACGGTCTTACCGCCGAAGCTCACCCCACTCAGATTCTGGCTGACTTCCTCACCATTCAGGAGCATACCGACAAGCCCCTCAACCAGGTGAAGTTCGCTTATATCGGCGATGCTCGTTACAATATGGGCAACAGCCTGATGGTCGGTGGTGTGAAGATGGGTATGGACATCCGCATTATCGCCCCCAAGAAACTGCAGCCAGCCAAAGATCTGGTCAAGAAGTGCCAGGAAATCGCCAAGGAAACCGGTGCCAAGCTCACCGTCACCGACGACGTTGAGAAGGGCGTGAAGGGTCTTGACTTCATCTACACCGACATTTGGGTATCGATGGGCGAACCCGACAGCGTGTGGAAAGAGCGCATCAATATGCTGATGCCCTATCAGGTCAATGCAGAACTGATGAAAAAGACAGGCAACCCCAAGTGCAAGTTCATGCACTGCCTTCCTTCGTATCACAATCTGGAGACCAAGGCCGGCCGCGATGTTTATGAGAAGTTCGGCTTGAACGGTATCGAGGTCACCGAGGACGTATTCGAAAGCGAGAACAGCATCGTCTTCGACGAAGCCGAGAACCGCATGCACACCATCAAGGCCGTTATGGTGGCCACGCTGGGCGACTAATAGTCCGATGATATTAATAATGAAAGGAGCCTCAATCGAGGCTCCTTTCGTGTTTTTATAACATCAGCAATATCCCATATACCACCACTAACAAGAAACTGTGCTTGACCTGTCGGCCCAAAAACGGGTCAAGCAACTCGGGCTTTGTCTTCTTGATGGCGATCAAGTCTTTGATGAATAGGATGGCAAGCAATAAGAACAGGTAGGAATACCATGCCGCATGGTGCAAAACGAGATAAATGGTAAGGCAGACGAAAGCCCCACCGATGAGCAGGCAATGATAAATAAAAGCCTTTCTCAACCCCAATTTCACCACAAGGCTGTTCTTGCCCGAGGCCTTGTCGTTCTCATAGTCACGCATGTTGTTAATGTTGAGCACGGCATTGGAGAGGAAACCCATGGCCGTTGCCGGAAGAAAGACGCTGAAATCGAACCAAGGAGCAGACAAATAATAGGTACCTGCCACGGCTGCCCAACCAAAGAAGAGGAAGCAGAACAGGTCGCCCAGGCCGCGATAGCCATAAGGACGTTTGCCCAAGGTATACAATAATGCTGCCAACACTGCCCCTAACCCCAAAACGGCAAAAACCGCTAATTCTTGCCATGTCAAACCCGAGAAAACGAAAATCAACAAAGCGCCTGAAATCAGGCATAACATAGCCGTAAGAGCCAAGCCTCGTTTCATCTCTTGTTCAGTAATGGCACCACTTTGCATCTCGCGCTGCGGGCCAACGCGCTTCATGTTATCGGTGTCTTTCTTGAAGTCGCCGTAGTCGTTGGCGAGGTTGGAGAGAATTTGAAGCAACACGGCTGTGATAGCAGCGAAAAGGATGGGGAAGGGATAAAAAAACTCTCCGTTGATGGCCAGGCGAGCTGCCAAAAAACCTCCTAGTAGCACCCCTGAAAAAGAGAGCAGCACCGTCCTCGGACGGGCTGCTTTTATCCATGTCTTAAACTTTGCCATAGTTGTTTATTTCACAAAACCTACAAAACTCACAAAACCGCTTTTATTAGACAAGGAAAGCAGCCAACCGGCATGCTTTCCTACGCATCCTTACGGATGCCTCTTGGGTTTTAACTGTATTTTCTGATGGGGAAGCCATCGGAGGCGTATACTTCATTGCTTTCTGAATCAAAGAAATAACGTTCGATTTCAGCAAACCTTGGATAGAAATTCACTAGTATGCCGACAGAAGCCTTTAATAGTCTCATATAGTTGAACAGCTGAGCTTTATGTTCATTACTTAAACTTTCGACTGACTTCAACTCAACAATGATATCATCATTTACCAAGAAATCCAACCGATATGTAGTTTCCATTTCCTTGCCGTGATACAAGGGATGAAACGTCAACTCTTTCTGAAAAGGGATATTTCTTTCCGACAACTCCAGTTGAAGTCCTTCTTGATAGACTTTTTCATTCAGCCCAGGCCCAAGTTCCTTATGGACTTCGTGAATCGCCCCTATCGTATCGTAAGCATAAGCCTTTAAAGCCTCAACATCTATCATATCAATTGAGTTTTAATGCCCGACTTTAGTCGGGGTGGCAACGGCAAGCGGTTGCGAGCCGTTGCTTATTCCCACGACTTTAGTTTTGAAGGTTTTGTCGGTTTTGTGACAAAGAAAATTATCTCCTTCTGCCTCCGCCACGGCGGCGAGGCGAATAGTAATCGTTGTCGTCATAACGGCTGGCGCCACGGCGACCACGGTTCGATTCCCTTGAGGAAGAACTGCTGCGCGAAGAACTACCTCTCGAGCTGCCACCTCTTGAGCTGGAGCTTCTCGAAGCACCGCCACTCTTCTTGGCACCAAAACCACGCTCAGCGTTGCGCTGCTTGCGGCTCGGGCGGTCGTCATCGTCGATGAAAACATCAATGTCGTCCAAGTGGTTTTTCCAGTCAGGATCGAGCCACTCGCGGCCATCGCGCGAACGCTCCGACTTGTAGTAAGTCCTGTCGTCATCGAAGTCCTTCTTTTTCTTCTTCGATTTCTTCTCGAAGAAGTCGTCGTCATGACGTTCACGTTTCTCGCGGAAGTCGTCACGCTCCTTGCGGCTCTCACGGAACTCGTCGCGGTCGCGACGTTCCTTGCGTTCTTTCTTCTCGCCGAAGTCTTTCTTCTCGCCGCTGCTCTTCTTGCGTTCGGGCTGGTCTTTGGCCACCTCCACCACGATGCCGCGCGGATTGTTGTGCGGGTCGGCGAAGCAGTCGAGAATCAGCGGGACGAAGCTCTCCTCCACGTCGACGTAGGAATAATCGCCATAGAGGTCGATGCGGCCAATTGGGATGTTCTTCGAACGGGTGACGTCGTTGATTTTGCCGATGATCTTCTGCGGCAGGATGTGGTCGTTCTTGCCCATGCCGAAGTAAAGGCGCATCATGGTCTCGTCGCGGTGCTCACGCTCCTTCTTGAGTTCCTTACGGTCTTTCTTCTCGTCGCGTTCGTTGACGTTGAGGTCGACAGCGTCTTTGTAGTAATCCAAGAAACGGTTAAAGTTGAGTGCCACCATGCGGGTGATGAGTTCCTCGCGGCTCATCCAGTCGAGCTTGCGGAAGACCACAGGCAGGTAGTCGTCGATCTCCTCGCGGTTGATGTCAACATGCTCGATGCGGTCGATGTGGTTGAAGAGTTGCTTCTCGCACACTTCCTTACCCGTCGGGATCATGGCCTTTTCGAAGGGACGGCCCACAATCTTCTCAATCCTCTTGATTTTGCTCTTTTCACGTAAATTAATGAGGCTCAAACAGATACCGCGCTTGTCGGCACGACCCGTACGACCACTGCGGTGCACGTAGGTCTCGATGTCGTCAGGCAGGTTGTAGTTGATGATATGGGTCAGCTCCTTCACGTCGATGCCACGGGCGGCCACGTCGGTAGCCACCAGCAGTTGCAGGCTACGTTTGCGGAAGTGGTCCATCACATTGTCGCGCATGCCTTGCGAGAGGTCGCCATGCAATGCGGCGGCGTTGTAGCCGTCTTGGATGAGGTTGTCGGCAATCTCTTGGGTCTCCAGCTTGGTGCGGCAGAAGATGATGCCATAGATGGACGGTGTGTAGTCGATGATGCGTTTCAGCACTGAATAGCGATCCTTGGCGGCCATCATGTAGTAGATGTGGTCGACGTTGGCGGTGCCACTGTTGCGTTCGCCCACGGCCACCTTCACGGGGTCGGTCATGTACTTGTTGAGGATGGCCTCCACCTCCTTCGGCATGGTGGCCGAGAAGAGCATGGTGTGGCGTCCTTCCTTGGGCATGTACTCGAGGATGTCGTCGACTTCCTCTTGGAAGCCCATGTTCAGCATCTCGTCGGCCTCGTCGAGGATCATCGTCTTCACGTTGCTGAAGTCGACGCGGTTGCGGCGGATCATATCGCGCAGACGGCCGGGTGTGGCCACGATAATCTGCGGTTTCTTGGCTAAGTCTTTGAACTGAAGTTCGATGCTGGCGCCGCCATAGACGGGCACAATCAGGATTTCTGGAATGTACTTGGCATAATTGCGCAAGTCGCGGGTGATCTGCATGCAAAGCTCACGTGTCGGACAAAGGATCAACGCCTGGACGCAACGTTGCTCGGCGTCGATTTTGTTCAACAGGGGCAAGCCGAATGCGGCAGTCTTACCCGTTCCCGTCTGTGCAAGGCCCACGAAGTCAACATCTTTCTCCAGGAGCACAGGAATGGTCTTTTCCTGGATGGGCATAGGATTCTCGAACCCCAGCTCCTTAATAGCCCTCAGCAGAGCGGGATTCAATCCAAAATCTGTAAATTGTGACATGAAATAAAATTAAGGTGTTTAAATGAGGCTGCAAAAGTAGTAATAATTAACGAATTAAGTCGCATCGGCCTTTATTTTTGCCGAAAAAAAAGCCGTTTGAAGCCTTTTTTGCGTACATTTGCCTCTTGGAAATGAAACGGAGAACCTTTTTTGTGCTGTTGCTGCTGCTCATCGTGGCGTTCACGGTCTTCTTCTGTGGGAGACGGTGCAAGCACGATGTGCCCGTCATCAATGTCGACAGCCTCTTTGTCAACCTGAACGACGAAATCGTGGCCAAGCGTGCCCAGCAGGCCGACAGGTTGTTCAGCGACTTGAACCAGGCGGGCATGAATGGCGTGGTGCTCTATGCCGAGCAGGGACAGGTGGTTTATGAAAAAGCCTTCGGGTGGCGCGACCTGAGCAAACGCCAAAAGGACTCGTTACGCGTTGAAGATGTTTTCCAGCTCTCGTCCGACTCGAAGATGTTCACCGCCGAAGCCGTCATGCTCTTGAAAGCGGAGGGCAAGCTCGACTACGACGACGACGTGCGCAAATACATCCCCGAGCTGCCTTACGAGGGCATCACGATAAGGATGCTGCTCACCCACCGTTCGGGCTTGCCGCGCTACGACTCGATGGCCGACGAGCATTGGCCCGACCGCAAGAAACCTTTCTCCAACGAAGCCCTGATCAAGATGCTGGCCGAGAAGCGCCCCGAGGTGTATGGAACGCCCGATGCGGGTTATTTCTACAACAACATCAACTATGCCCTGTTGGCCTCGGTGGTGGAGCGGGCCAGTGGACAGCACTTCGAGGACTTCATGCGCGAGCGCGTCTTCGAGCCTTTGGGGATGACACACAGCTTCATCTACTCGATGCGTGGCGAGACCACCGTTCCACCCACTCTGCCCGTCGAAGCACACGGCCACGACCTCTATAGAAAAGGACCGGAAAAGACGCCCAACAACTACCTCAACGGCGTGATGGGCGACAAGATCATGTTCTCAAACGTGGAGGACCTGTGGATCTTCAACCAAGCTTTGGACAACCACGTGTTGTTGCCCGACAGCCTGCAGGCGGAGGCCTTCAAGCCCGGCTCGCTGGCGTGGAAAAACGACGAGAACTACGGTTTTGGCTGGCGCATGAGCAAGGACCATCCCGGCATGTATTTCCATTACGGATGGTGGAAGGGCTACCGCAGCGCCATCATCCGCGACGAGAGCAGAAATCGTTTCCTTGCCATGTTGTGCAACACCACCTACAACTGCTCGCCCGATCCCATCTGGGAGTTCATGTGCGACACCTCGGTGCAGCTGCCGGAGGCGGAGGCGCTGCCAGAATAAAACAAAAAGGGTTCCAAAAAAGGACTGGAAACCTAATTGAGAATCGAATATTTGACAACAGACTCGTATCCCCAAATAAAAAGAGGATGACCTCGTTTTTGTCATCCTCTCATTTTCAGCTATTGAGATTATCCTTTACTTCACCACCAGCTTGAATCCCACGCCATGCACATTCACGATGTCGACATCAGGATCGTCCTTGAAGTATTTGCGCAGCTTGGTGATGTAGACGTCCATCGAGCGGGCGTTGGTGCGGTTCTCCTCCTCCCAGATGGTCTGCAGCACATGGCGGCGTTCCAAAGTCTCGCCCGTGTGCTCACAGAGCATGTACAACAACTCCATCTCCTTGGAGGTCAGCTTGCGCACCTCGCCCTTGGCGTCGGTCAAAGTGAGATGCGGCACGTTGAAGGTGAAACCACCCATGCGGAACTCGCAGGCTGGGGTGTCGGCCGGCGAATAGGTCAACCAACGCTCCCACACCTTGATGCGGGCCAACAGCTCGTCCATGCTGAAGGGTTTGGTGATATAATCGTCGGCACCCAAGCTGAAGCCCTCCAAAATATCGTCCTGCTCCTTCTTGGCCGTCAGGACGATGACGGGCATCATAGGCTGTACGGCCTTGATCTGCTTCAGCAAAGTGAAGCCATCCATCACAGGCATCATCACATCGGTGATACATAAGTCATATTGCACATCGCGCAGGCTGTTCCACGCCTCCTCTCCATTTGAACATAAGGTGGTGGGGTATCCCTGTGCATCAAGGAAAGCCTTGACAATCATACCTAATCCACGATCGTCTTCGGCCAATAAAATCTTTAAACGTGACATATAAGATTAACTCCTAAAAAACAATTTAAATAAATACTGCTCGTGTAACGGGCAAAAGCCCAAAAATGTTGCGCAAAGATAGTGTTTTTTTTTGATATAACCATCACATTCTTAAAGATTTTGTCTTATCTTCGCAGCATCTTAACACTTAGAAATTATGAAAATCGACCTTACTCACGTCCAACCCTTTTTGGACAAAAATCTAAAAAGCAATTTAGAATCAAGAGTTTCAGAAGTTTATGAAACCATCTTCAATAAAACTGGTGCAGGCAACGACTTCCTCGGCTGGGTGAACCTCCCTTCGGAAATCGACGAGAGCCTGCTGGCCGACATCGAGAAGACCGCTGCCGACCTGCGTAAGAAGTCGGAAATCTTTGTCGTCATCGGCATCGGCGGCTCCTATCTCGGCGCCCGTGCCGTCATCGAAGCCTTGCAGAACCACTTCGCCCCGCTCACTGGCGAAAAGCCGCTCATCGTCTACGCTGGCCACAACATGAGCGAGGACTATCTCCACGACCTCTTGGCTATCCTCGATAAGAAGGACTACTCGTTGGCCGTCATCTCCAAGTCGGGCACGACGACGGAGCCCGCCATCGCCTTCCGCATCCTCAAGCAACACATCATCAACAAATACGGCGAGCAGGAAGCCGCCTCGCGCATCATCGCCATCACCGACAAGGCCCGCGGTGCCTTGAAACAATTGGCCAACGTTAAGGGCTACAAGACCTATATCGTCCCCGAGGACGTGGGCGGCCGCTTCTCGGTGCTCACCCCCGTGGGTCTGCTGCCCATCGCCATGGCAGGCATCGACATCCGCGCCTTGGTGAAGGGTGCCATTGAGATGGAAAAACTGTGCAAGGCCAACCCGACCCTCGAAAACCCCGTCACGCAATATGCCGTGGTGCGCCAAGCCCTCTACGCCCAAGGCCTGACCAACGAAATCATGGTCAACTATGAGCCGCGTCTGGTGTATTTCAGCGAATGGTGGAAGCAACTCTACGGTGAGAGCCACGGCAAGCAGCACAAGGGCATCTTCCCCGCTTCGGTCACCTTCAGCACTGACCTCCACTCGATGGGACAGTATATCCAAGACGGTCTGCGCAACCTCTTCGAGACAGTGATTTCGGTCGAGAACTCGAATCACGAGCTCCGCATCCCGATGGAGAACGAAGACCTCGACCAACTCAACTACATCGCCGGCAAGCGCATCAGCGAGGTGAACCATAAGGCTGAACTGGGAACTGTGTTGGCCCACGAAGACGGTGGTGTGCCGAACCTGCGCATCGTCATCCCCGAGGTGTCGGAGAAGGTGCTCGGCGAACTGATCTATTTCTTCGAGATGGCCTGCGCCGTCAGCGGCTACATGCTGGATGTGAATCCCTTCGACCAACCTGGCGTTGAAGCTTACAAAAAGAACATGTTTGCTTTGCTCGGCAAGAAAGGATTTGAGGAACAGACGGCTGCGCTGAATAAACGGCTGAATCTTTAAATGCTGAATGCTGAATGTGGAATGCTGAATGTGGAATGCTGAATGTGGAATGATTAAAAATAAAACGAAATGGGAGATAATGTCATAAAGACTAAAAGCAGAGACTTTGCCATAGATATCATTAGAGCATACCAATGGTTATGTGAAGAGAAGCATGAATATGTTATGTCTAAACAGGTACTACGTGCTGGAACCAGCATTGGCGCCAATGTAGCAGAAGGGGTTAGGGCACAAACCAAGCCTGATTTCTATGCCAAAATGAGCATTGCTTTGAAAGAAGCAAGTGAAACCAGTTATTGGCTTGATATTATCCATGCTACAGATTACCTTCCAGATGAAATGTTTAATGATCTGAATGACAAATGTGAAGAGCTATTAAGCATCCTAACTGCCATAACAAAAAACCAGCATAAATAATCAGCATCGCTTTGCCATTCAGCATTCATCATTCAGCATTCAGAATTAATTAGTATCTTTGCACCCTCAATTATAGACAACATCTGAAATGGACGTACCTAAAGCCGACGACGTAAACTCACAGTTTACATTCACCTACGACGACATCAAAGGCACCGTGCACGTGGTTGACCACCTCACGGGCGAAGAATATGACCTTTTAAAGGAAGACACTGGCTGGTTTGATGCCGAATTCAAATTTGATGTATAAAAGAACACGGATGACACGGTTTTTCACAGATGGAATTCCGTGTAAATCCGTGTGATCCGTGTTCAACAAATTCCGTGTTTATTTCTTGCGTTTCCAGACTTGCGAACGACCTAACAGTCCGGCCCTGTCCAAAGAGCCGCGCACATTGAGTTCGTCGGTCTTCTCTTTGTAAGTCACCTTGGCATTGTAAGTCTTGGTGCTTTCAGGATCATAGATCTTGCCTTTCAGCTGGTCGCCGTCAGCCTTCATCTCCTTGAAGAGGTGTGTGCCGACCACGCCTTCGTATTCTTTGGCGTAAGGGGCTTTCATCACTTGGTATTTACCGTTGGCATCTTTTTCGTAAAGCGTGGTAATCACGGCTTCGTATGTGCCTTTCTCTTCATAGATTTTAACGGTGGAGCGCAGATCACCCGTCTTGTCGTCGTATGTGTTCCATTGGCCAATCATCTTGCTGACTTGGGCCTGTCCGAACATGGCCGTGGCCATGAAAAGGACTAAAAATAGGAGTTTTTTCATTGGATTGAGTTTTGAATCAGGCGACAAAAATACAAAAATCGTGCAAAACCCAAAGATATAGTGCTTTAATCCTTGGCAAGTTGCCTGTAGGTCACCAGATTAATCCTATACTCCACGCGGCTGTCTGTGAGCTCGTCACGGCTTTGCTTGAGTAAGGTCTGGGCTTCAAGGACATCCGACAAAGCCACCAGTCCAGCCTCGTAATAGTCCTGCGTGACTTTCAGGTTGGCCTCGGCATCGCTGAGGGCAGTTTGCGCCATGGTGATGCGCAGCCAGCTCTGTTCGAGGTTGAACCACGCTTGGTTGGTCTGCATTTCCATCTTCTCGGTGAGGTCACGGCGCGTGTTTTCGACCATTTCGGCATCGAGGTCGTGCTTTTTCAGCTTGAAGGAGGTCTTATGCCAGTCGGTGATAGGCACTTGCAGCACGGCAAAGACCATTGCATTGGGTTTGCTGTTTTCAAGAATGGTGTGATAACTTGTGCTGCCGCCCACCAACAGTGAAGGCAAGGCCTCGCCCAAGGTCATTTTCTTTTTCAGTTTCTCGGCTTGCAGTGAGAGGTCGAGGAGATGGCTTTCGTTGCGCAGCGAAACTGCTTGATTAGGTTGCTTGTAGTAAGCCGTTGGCTCGGTTTCCAAGCCCAAGGTGTCGGCGAGCACCATCGTCTGCCAGTCGGCACCGATGGTTTGTGCCAAGGCCATCTTGAGCAAAGTGATGCCATCAGTGACTTTCTTGCGGTTGAGTTGACTCTCGTTTTGCTTCACCTTCAGCTTGAACTGGTCGGTGGGCATGGCCAAACCCGCCTCGATGGCTCCCGACAGGTCTTTGTCCAAGGTGTCCAAAAGTCGGTCAAGTTGGTCCAAGGTGGCCAGTTTCTCTTGCAAGGCCACAATTTGCCAATAGAGCGTCTCGGTTTGCAGGCACACTTCGTCTTCCTTCACTTTTGTCTGGGTCTCGGCAGCTTCGATGCCCAACTTGGCGAGTTTGTTGCCATTGCGGATACGACCTCCAGCATAGATGGGCTCTGTCGCCATCGCGTTGAGCATCACGCCATTTTGCGCGAACGAATATTCCTTGTCCAAACCCATATTGGCGCCATATTCGGCATAAAGGGTATAAAGAAGCTGCCTCAACTGTGCGTTGTCGATGTCTTCAATACCGAAGGTAAGCATTGGGTTCAAAGCATCGAAAGCCACGGCTTGTGCCGACACAGTGGGGAAGTATTCGGCTCGGGCTTCGTTTTTCGTTGCCCTCGCCTTGTCGATTTCCAACTGACTGTTTTTCAGTTCGATGTTGTTCTCCATGGCCATTTCGATGCAGTCCTGAACGGAGAGGCGGAACGGTCCTTGCTGTTGGGCAAATAAGGGAAACACAAACAATATCAAACAAATTGAAAGGATAATCCTTTTCATAGTATTGCTTTTTATCACAAAACTTGCAAAACCCATAAAACAGTTTTTTAGCGTGTGCGGCACCCAACCGGGTTGCCGCAGAAAAGCAGGCCGTTCCGAACCAAGTTCGGAATGAGGGGCTGCTTTCCAACCTTCTATTATGAAGTTTTGACAGTTTTGTAGGTTTTGTGACATATTACTTACTCTTTTTAAAGATTTGCCAATACATCACGGGCATCACGGCCAGAATGATGACCATCGAAAGCACCACACCGAAGCAAATGACCACGCCCATGGGCATCCAAAGCGGGTTGCGGGAGATGATCATCGGCAACACACCCAAGGCAGTGGTGGCCGAGGTCAGGAAGATAGGCCTCATACGGCGGCTACCGGCCTTCATAGCGGCTTCCTTGGTGGGTAAGCCTTCCTCGGTGCGAAGTGTCTCGGCATATTCGTACATGACAATGCCATTCCTCATGATGATACCAATTAAGCTGACGATACCCAACAAAGAAGTCATTCCGAAGTCGAGGCCGAAGAGCCACTCGCCAAAGAAAGCGCCGAACATGCACAAGGCACTGGAACCCAAGGTGAGGATGGCCAGATTCAGCTTCTTGAAATAGGCCACAAGGAAAACTAACAGCACCAAAATGGCAGCAATCAGGCTCTTCAGCAGCTGCGGGATGACGCTGGTGTTGAGCGATGAAAGGCCACCGTATTCGATGCTCACGCCTTCGGGCAGGTTGGGTGTGATTTCCGTATTGATGTACTGCTGTATCTTCTTCATGCTCACCGTCTGCGGCTTCCAGAACTTCATGTCGGCAGCCACGGTGATGGCGTTCTTGCCGTTGCGGTGCACCAACTGCGCAGGATGCCACTCGGGACTGATGTCAGCCACCTGACGGAGCGGCACATTGGTGCCAGGTACCATGGTCGGAATCAGTTGGTTCTGGACGGATTCGTAGTTGTTGGGGTCATAGTTTTGCTGGGAGTACAACCGCACAGGGATGCCTCGACTCCCTTCCCAAACGGTGGTCAAGGGCTGGCCGTTGAGGCTGCTGGCCAAATCCAACGAGAGGAAGCCTTTGGTGAGTCCCAACCGGGCACATTCCTCGGGTTTCATGGTCACTTTCACCGACGACAGCTGCTCGTCGTAATCGGTGTGCACCCAGCGCAACTCCTTGTCAAGGGTGAGCATATAGTCCTTGATTTGCTGTGCCACAGGCGCGGTCTTGCTGTAGTCATCGCCATAAACATAAACCTCGACAGGCGTTGAAACGGCTTGATAGTCCAGTTGGCGGAAACGCACATAGGCTTCAGGGAAATAATAGGAATACTTGTCGTCCCATTCTTTCAGCAAGGCTTCGGTGGTCTTCTTTGAAGTGGTGTTGACAACCAGCTGCGAGAGGTTGGACGCGGGTATGCTAGGTGAATAGGTCACATGGAAACGCGGTGCGCTCTCGCCGATGAAAGCCGTCACGGAGGTGACGCGCTTGTCGGCAAGCATCAAGTGTTGTAACGAGTCGCTGACTTTCGTGGTGGCTTCAAGGCTGCTACCTTCGGGCAAACGGATCTCAACGGCAAAGCAGTCACGCTCGGCCATAGGCATCATCTGCACATGCAAGGCCAAAAACATCAGTACACCCAAGACGATAGAAGCGATACCCATGCCGATGGTAAACAACGGGTGCTTGAAGCAATGGCTCTGCATCTTGTCGTAGATGCGTTGCAGGAAACCGAAAAACCGCATCTGCGCCCGCACGAAGCCATTGTGCCGCGGCTTGTCTTCCGGCTTGATGAACATGATCTCCAATCCAGGGATGACGAGCATGGCGTAAGCCAAAGAAGCCATCAGCGAAAAGGCCACGGTCCAAGGGAAGAGCTGCACGAACTCGCCCAGAGGCCCCGTGATGATGCGAGTCATCGGGAAGAACATGCAGGCGATGGCGGCCGTAGCGATGAACATGGGCATGAAGAGTTCCTTTGCACTGCTCACGGCTGCATCGAAGGGCTTATAGCCTTGGCTCAACTTGTCGATATAGCCGTCGATGTTGATGATGGAGTCGTCCACAATCATACCGAGCACGACAATGAGTGCCGCCAAAGTAACGGTATTCAACTCAATGCCAAAGAGATACATCATCCCGATGCTGAATGCGGTGCAGATGGGCAGTCCCGAACTGGCAATGAGGGCCGTGCGGAAGGGGAACAGCAACAGCATGACCACGATGACGACAATCATGGAGATGAGCAGGTCGCGGAGGAATGAGCTGACAGACTTTTGCACCACTTTGGGTTGGTCGGTGATGCGATAGAGTTTCACGCTGTCGGGCAGGGTGGCCTTGAACTCGGAAAGCACTTTCTCCACTTCCCTTCCGAAGGCCACAATGTTGTAGCCCTTACGCATCTCCACGCTGATAATCAAGGCATCGTTGCCGTTGAAGTTGACCACTTTGGACGACTCGGCCATGCGGCGTTCAACGGTGGCCACATCGCGCAGACGGATGGTGTTGCCCGCCGCATCGGAATAGATGATCTGCTCTTCGAGTTCCTGCTCGCTGACCATGGGGTTCTCGATGTGCAACGGCTGGTCGAAATCGTCGCCTTGCATGGTGCCCGTGGTGGTCAGCAGGCCTTGTGAGGCGTATTGCAACATCAGTGTGTTGGGGCTGATGCCATAGAACGAGAGTTTTTCCTTGTCGATGATGACGGCGATCTCCTCGTTTTGCTCGCCCATCACGCGCACATTGCCCATCTCGGGAATGGCACGCAGGCGGTGGGTGAGGTCGTCGGTATAGTCATGCATCTCGCGGTAGGTCTTGTCGGCCGACTCCATGGCGATAAGTAGCGAAGAGGTGTTGCCGAAGTCATCGATGACAGCGATGGCCAACACGCCCGCAGGAAAATTCAAAGCCTTGGACTCGTTGATTTTATGCCGAATCTTCGACCACGCAATGTCCTTGTCTTTCACCGACTCGTCGAGGCTGGTGTAGATATAGCACATCCCCTCTTTGGTAACAGAATAGGTGTTCTTGCGGTCCACCTCGGGCATTTCAAACAGCAGCTGTTCCAAGGGCTTGGTAAGCTGGGCTTCCACCTCCTCGGAGTTGGCGCCTGGATACACGCCTGCCACGATGCCCAAGCGGATGGTATAGGCCGGAAACTCGTCCTTCTTCATGTCAACGAGGGCATAGATACCAAAGGCCACAATGACCGCCACGACCGCCCAAACAATCTTCTGCCGCCGTATGCTGCCGCTGATGATACCTCTTTCCTTCAACTTACTCATTGTCACTTTTTTACTTTGTTGGCTTTTAGCTTTTAGCCTTTAGCTATTAGCTTGGTAGCCAATAAGCTAATAGCTAACAGCTAATGGCTAACAGCCAACAACACATTCATCATTCCACATTCATCATTCCACATTCACTTTCATCCCTTCACTAACCTTCTGATATCCTTCCACGATGACGATGTCACCACTATGCAAGCCTTCACTTACTACGACTCCCGTACCGGAATAACCTGAGATGGTGATGTTTTGTCTCGTTGCGCGCCCGTCTTTTGCCACCCAAACGAACTTGCCGTCGTTGTTAATCAAGACCGCGTTGGCTGGGACAACGATGCCATTATCGACATCCGCACTCAACACCACCTTGGCAATCATGCCTGGGGTGAAAGCCTCGTCTCTTTCATCGATGAGCACTTTGACGGGATAGCTATGGGTGAGCAACGATGAAGTCATGTTCTTTTCGAGGATATGGCCTTTGCAGCGGCGGTTGTCAAGGGCGGGGATAAGGATTTGTGCCTCATCGCCGATTTGCACCTTGGCGATTTCGTTCTCCGGCACGCTGATTTTCACCACCAAGCCTTCGGTGCTGATGACTCGCATGATGGGTTTCAGCGGGGTGATGCTCTCGCCTTTCACTGCACTCAGGTTGGTGACGGTGCCATCGAAGGGGGCAGTGACGGTGTTGTCGGCCAGCATGGCATTGGCCAAGTCAAGAGCCGCTTGGGCTTTCTCGAGGTTGGCCACCATCTCGCGCCATTTGATTTCGGGGAGACTGCCGTTGTCATGTACCTTTTTCAACCGGTCGTAGGCATCTTGGGCTTGCTCAAGGGTGGCTTGTGCAGAGCGTTGCGTGCTCTCCATCTGTGGTGAGGACACGCGAGCCAGCACTTGTCCTTTGCGCACTGTGCTTCCCTCTTTTACATTAAGCGACTGCAAGGTGCCCCCATATTTGAAGCTGATGTCGACCGTGTTGCCTTCTTCAAGGTAGCCTGGGTAGCTGTTGCGCACCAAGCCTCCCACCGTGTCGATGCGCTGCACACCCACGGTGATGACGCGTTCCTCGGCAGGACCGCCAATGAGCTTCTCCTTGAGTTGGCTCGGGTCGGTTTCGCCGCAGCCCACCAGCAAGAGGGGAAGGAGCCATAATATGTGTTTAATCTTCATTTTTCGGTTTATTGTTCTTTTCCCGACTATGGCCAATGACCATGACTATGACCATTTCGTGCCTAGGGTGAAGTGGTCATAGTCATAGTCAGAAGCCATAGTTTCCAAGTTTATACATACTCTAGTTGTTTCTTATCGCCGCCATGCGGATGTCATCGCCATAAATCTTGAAACTGCGTTCGTTGGTCTCGGCTTCACCTTCGTAGGTCATGTTGAGGATGAGCGTGTTGTCCTCGTACATCTGTCCCGAGGCATGCACGCGTAGATCATTCTTTAGCGTGAGCGAGTCGCCGGTGAAAAGCAACGTGTTCTTCTTGAAGTCGCGGAGGAAGATTTCATTGTCCTTGCAGAAGGCATGGGTGACCACGACCTCGCCGCCCATGGTGTTCATCACCACGAGTACGCTGTCCTTGCCGTTGTCCAAGGCACTGATTTCCAGCTGTCCGATTTCGTTGGGTAGGCTGACGGTAAAGGAGGCAGGTTCGTCTTCGGCGTTGATTTCGTCCAAAGTGACGCTACCCGAGGTCTTGAAGCTGTAGTCGCCGCGAAACAGAGGGGCGTTTTTCTTTTGGCAGGAAGCCAAGGCCAGGAAGGCGCAGAAAAGTATGGGAATGATTCTTTTCATTATATTGAAGTGTTTGTTATCGTATTCTTAATCAACATGAAACCATAGAGAACAACTCTCAACTCAAAGCCGTCATTGCGGTAAAGGCTTTAGGATTGTCTTTCCTTGTCGTCCCTGCAAAAATAATAAGAATCCCCGAAACGGATTCAGGGATTCTTTGGTTTTTCAATAAGACGCGATTAATCGTGTCCCTACAAGGTTTATCTCACCACCAATTTCTTGGTCACCACGGCACCATTCTGTTCAATGATATTGACCAGATAGATGCCCTTGTTCCAGTCGGCGGCATCGATGCTGACCACTTGACCTTCGGCCTCGTGTACCTTTTGTCC
>JAEEGJ010017744.1_pt1 | contig 16028 bp, 8 predicted proteins | sample 8958761 | NCBI WGS metagenome assembly JAEEGJ01 (sample SAMN16246546, study PRJNA631951) | gut metagenome | biome: gut microbiome; feature: rumen; material: RS-attached | host: Bos | place: Iran: Karaj | collected 2018-10
CCTGTGCACCAATCATGCCCTCGGGATGGCTATGGGTCACTTCAGCTGAGATTTGTGCTAACTGCAAGGCTTCGTCTAATGAACTGGCATAGAATCCTACAGGACTCACACGCATGGCCGAGCCGTTGCCAAACGAGTTGTAAGGCTCCGTCAGATGGTTCGTAAGCCACCTTCCGAACATACCGCCGTAGCCTCTGTGCGGGTATTCCTCGCCATAGCGGTGGATGATTTTCACCAGCTGCTCATGCGAGTGCTGGGGGTCGTCCATCAGCCACTCTGCAACGGCACAGGTCATCACGGTGTCGTCGGTAAATGTAGACCGTTGGGTGAACAACTTAAAATTCATGTCCTTTGTCTTGTGAAACTCATAGGCCGAGCCGATGATGTCGCCACATACTGTTCCGATAATTCCTTTGTTTTGCATTCAGTTTTGTTTTAATTGGTTTGTTACTCGATTGTAGTATAATGGTTGTTGATGCCATTTGCAAGAGTTTTGCATCGATTTAACTAAGTTTAATACAATTCAATACCAACGGGCAGATGCTTAGTACCCGCATTAATTATTGCCAGAAAACTCGAAAATGTAATCAGAAACGGTAGCGCAAGCAGGTGGCCTGTTTCATGGACCACCTGCTAAATCGATATCTTACTTGCCCGCCAAAGTGAAGGTGTCGCCCGTCCACTTCAGGGTCTTTTCCGTGATGTCGTAGCCGTCATCTCCATTGTCGGAATAAAGATTTACCACGATGTCCTTTCCCTTTTGGGGTAGCTCAAGGTAGTAATCCTCGAAGTTCTTGTCGAGAGCCACTTTCTCCACCACTTTGCATACACCCAAGTCGGGAGTCATCATGTTGGTATCGGGGTCATAGTCGTAGAAAATGAAAGCCGACTCCGAGTCTTCACCCTCGGAACCGTTTATCATGTAGACCCCTACCAGCGAATGGCCGTTTTTACGATTCCAATAGCACATCTTGGTGAAGCGGTCTATTTCAGTCAACAGAAGAGAACTGATGTAGCCGTTGGAAACATCGCTAACGACGTCATACACCTCGTCATACTTCTTGTACGACTTGGGGGCAGCAAGATATTTCAGGATTTTCTTGTTGGGCTCATAACTGCCATACTTGCCGCAGAAAGCCCGGGCGAAATCATGGATGTTGGCCTTGGCGCCCTTGGGACTGACGGCAATAGACGTCTTCTTCAGGTTGCCCGGCAACGAGCCGTTTTCCTCAGGCATGGGGTCATCCACCACAACTGCCGGCTTTTTGCTAGCAGGAGGGTCTGCGTTCCCTACCACAGCATTGCCTTCTTTCGACTGCCCGCAACCCGTCAGGAACGCTACGCCAACGATGGCCACCACGACCATCCATTTGTCAAATCTTCTAAAGTTTTTCATTGTTTTGGATTTTGGTTTACACTAATTTTATTCTTAAAACACGTCGCAAAGATATAAAAAGATAATCATTAAAACAAGAAGAATGCACGTTTTTTGATAATTCTTATAATATATAGGTAGATGTCGTTCAATTGAACTTCAGAAGGAGTCCATCCAGCCTTTAAATGAAAAGCAATTAACCTTTAGATGGAACCCTTCCAAAGGCTACTTCCAAGCCATCTGAATGGCAGAAGTTATTCCAATAACCGCACAAAATACACCATTTCCATTCCAATTAGCAGCATAATTTGCGCTTTCAACTGTCATTTTCGGCCACATGGTTGGCACTTTGGCAGAAGATTCCTTCCAAAAGCTATCCAAATGCCGATTTTTTGAAACACATTTGCATGCGCAAAAAGCACGTGAAAGCATCCGAAAGAAGGGTTTTTGAACGATTTTTGCCTCCTTTTGAAGCCGATTTTCACGTGTTTTTGGAATATTTTGGCTCTGGAATCACTACCACGGAGTCTACAAAGAAATGTATCTTATTGATATACTGCACTTTAGAGAAAAATTAAGGAACAGCTATTCCAATTCCAGTTATTCCAATTAATTATTTTGAGGTTCCATTTTTCACCATTATATATATAACTACTTATATATCAATTAATTATATAATAAATAGAGAATTTGGATACCTCATTTTTTAATTGGAATAACTGGAATTGGAATAACTCTTCGCTTAGCCATTTGGCCAGATCCCCTCTTCATCTACAAGGCCTCCATATCCTCGCCATATCAAAAAACTTATTAAAACATTTCTCAAAATGAAGTAAGAAAGAAGAATTATTGCTAAATTTGTTCCCACATTACACAACTGTTTATCGTCAAACTCAATTAAAACCACTAAGTATGATACAAAAGAAATTGATATTCGCCGCGCTTGCAGCCATACTGCTTGGGGTGTGCATAGCCTGTAATGCGCCGCAACAGGACAATCAAAGAAAAGATTTAACTAAAACTAAAAAATCAATGACAAACAAGGAATTAAAAGAAAAACTGACTTTGGCTCTTGAGGATATGAAGGCCAAAGCCATAGAGATGGGAATTCATGGTGTGGCTGTTGCCTCGGTACTTAACAACGGCGATTCGGCCGACTGGATGGGCGAGATGAAGGTGGTGGGAACCCCTCTCGACCTGGAAGGCGGATATAATCTTGTGGCCGTGGCATGGTCGAAGTGTGCTGAAGTGATTGCCACCATGGCCGACAGCGGCAATCCTGAGCACAAGACGATGACGGGCGAACTGGGCTATACTGGCGGCGCCTACGGCGAGCACGAAGGCTGCAAGATGGCCTTTGCATTTAGCGGAGCAGAATCGGAAGAGGATTTGGTCGTGGCAAGATACGGCATTGAGAAGTTGAAAGGCTACATTTCAAGTCAGCAGGAACCTGACACAACCACAAACTACAAGCCCCTTGCCACCCCGCTGAAGAAAGACCAATTCATTCAGGTCACCATCGTGGTGAACGACATCCGCCGGGCAGCCAAGGCCTGGGCTGCCCTGCTGGGCGTGCCGGAACCCGAAATATGGGTGAACCACCTGAAGAGCAACGGCGAGTATCCCTACACCTACCGCGGCAACGGCGACATGCCCTGCGACCTGCAGATGTGCGTCATAGAGATGGGCGACTGGGTGCTGGAACTCCATCAGATTGACGAGAACCCGAGCACCTTCCGCGAGTTCATCAACAAGCACGGACAGGGCGTACACCACCTGGGATTCGAGGTGGGCAATGCCCGCGACGAGGTGATCAGGGAACTGAAGCAGATGGGCTTCGACACGGAGCGCACCATCGGCATCTATCCCGGCAGCAGCTGGACGATTGTAGACAGCGAGGACGTGCTGGGCGTGAACCTGAACATAAAACCGAAACGATAAAACTGTTGAAAAAAGGAATATGAAGTCTTACCCCTTGCTCCAATCACAACTGGGCGTCTTCTACGACTGTCTGAAGTATCCGCAAGTGATGCAGTACAACATCCCCTGCATCGTTCCCCTGACTGCCGACATCGACTGCGACCGCGTGGAGGCTGCCATGCAGACCATCTTTGCGGCACGGAAGGAACTGCGCATCCGCTTCTTCATCGACGAAAAGGGCGAACCACGGCAGTTTGTCGACGACAATAAACGGCTGACCGTGGTGCGTCGTGAGATGACCGAAGCCGAATTCCAGGACTATGCCCATCACGGCTTTTGCCGACCTTTCGACATCATGGGCGACGAGCCGCTGATAAGGGCCGAGATAGTGACCACGCCCGAAAAGAACTACCTGCTGGCGGACATCCATCACATGGTGACCGACGGCACAAGCTACCTGACGTTGTTCCCCCAGCGCGACCTGCCGCTGGCATACGAAGGGAAGCCGCTGCCCCCACAGGAATACGGAATGCTGGAGGCAGCCGAGGACGAGTTTGCACGCCTAGGCGACGAAGAATACCTGCGCGCCAAGGAAGTGATGAAGGAGAAATATGCGGGTGTGGATTTGGCCACGTTGTCGGCGCGTCCCGAGAATCCCGTGGGCGAGATGGGACAGGAATCTGCCTATATCAGCAGGCCGATGGTCGACGACTGGTGCAAGGAGAATGGCTTCGCGCCCTATCAGTTGTGCCAGGCGGCGTTTAGCTACGTGCTGACCCGACTGTTGCGCGAGGAGAAGGTGGCCTACACCACCATCTATCACGGCCGTCGCGACCCGCGTGTGCGGCAGGCCCATGGCATGTTTGTACGCACCATCCCGTTCATGATGGAGATTCGGAAGGAACAGACCGTGCGCCAGTATATCGCCTCCGTGCATACTGAGATGAAGGCCACGCTTTCGCAGCTGGCCTATCCATTCTCGCATTTCTGCCGCGACCTGGGCGTCCAGCCCGGCATCTCGTTCAACTTCACGGCCCTGCCCGGATGGGAGGAGGAATACCACTTCGGCGACCGCCATTGTGCGTTTGTGCAGCAAGACCGCGGCGACGTGTTCTACGACCTTCTGGCGCATATCTTCATCGTAGGCGCGAATGTGGCGGGCGACACTTCTTCCGGGGATGAATATTACGACATCCGCATGGAGTCTAGCCTGGCCATGAACAGCCGCAAGACCATGCGCATGATGGCCGATGCCATCAAGGCCACGATGGAGCAGATGATGGCGCGCCCCGACGAGGCCATCGACGGCATCAGTATCGTCAACGACGAAGAGGCCGCACGCATCATCAAGATTGGAACAGGCAAGGACATCGACGTTGACCTGAGCAAGACTTTTGCCAACCTTTTCACGGAACAGGCCCGGCGCACACCCGATTCCCCTGCCGTAGTGGATAAAGACAGCCAACTGAGCTACGGCGAGATGGACAATTACTCGAATGCGCTTGCCCAACGGCTCATAGAATTCGGCGTACAGCCCGACGATTTTGTCTGCGTCATGCTCGACCGCACCAAGGAGTTCCCGCTTTCCGTACTGGCCATTCACAAAGCTGGAGCCGCCTATACGCCCCTCGACTTCGAGTATCCCAACGAGCGCCTAAGCTATATGCTTGAGAACTCCGAATCGAAGGTGCTCATCACCTCGCACGACGTGCTGGCCGCCAAACAGGCCGAAGGCAATTTCGACACGCACGATGCCCGCACGTTCTTCATCGACGACTTCATGGCCGAGATTTGTTCCGTAGGCAGTAATAGTATTGCAGCCCCCATCGACCTTTCTAAGCCCGACGGCCTCGCCTACATGATCTACACCTCCGGCTCCACGGGCAAGCCCAAGGGCGCCATGCTCCACCAAGCCGGACTGCGCAACTTCATAGCCGTGGTCATCGACATGGAGAAGCTGACTGCAGCCGACCGCATCAGCGGCCATCGCTCGTTCTCGTTCGATGCCCATATCGAAGACATGTATCCCGTGCTCACGCTGGGCGGCTCGTTCCACGTGATGCCTACCGAAATCCGCAAGGACCTCCACGCCATCCGGCAGTTCCTTACCGACCATCAAATCACGGGCGGCGGCTATTCAACGGCCATGACCTGCCTGCTGCTCAACACCTTCGACGACCTGCCCATCCGCTTCACAACGGGCGGCGGCGAGAAGATGGACGGCGTATTCAGCGACCACATCGAGATTATCAACGTGTATGGTCCAACGGAATGTACCGACGACACCTCTTATTATAGCATCCCCCCAGGACAACGCATCGAGAACATTCCCATCGGCCAGAGTGTAGCCAACAACTGGAACTTCATCGTGGACACGGCCGGGAACCTAGTGCCGCAAGGCGTGGCCGGTGAGCTGTGCTTTGCAGGCGTGCAGGTGGGGCGCGGCTATTGGCGGTTGCCCGAGCGTACGGCCAAGTCGTTCGTGGATTGTCCGTTCGTGAAAGAAGACCGCTGGGGCCGACCTGTCCGCATGTACCACACGGGCGACCTCTGCCGTTGGAACGAAGAAGGACAGATAGAGTATATGGGACGTATTGACACGCAGGTGAAATTGCGCGGCTTCCGTATCGAACTGGGTGAGATTGAAAGCAAGGCGCTTAACATCGAGGGCGTACGTCAGGCTGCTGCCGAGGTGCGTAAGGTGATGGGCAACGAGCATCTGGTGCTCTACTATACGGCGGATGAAGGTTCTTCCATTGACGATGAAGCCATCCGTACTGCCCTTGCCGCATCATCGCTTGCCGAATACATGGTGCCCGATGCCTATATGCGTCTCGACTCGATGCCGATGACACCCAATGGCAAAATCAACCGCAAAGTGCTGCCCATGCCCGAGCTGAAGCGAAGCATCGACTTCGTGGCACCCGAAGGTGAGACCGAGCAGCTCTTTGCTACCATTTTCTCTGAGGTGCTTGGCATTGAACAGGTGGGCGCCCTCGACGATTTCTTCGAGATTGGCGGCACCAGCCTCAACGCCATCAAGGTCATCGTGGAAGCCAGCAAGCGTGGTGTGCAGATTGTCTTCAACGACCTCTTCAACCAGAAGACGCCCAGGGCGCTAGCCGACTTTGTGGCGAATCGTCCTGAGAATCAGGAGCAAACCGTCAAGGAGTCGGAAAGCAAAGCCGTGGAGCAGAAAAGCCTTCAGCAAGATGCCTTTGCCGCCCTGCTCAGTCAGAACAATCTCGACGCCTTCCGCAATGGCGAACGTCAGCCCATTGGCGACGTGTTGCTAACGGGTGCTACGGGCTATTTGGGCATCCATATCCTGAACGAACTGCTGACCAGCTACGAAGGCCATATCTTCTGTCCGCTCCGCAGTCAGGCCAGCGAAGACCCGATGCATCGCCTGAAGACCATGTTCTACTATTATTTCGGCAAGACCGAGGCCTTCAGTCGTATCGACGAGCGCGTGACCGTATTTGCCGCAGAAGTCACCCAACCCAACGCCCTCGACGGCATCGATGCCCGTGGTCTTACCGTGGTGAATTGCGTGGCCAACGTGAAGCATTTCTCAGCTGGCAACGACATCGAGCAGGTGAACATCGAGAGCGTACGCCACCTCGTAACTTTCTGTCTGCGAACGGATTCCCGTCTCATCCACATCTCCACCACCAGCATAGCCGGCCTGAGCGTCGACGGAGTGCCGGGACCCGACGTCAAACTTACGGAACAGAATTTGTGGCTCGGTCAGAACATCGACGAGAATAAGTACGTCTATTCTAAATATAAAGCTGAGGAACTGGTGCTCGACGCCATCGCCCATCATGGTCTGAACGCGAAGATCATGCGTGTGGGCAACCTGTCAGCACGCGAGAAGGACGGCGAGTTCCAGATTAATTTCAACACCAACAACTTCCTGGCGTTGCTCCGCGCCTACGTCATCATCGGCATGGTGCCCTACGAGGCACTCAGCCAGGTATTCGAGTTCTCACCCATCGACGAGGTGGCCAAGGCCGTCATGCTGCTGGCCACCAGCCCGAGGGCATGTACCGTTTTCCATCCCTACAACATTCATCGCCAGTATATGTCCGACATTCTCAACGGCTTCGCTGCTGCCGGCATCTCGTTGCGGCAGGTGGAAAATGAAGAGTTTCAGGAGGCGTTGGAGCGGATGATGGACAATCCCGACCTTGTGGCCCAACTGCGTCCGCTGATGGCCTACAACCTGAGCAGTACCCACCAGATGCGCTGGATTGAGGCCGACAACGACTACACCACCCAGGTGCTCTACCGCTATGGTTTCCAATGGCCCATCACGGCCCGCTCGTATGTGCATCGCTTCGTAGACACCATCATCGGCTTCGACTATTTCAAGAGTTAAACGTTGTAGAAATTAGAACAATAGCAAAAGAAGATAATTGGAATAATAAATATCGTACAACGAATTAAAAACGAAAAAATGGAAAAAATCTATTTGTACATCGCAGTCATGGCGCTGCTTGCTACGGCTGCCTGCGGAAACAAACAAACCGGCAAGGAAGAGGCCACGGCAGCCGACTCGCTGAAGACCGACACCTTGGCCGACGAAACGGCAAGTACCTATTTCTCCGCCATCGACAGCTACCTGATCAGCAACATCGGCAGCCAGTATGCCAAGGGAGATTTCTGCGTGCCATCGCACCCCATTGTGGCTGTCGACGAGAAAAATCCCGAGGACATTCTGGTGTGGGGCGACTTCTGGGTATTCAACTATAATCTGGCGGGCGACACGCTGAAAACCGTCTCAGGAGGTGCCCATCCCGGACTGATGCATATCCGACAAACTGAAAAGGGGTTCGAGGTGACGGCCTTCGACCAGGTGGAAGACGGCTCTAACTATCTGCCCAGCGCCAAGCGCATCTTCGGCGACAACTACCATGCCTTCCGCGTGGTCAGCAGCGATGCCGACAAGCGTGAGAGGCTGCGCGCCGAAACTTTGTCAGAATATGTTAAGAAGAACGGCATTGCCGCCACTATGTTTATGGACTTCGGCTGGCCGCCCGTACCCCTGAACAAATAAGGGGAAACCATTACCAACAGACTAGCCGCCAGCCAGGCAAGCCTGTAATTGCAGGAACGATTTCGCAGAACATGAAAAAATATTGTAAAAACTTTCATGTTTTGGAAATATATTTGTATTTTTGCACTTTGAAACCTAAATTGCAAAAGACATGTTCAGAAAAGAAATCTACATAGAACGGCGCCAAGAGCTGAAAAGGCGCATGCAAAGCGGCATCGTGGTGCTCTTCGGCAACAACGAGGCGCCTTGCAACTATCCCGGTAACGCTTACTATCCCTTCAGGCAAGACTCCACCTTCCTTTATTTCTTCGGACAGCAGCGCGACGGGCTGGTGGGCATTATCGATATTGACAACAACCGTGAGACGCTCGTTGGCGACGACATCGACATCGAGGATATCGTGTGGTTCGGTTCTGTCGACTCGGTGAAAGACATGGCCGGCCAAGTAGGCGTGGAGCACACGGCGCCGATGAGCAGCCTGAAGTCGATTTGCAACGAAGCCCTCAGCAAGAAGCGCCGGATTCATTTCCTCCCACCCTACCGCCACGACACGATGATTCAAATCTATGACCTGCTGGGCATCCATCCCTCGCAGCAGAGGGAAGAGGCCTCGGTGGAACTCATCATGGCCTTGGTGCACATGAGGGAAATAAAGTCGGCGCTGGAAATAGCTGAGATTGAGAAGGCCTGTGCCGTGGGCTACGAGATGCACACAACGGCTATGAAACTGACGCGCCCGGGACTGACCGAGAAGTATGTTGGCGGACAGGTTGACGGCATGGCTCACTCGCTGGGCATGCACGAGAGCTTTGCCACCATCTTCACCCAGCACGGCGAAATCATGCACGGCAATCCTTCGTTCAACAAACTGGAGGAAGGCCGTCTGGCACTCTGCGACGCAGGAGCCGAAAACGAGGAATTCTACTGTTCCGACAACACCCGCACCTATCCCGTCAGCGGAAAGTTCACCCAGCGGCAGCTGGAAATCTACAGCATTGTGGAGGCCTGTCACGATTATGTGCTTGATGTTGCCAAGCCCGGCATCCTGTGGTATGACGTGCACATGGAGGTGTGCCGCCTGATGACGAGCCGTTTGAAGGAAATCGGACTGATGAAGGGCGATGTTGACGAGGCCGTTGCAGCCGGAGCCCACGCCATGTTCCTCCCCCACGGACTGGGCCACATGATGGGCATGGACGTGCACGACATGGAAGGACTGGGACAAAACTACGTGGGATTTGACGATGAGATTCAGCCCTCTACCCAGTTCGGCACCAACTGTCTGCGTTGTGGCAAGCGGCTGAAAGAGGGTTTTGTGATGACCGACGAACCGGGCATCTACTTCATTCCCGCACTTATCGACGACTGGCGCAGTCAGGGACTCCATAAGGATTTCATCAACTACGATTTGCTGGAAACCTACAAGGACTTCGGCGGCATACGCATCGAGGACGACATCCTGATTACGGCCGACGGCTGCCGTTTCCTCGGCGAGAAGCGCATCCCCTACCACCCCGCAGAAATGGAGGACTTCATGGCCGGATAAGACGGCAGTTACAGAAAATTCACTAATTAAACAACAAAATAAGCAAAATGAAAAAATTGATGATTTTTACACTCGCAGCCATGATGACTGTTAGTGTGCAGGCAGCAGAAAAGAAGGATTCGGTGAATCCCAACAAACCGGTGTTTACCACCATCAAGGAACTGCCTATCACCAGCGTGAAGAACCAGAACCGCTCAGGCACGTGCTGGGCCTACTCCACCCTCTCGTTCTTTGAGAGCGAAATCCTAAAAAAGACTGGCAAGACCTACGACCTGAGCGAGATGTTCGTGGCCAGCAAGGACTATATGGACCGCGCTTGGCTGACCGTACGCATGCATGGCGACAGCCAGTTCTCGCAGGGCGGCTCGGCAGGCGACGTGCTCGTCATCCTGCGCGAGAAAGGTATCGTTCCGGAGTCGGCCATGGCTGCTCCCGGCAGCATGACTGGCGACTCGCTGGCCAACTTCAACGAGTTCTTCTCGGTTATGTCACCCTATGTTGACGCCGTCAGCAAGAGTTCTGCCAAGAAGATGTCGGGACAATGGGCCGTAGGTCTGCAGGGCATTCTCGACGCCTACCTGGGCAAGTGTCCCGAAGAGTTTACCTACGAGGGAAAGAAATACACCCCGAAGAGCTTCGCCCAGAGTCTGGGCCTCAACTGGGACGACTATGTGAGCATCACCAGCTATACCCACCATCCGTTCTATACCGACTTCGCCGTTGAGGTGCAGGACAACTGGCGCTGGGAGCGCTCTTACAATGTTCCTATGGACGAGATGATGCGCATCATCGACAACGCGCTGGCTAACGGCTACACCATCGCATGGGGCGGCGACGTCAGCAGCGACGGCTTCACCCGCGACGGACTGGGCATCGCCGTCGACGACAAGGCTACTCAGTCTCTGGCTGGCAGCGACCAGGCCAAGTGGACCAAGATGACTGCTGCGAAGAAGAAGAGCGTCATCGACTCGCTGGGCGTGAAGGCTCCCGAGATTGTCCCCACACAGGAACTGCGCCAGCAGGAGTTCGACAACTGGACGCTGACCGACGACCACGGCATGCACATCTACGGCATCGCCAAGGACCAGAACGGCAAGGAATACTACATGGTGAAGAACTCTTGGGGCGACACCGGCGAATACAAAGGCATCTGGTATATGACCAAGGCTTTTGTTGCTGCCAACACCATGGACTACCTGGTAAACAAGAACGCAATTCCCAAAGACATCCGTAAGAAACTGGGTATCTGATAACGTGCAAACGTTAAAAAAGCAGTGATTTTTGAAATTTTTCGTCAGAAATCACTGCTCTTTCGTTTTTATTTGTTAACTTTGGAGCGATTTATGTGCATACTGCACTAACCCGACATATACCCGTTTCAACAGCGGCCCCCACATGAAAGAAAATAAAAACGATATAAATGCATTTCAAATGGAATTACGAAGCACCTACACCACAACAGATTCAGGCGGCTGAAGACCTCGGCGGTAAGCTGGGCATAAACCCTCTGCTGGCGCAGATACTGCTGCGCCGGGGAATCACGACAGAGTCGGCAGCCAAGCGATTCTTCAGGCCCCAGCTTAACGACCTCATCAATCCCTTCTTGATGAAGGACATGGATGTGGCTGTTGACCGGCTAAACGATGCAATGGGGCGCAAAGAACGCATCATGGTATATGGCGACTACGATGTGGACGGGTGCACGGCAGTAGCACTGGTGTATAAATTCCTGCAGCGTTTCTATTCCAATATCGAATACTATATCCCCGACCGCTACGACGAGGGATATGGCGTAAGCAAGAAAGGAATAGACTATGCCAGGCAGGTTGGTGTGAAACTTATTATTATCCTCGACTGCGGCATTAAGGCCATCGAGGAAATTGCCTATGCCAAAGAGCAGGGCATAGACTTTATTATCTGCGATCATCACGTTCCCGACGATGTGATGCCGCCGGCGGTGGCCATTCTGAACCCGAAGCGCCCCGACGATCCCTATCCCTTCAAGCATCTCTGCGGATGCGGAGTGGGCTTCAAGTTCATGCAGGCTTTTGCCAAGAACAACGGAATACCTTTCTCACAGCTTATCCCGCTGCTCGACTTCGTGGCCGTGGCCATTTCGGCCGACATTGTGCCGGTGGTCGACGAGAACCGCATTCTGGCCTATCACGGACTGAAGCAGCTGAACCAGAATCCGACGGTGGGACTGAAGGCTATCATCGACATCTGCGGACTATCCGGCCGCGACATCTCGATGAGCGACATCGTGTTCAAAATCGGACCTCGCATCAATGCCTCGGGCCGCATGGAGAACGGAAAGGAAAGCGTTGACCTGTTGGTAGACAAGGACTTCAGCGACGCGCTCGACAAGGCCAAGCATATCAATGGCTACAACGAGTTGCGCAAGGACATCGACAAGCAGATGACCGAGGAAGCCAACCAAATCGTGGCACGCATAGAAACCCAGCAACGGCGGAAGTCGATTGTGCTCTACGACGAGAACTGGAAGAAAGGAGTCATCGGCATCGTGGCATCGCGACTCACCGAAATCTACTACCGTCCCACGGTGGTTATCACCCGCGACGGAGAACTGGCCACAGGCTCGGCACGCTCCATTGCAGGATTCGACGTGTACAGCGCCATTAAAAGCTGCCGCGACCTGCTGGTCAACTTCGGCGGCCACACCTATGCTGCCGGCATCACGCTGAGGTGGAAAGACGTGCCCGAATTCCGCGACCGGTTCCAGCACTATGTGGAAAACCATATCATGCCGCAGCAGACGGAAGCCACACTCGACATCGACGCCGTCATCGACTTCAAGGATATCACCCGCAAGATGCACAACGACCTGAAGCGCTTCGGACCCTTCGGACCGGAAAACCAGAAGCCGCTCTTCTGCACCAAGAACGTTTACGACTTCGGCACCTCGAAGGTCGTGGGACGCGATCAGGAGCACATCAAACTGGAACTTGTGGATTCGAATTCCAACAACGTGATGAACGGCATCGCCTTCGGTCAGAGCGCCTCGGCACGCTACATCAAGAGCAAGCGCGCCTTTGATATTGCCTTCACCATCGAAGACAACATCTACAAACACGGCGACGTGCAGCTGCAAATAGAAGACATCCGGCCTTCAGAAAGCGACGAGTAAAGGGGCGATGAGCGAGAATACTTTCTCAAAAATCCAGAACATCCTGCAAACCTACTGGGGCTACGAAGATTTCCGTGGCATCCAGCGGGAGATTATTGAGAGCATCATGGACGGCCACGACACGCTGGGACTGATGCCCACCGGCGGTGGTAAGAGCATCACCTTCCAGGTGCCAGCCCTGGCTCAGCATGGAGTGTGCGTGGTCATCACGCCGCTCATCGCATTGATGAAGGACCAAGTGGAACACCTGCGACGGCATGGGGTCCAGGCTGCCGCCATCAACAGCAGCATGAGCCGCGAAGAAATCATCGTAACGCTTGAGAACGCCGTATTCGGAGGAGTGAAACTGCTCTACGTCTCACCCGAACGGCTCAGCAGCGAACTGTTCCAGAAAAAGCTTTCCCACATGCACGTGAGCTTCATCACCGTCGACGAAGCCCATTGCATTTCACAATGGGGCTACGATTTCAGGCCCTCCTATCTTGAAATCAGCAAACTCAGGAAACTGAAGCCTGATGCCCCCGTGCTGGCACTTACTGCCACCGCCACCCCCGAGGTAATCGAAGACATCCAGCGCCAGCTCACCTTCAACACCCAACATCCATCATCCAATACCAAACACCCATCACCCAACACCCAACAGCCCTTCAACGTCTTCCGCATGAGCTACGAGCGGAAGAACCTGGCCTATATCGTGAGGCAGACGCCCGACAAAGAACAACAGCTGCTCCATATCCTGAACCAGGTGGAAGGTTGTGCCATCGTCTATGTGCGCAGCAGGAGGAAAACAAAACAGATAGCCGAACTGCTTGAAAAGAACGGCATCAGCGCACTCTACTACAATGCAGGACTCGACAGTACGGTGAGAGACGAGCGGCAGCAGCAATGGCAGCACAACGAGAAGCGCGTGATGGTGGCAACAAACGCCTTCGGCATGGGAATCGACAAACCCGACGTGCGACTGGTGGTCCACATGGACTGCCCTGATTCGCTGGAAGCCTATTTCCAGGAAGCAGGACGTGCAGGACGCGACGGAAAGAAAAGCTATGCCGTGCTGCTCTTCAACGGCCACGACAAAGCAAAACTGTCGAAGCGAGTGGCCGACAACTTCCCCGACAAGGATTATATCAGAGAGGTTTACGAGCACCTGGCCTATTTCTTCCAGATAGCCATGGGCGACGGCTATAATGTGACGCGCGAGTTCGACATCGACCTCTTCTGCCGCACGTTCAAGCACTTCCCCATTCAGGTGGACTCGGCGCTGAAAATACTCTCACGCTCAGGCTATCTCGACTACGACGAGAACAACGACAACAGCGCCCGCATACACTTCCTGCTCAACCGCTACCAGCTTGACCACCTTGAGAATCTCAGCATTAACGAAGACAAGGTTATCACCACCTTGCTACGCAACTACGGAGGACTGTTCAGCGACTTCGAGTACATCAACGAAATGCTCATTGCACGGCAGTCGGACCTTACGCAACAGCAGGTGTATATGATACTGAAGAACCTCTCCGGGCGGCGCATCCTGCATTTCATTCCCCATCGCAAAGTGCCCAGCATCACCTATCTGCGGTCGCGCGAGGAAAAGGAAAGGCTCGTCATCCCTGCTTTTGTATACGAAGACCGCAAGGCAGAATTCCAGAAACGCGTGAAATCGGTTATCGAGTATGCCACCAACGACAACGTCTGCCGTTCCCGTCAGTTGCTCCGCTATTTCGGCGAAACGAACACCAGCGACTGCAACCAATGCGACGTCTGCCTTTCGCATAACGGAGAACAGGTTACCAAAGACAGCTTTACGGCTGCCCGTGAAAGCATTCTGAAACTGCTGGGCGACCACAAGCCCCATCACATCACAGAAATCAGCAGCATCCCGCAACCTGCCGACGATATCGATGCTGCCCTCAAACGGATGATGAACGAAGAAGAGATAGTATTTGCCGACGGTTGCCTGATGCTGAAAGCCGGCAACTGACAGCACAAAAAAATGCCAGGCGCAAGCATCATCCCAAAGGACTAGCCAACGCCTGGCACCATATTTCAAAAACCTTTATTAATTGTTCTCGGGACGCAGCTTGCGAACGGTAACGCCGGCACGCCACATTTCCTGGTTGCGCATGGCTTCCAGCTCTTTCTCCAGACCTTCACGATAGTCGGGCTTAGAGTTGGCGTCGATGGAAATCTGAGCCTCGTTGCCAGTAATCACGCTGTAGTACAGCCACTCCATCACAGGCTTGATGGCGTCGTGGAAACGTGGAGCCCAGTCTAATGCGCCACGCTGAGCCGTGGTAGAACAGTTGGCATACATCCAGTCCATACCTTTTTCGCCGAACAACGGGCCAAGGCTCTGTGTGAGCTCCTCTACGGTCTCGTTGAAAGCCTCCGAGGGAGAGTGTCCATGCTCGCGGAGCACCTCATACTGTGCCAGCAGCAGACCCTGGATAGCACCCATCAGCGAACCGCGCTCGCCGGTAAGGTCGGAAGTGGCCTCACGCTGGAAAGTGGTCTTGAACAGGTAGCCTGCACCGATACCGATACCGAAGGCAAGCGTCTTCTCCTCAGCATTGCCGCTGGCATCCTGATACACGGCGTAAGAACAGTTCAGGCCGCGACCCTCGCAGAACATGGTGCGCAGGCTGGTGCCGCTACCCTTCGGGGCTACCATGATGACATCCACATCCTCGGGAGGTACCACACCCGTGCGGTCGCTCCAGTTGATGGCGAATCCATGGCTGTAGTAGAGCGTCTTACCCTTCTTGAGATATTTCTTAATGGTGGGCCAAGCCTGTACCTGACCAGCATCACTCAGAAGCATGCAGAGGATAGTACCCTTCTCGGCAGCCTCCTCGATAGAGAACAATGTCTTGCCGGGCACCCATCCGTCGGCCACAGCCTTTTCGTAGGTCTTTCCCTGACGCTGACCGACGATGACATTGAAGCCATTGTCGCGCAGGTTGCAAGCCTGACCAGG
>JAEEGJ010017748.1_pt1 | contig 16024 bp, 9 predicted proteins | sample 8958761 | NCBI WGS metagenome assembly JAEEGJ01 (sample SAMN16246546, study PRJNA631951) | gut metagenome | biome: gut microbiome; feature: rumen; material: RS-attached | host: Bos | place: Iran: Karaj | collected 2018-10
CATAGCCTCGGAAACTCGAAGATGATGCCATCTCATCAACCGCCTTGTGCATAGCCTGGATTACAGCAGGACAAAGTGGTTGAGTCACATCGCCGATACCCAGACTGATGACATTGGTCTCGGGATGCGTGGCCCGGAAGGCCTTGACACGCTTGGCGATGTCGGCAAAAAGATAGCCGGACGAAAGGCCGAGGTAGTTTTCGTTTACAAATGCCATAACTCTTTGATTTATATTTCTATCTCCCCATCGAAAACGAATGCAGCGGGGCCCGTCATATAAAGATGATTGTCCGAACGTCGCCATTCGATGTCAAGAGTGCCGCCATCCATCTCGATACTGCAATTGCGGGAAGCATGACCCGTAATGCAGGCAGCAACGGTCGTAGCGCATGCTCCTGTACCGCAAGCCTGCGTGATGCCGCTACCACGTTCCCAGACACGGGTACGTATTCTGACCTTGTCTGAACCCATCGAATAGGGACCGACGACACAGGCGAATTCGATGTTGCAACGTTGGGGAAAGGCTGGATGATGTTCAAGTTCCGGCCCCTTCACCCCTACCTGATCCACGTCTTTGGTGAAGATGACGTAGTGGGGATTGCCCATCGAAACGAATGTTCCCAAAGGCAGGTCTGGCGACGATTGAAATTGCTCAGGGACGACCAAATTCGGCTCTCCCATGTCAACGGTGACGCTCTCCACCCGATCAGCAACGACATGCAGGGTCAATACCTTCACACCCGAAGGTGTCCATAGGCGTATCTCAGTCTTTTGTGTCAACCCGCGTTCATAGACATATTTGCCAATGCAGCGCGAAGCATTGCCGCACATCATGGCCTCACTACCATCTGCATTGAAGATGCGCATCGAGAAGTCGGCTTCGCTCACAGGTGATTCGCCTATCAATACCAGGCCGTCACTGCCAATCCCTTTATGCCGGTCACTCCATCTAATGGCCAATGCGTTGGGATCTTCAACGGGGAAGCACCTCGTATCGACATAGATGTAGTCATTGCCGCAACCGTGCATCTTGGTAAAACGTATCCTGTTCTTCATTTCAGATAATTGTCAATTTTCTCGGCAGTCTCAATACCGCTAGCCATGGCACGTACCACGAGCGAAGCTCCATTTGCTGCATCGCCACAGACAAAGACGTTCTCGGGATATTGCGGATGCTGGGGTTTCAGGAAGCCCATGGCCAGCAGCACCATCTCTGCCTTGATGATTTCCGGTTCACCTTTTTCGACCATCGTAGGACGACCACCCGCAGGATTCGGCACCCAATCGATCTCTTGCACCTTGACACCAGTCAGTTGTCCGTCCTTGCCAAGGAACTCCAATGTGTTGATGTTCCACCTTCGCGTACATCCCTCTTCGTGGCTCGAAGTGGTCTTGAAGGTTCGAGGATAGTTGGGCCAAGGATTCTTGGGGTCGTCAGGACCATCGACAGGACGTGGCAAGATCTCTATCTGCGTAACGCTCCGACATCCTTGTCGATGAGCCGTGCCAATGCAATCGCTGCCCGTGTCGCCACCACCGATGACGAGCACGTCCTTGCCCTTCGCTGTGATGCGTTCCTGCTTCGAATACTCATGTCCCGCAAGTACACGGTTCTGCTGACTGAGCAGTTCAAGGGCGAAATGGACGCCCTTCAAATCGCGACCTGGCACGTTGAGGTCACGGGCTGTGGGTGTGCCTGTGGCAATGACTACTGCATCGCACTGGCTGGCAAATGCTGCATCGCAATGCACTTCCTCACCATATCTGAACTCAATGCCCTCTTGCTCCAAAAGTCGGAGACGGCGATCGATGATGACCTTGCCCAACTTGAAGTTCGGAATACCATAGCGAAGCAATCCTCCGGCAGCCTCGTTCTTTTCGAAGACTGTGACACGATAGCCCATCTGGTTCAGTCTGTCGGCTGCTGCCAGTCCCGCAGGACCAGCACCGATGACAGCCACCTTCTTGCCATTTCTTTCAGGCATACGCAATGGTATGAATCCTTCGCGAAAAGCAGCCTCGGCAATCGACGCCTCGTCCTCGCGATTGGTGGTTGGCTCATGCAAGATGAGGTTGAGCACGCAAGCCTTTTCGCAAAGTGCCGGGCAGACACGTCCAGTGAATTCAGGGAAAGGATTGGTGGACGAAAGCAATTGGTAGGCCAGTTCCCAGTCGCCACGATAGAGTGCATCGTTCCATTCCGGCGGTTTATTGCCCAATGGGCAGGCCCAGTGGCAAAAGGGCACACCACAATCCATGCAACGCGATGCCTGCTGTCTTCGTTCACGGGTATTGAGCGTCTGTTCCACTTCGCCAAAGTCATGTATTCTATCGTGTATTGGTCGATATCCTGCCTCCTGACGCCGTATCTCCAAGAATGCTTTTGGATTTCCCATATTTTCTTATTTTATAAATATATAAACATTTTTTCAAAACCTGTCATCTCAATAATCGCGCTGAATATCCGCAATCTTCTGACGCAACTTGGCCATCTGTTCCTCCTGGAGCACACGTTTGTATTCGATGGGCACCACTTGGATGAAGTCCTCGACATAATGCGACCAGTTGTCAAGCATTCGAAGAGCAAGTTTCGAACCTGTATAGAGGTAATGCTGACGAATCAGTTCGTGCAGCTCCTTGCGTGAAACGCTGTCTTCCACGAGGTTGATTTCCACCATATCCATGTTGCAGAAATAGTCGAACGTGTGACGACGGTCATAGACATAGGCTACACCACCTGTCATGCCTGCGGCAAAGTTGCGACCCGTCTCTCCAAGCACTACCACACGACCACCTGTCATGTACTCGCAGCAATGGTCTCCCGCTCCCTCGATGACAGCAATGGCTCCGGAGTTGCGCACGCCAAAGCGCTCTCCTACTCGACCATTGATGTATAGTTCTCCCGAAGTGGCACCATAAAGACCCGTGTTGCCTGCAATGATATTTTCTTCGGCAGCAAAATTGCAGCGTGTCGGAGGAAGGATGGCTATTCTACCGCCCGAGAGGCCCTTGGCAAAGTAATCGTTGGTCTCACCTTCCAGCTTGAAACTGACGCCATGGACAAGGAACGCTCCGAACGACTGACCTGCCGACCCCTTGAAGCGAACGTTGATCGTATCGTCGGGCAGACCTTCCTGACCATATCGTTTGGCAATTTCTCCCGAGAGCATTGCTCCTGTGGCACGGTCGGTATTTCGGATGGCATAGTCCATTGCAACTTCTTCCTTGGCATCCAGCGCCTTCGCTGCCGCTGTCAGCATCTGTCGGTCGAGCACAGTTCCCTGCATACCCAAAGGAATGGCCGGCTCCTGGATATTGCCCACAAAGTGCATCACGCCATCCTCCTTGTGCAACATACGACCAAGGTCAAGCACCGATGCATTGGTCTGTATGAGGTCGGTACGACCCACGATGTCGTTGAGTGAGCGACAGCCCATGGCGGCCAGATGCTCGCGCACTTCTTGTGCCAGGAACGTGAAGTAGTTCACAAGATATTCGTAGCGTCCCATGAAGTGCTTACGCAATTCAGGATTCTGTGTAGCCACACCCATCGGACAAGTGTTGAGATTGCACTTACGCATCATCACGCAGCCCAACACGATCAGCACAGTCGTTCCGAATCCGAATTCATCGGCACCCAACATGGCCATCAGCACGATGTCGCGTCCTGTCTTTATCTGTCCATCCACCTGCAACCTCACCTGTCCACGCAACCCGTTGCGTACCAGTGTCTGCTGAGTCTCGCTCAAGCCTATCTCAGGCGAAATGCCTGCAAAACGCATACTCGACGCAGGCGAAGCACCCGTACCGCCCTCGGCTCCCGAGATAACGATGAGGTCAGCTTTTGCCTTGGCTACACCAGCTGCGATTGTTCCCACGCCACTCTCGGCAACGAGTTTCACGCTGACGGCTGCCTGAGGATTGACGTTCTTCAGGTCGAAGATCAGTTGTGCCAGGTCCTCAATCGAATATATATCGTGATGCGGCGGTGGCGAAATCAGCGAGATACCCGGAATGGAGTGCCTTGTCTTGGCAATCACTTCATTCACCTTGAAGCCTGGAAGTTGTCCGCCTTCACCCGGCTTGGCTCCCTGTGCCACCTTGATCTGTATCTCTTCGGCGTTTACAAGATATTCTGTGGTCACACCGAAACGACCACTGGCCACCTGCTTGGTCTTGCTCGAGAGCGAGATACCATCGACCGAAGTATGATAGCGTGCCGAATCTTCACCGCCCTCGCCTGTGTTCGAACGTGTACCCAGTTTGTTCATGGCCAGACAGATGGCTTCGTGCGCCTCCTTGCTCAATGCACCGAAACTCATGGCTCCGGTCACAAAGTGCTTTACGATTTCGCTCACTGGCTCCACCTCGTCGATGGAGATAGGATTCCTGCGGAAATCCATGAAGTCGCGGATAAAGATGGGGTCGTTCTTCTGATCCACCAATTTGGTGAATTCCTTGAACTTCTCATAATTGCCTGTTCTCGTCGCAAGTTGCAGCGTGGCGATGGTCTCCGGATTCCAGGCATGCCTGATGCCATCCTTGCGCCAATGGAACTGCCCCTGATTGGGCAATCTCACGACACCATGACCCGAACGGTGTCTTGCCTTCGCATCAGCTGCAATCTTTTCAAGTCCGATGCCACCAATGGTGCTCACCTCCGTTCCGAAATAGGTCTTCAGCAGCGATTCCGACAGTCCTATACTTTCAAAAATCTTTGCTCCTCGATAACTGCGGATGGTCGAAATGCCCATCTTCGCCATAATCTTGAACAGTCCCTTCTTCACTGCCTTGATGTAGTTGGCCTCAGCAGTGGCGTAGTCTTCCTGGATCTTACCACGCTTGACGAGGTCGTCCAGAATGGCAAATGTCATATAGGGACACAATGCCGAAGCACCATAGCCCAACAACAGCGCGGCATGCATGGTCTCATGAATCTCGCCCGACTCCACAATCAATGCCGTCTGGACACGCTTGCCCACACTGATCAGATAGTGATGCACGGCACTCACTGCCAGAAGACTCGGTATTGCCATATGCTGCTCATCCACGTCACGGTCAGTCAGGATGATGTAGTTGTATCCTTCATCTACCGACTGCTCAGCACGCTTGCAGAGTTGGTCGAGCGAAGCCTTCAGGTCGTCGGTGAAAAGCATCGGCAACTTGATGGTGTTGAAGCCTTTGTAGCGAATATTGCACAGAATGTCAAGTTGCGTGTTGTTCAGTATCGGGTGAGGCAGACGCACCATCTTGCAGTTCGTCTCGTCGGGAGTCAGAATACCTGTTCCTACACGTCCAATATATTCGGTCAGCGACATCACCAGCTCCTCGCGAATGGAGTCGATGGCAGGGTTGGTCACCTGTGCAAACTGCTGGCGGAAGTAGTTGAAGAACACCTGCGGCTTGTCACTGAGCACAGCCAGCGGCGTATCGTTGCCCATCGAGGCTGTCGGCTCCTGCCCCGTCGTTGCCATCGGGATGATGGTGGCCGAGATTGCCTCTTCGGTGTAGCCGAATACCATTTCCTTCTTCAGCAGATCGTTCATGCCATTCTCCACATGCCTGCCGCTCTTCAGTTTCTCAAGCTGTATGCGGTTGGTCGAAAGCCACTGACGATAAGGATGTTCCGAAGCCAATTGCTGCTTGATCTCTCCGTCGTAGTAGATCTTTCCCTCCTGCGTATCGACGAGCAGGATCTTGCCTGGCTGCAATCGTCCCTTCTCGGCGATCTTTGTCGGGTCGAAGTCCATCACGCCCACCTCCGAGGCAACTACCATCGTACCGTTTGTCGTGATCACATAACGTGCGGGCCTCAGTCCATTGCGGTCGAGCATGCCTCCTGCATAACGACCATCGGAGAACAGCAGCGCTGCCGGGCCATCCCATGGCTCCATCAGGATGGAATGATATTCATAATAAGCCTTCAGGTCTTCGCTGATGGGGTTCTTGTCGTTGAACGACTCGGGCACCAGTACGCTCATCGCATGGGGAAGAGACAAGCCGCTCATCACCAGAAATTCCAGCACATTGTCGAGCGAAGCCGAATCCGACATCTGTGGTTGAACAATGGGAGTAATGTGACTGATATCACCCAAGGCTTCGCTGTTCAACACCGACTCGCGGGCCTGCATCCATCCGCGATTGCCACGGATGGTATTGATCTCGCCATTGTGTGCAAGCAGACGGAAAGGCTGTGCCAACGACCATGTGGGGAAGGTATTGGTGCTGAATCGTGAATGTACCAACGCCAATCCACTGGTCAGGTAGGGACTGCTCAGGTCGGTAAAATACTGTCGTACCTGCATCGATGAAAGCATTCCCTTGTATATCATGTTCGAGTTCGAAAGCGAACAGATATAAAAATCAGGATGAGTGACGCGACGCTCTATCTTCTTCCTTATTATATATAATGTACGAGGAAACGTTTCCAGATCATCGTCATTCACACCAGTGATGAAGACCTGCTTGATGGCCGGCTCGGTCGACCTTGAACGTTCGCCCAGGCAATCGGGATTGGTAGGCACCGTGCGCAAGTGCATCAGTTGCAGTCCTTCCCGCTCGATCTCCTCTATCATGATACTCAGTATCTCACTCTGAGCCTGCTCTTCCTTGGGCAGGAACACCAGTCCCGTTCCATACTTTCCTTTTTCGGGCACCGGAATGCCTTGAAGCAAAATGAACTCATGAGGAATCTGGATCATAATGCCGGCTCCGTCGCCGTCCTTTCCTACTTCTGCCCCACGATGGCGCATATTCTCAAGCACATGCAATGCATTGTCCACCAGTTCGTGACTCTTGCCGGCATGGATGTTCACTATCATTCCGACGCCACAGGCATCGTGTTCGTAGTCTCTTTGATAGAGCCCTTGGGCATTTTGATTACTAATAGCCATATATACTTATAAAAAATGACGAATTGTTTATTTTCGGTGCAAAGATATTTCAATTTGTTCGAATAAAGCAAATTTTACATTTACAAATTCAGTTTTTCCATGTAAATTGTTTTATTTTGCTATCCAAAGTTCGCATTTCATCTATCAAATAGACACAAAATGCAAACAATTTTATCAATTTGCAACAAATTTTGTTCATTCTATTACAAAATGTCGTACTTTTGCACCGAACATGTTCAAAATGTTAAACAAATAACAAGTAATTATGAAGAAAATTGAAGCAATTATCCGAAAGACAAAGTTCGAAGAAGTAAAAGAGGCACTTCTCTCGTCCGACATCAACTGGTTTGAGTATCACGACGTGCACGGCATCGGACAAAGCCGCCAGGAACGCATCTATCGTGGTGTCCAATACTCGACAGATGTCATCGAACGAGTTGCCATCACCATCGTCTGCCGCGACATCTTCCTGGAGCCTACCATTCAGGTCATTCTACGAGTGGCTCACACAGGCGAAATCGGTGACGGACGTATCTTCGTGAGCGATGTCATCGACACCTATTCCATCCGTACAGGCGAGAATGGTGACACTGTGCTTAGGGACAAGAAATGAAACTAGGTGTTATTTAAGGTATTTTTAGTTTAGTTTATTAATGTATTAAATGTTTTAGGTTATGAACGAAATAGGATTATCTCTCGATACCGTATGGATGCTATTGGCTGCCATGTTGGTTTTCTGGATGCAGCCGGGGTTTGCACTGTGCGAGGCAGGTTTTACACGCTCGAAGAACACGGCAAACATCCTTATGAAGAATTTTGTCGATTTCATGTTCGGCTCGTTGCTATTCTTTTTCGTAGGTTTCGGATTTATGTTCGGAAGTGAAGGCGCAGGATTCATCGGCATGCCCAACTGGGGTGATCTCAGTTTCTACAAGGGCGAATTGCCCGTCGAAGGATTTCTGATCTTCGAAACCGTCTTCTGTGCCACTTCTGCCACCATCGTCAGTGGTGCCATGGCGGAACGCACCAAATTTTCGATGTATCTGGTGTATAGCGCATGCATCTCGCTCTTCATCTACCCCATCGAGGGACACTGGACCTGGGGCGGAGGCTGGCTTTGCAACGAGGCAACCGACAGTTTCATGATGAGCACGTTCGGTGATGTGTTCCACGACTTTGCAGGTTCGGCCATTGTTCACAGTGTCGGTGGAGTGCTTGCACTCATCGGAGCCATCTTCCTGGGTCCACGTCGCGGCAAATATGGCAACGATGGCAAGAGTCGGGCCATACCAGGCCACAACCTCGCATTGGCATCGCTCGGCGTATTTATTCTGTGGATGGGTTGGTTCGGCTTCAACCCGGGCTCTCAGCTGGCAGCCTCTGGCGAAGTGAACCGTGTAGCCATCTCACATGTTTTTCTGACCACCAACCTCGCTGCTGTTGCTGGCGGCATGGCAACCATGTTCGTCACATGGATCAAGTATGGCAAGCCGTCACTATCTCTGACACTCAACGGTGTGTTGGCCGGACTTGTAGGCATCACTGCCGGCTGTGACCTCGTTTCGCCTGTCGGGGCCGTCATCATCGGACTCGTCTGCGGCATCGTGCTTGTCTTCGCCATCGAATTCATCGACCATCGTCTGCACATCGACGACCCCGTGGGTGCTTCGTCTGTACATGGTGTATGCGGCATCCTGGGCACGCTTATGACGGGTCTGCTGTCCACGTCTAACGGAGCCTTCTATGGTCATGGTTGGGGATTCTTCGGTGCTGAGTGTTTCGGCATCCTCATCATCGACCTCTGGGCTGCTGCCTGCGGCCTCGTCCTGTTCTACGGCATCAAGCGCCTGCATGGACTGCGCGTCGATGGTCGTATCGAGGAGGAAGGACTGGATATCTACGAACATGGCGAGAGTTGCTATAATTAATTATGGAAAAGTTATATAAGGTATGAAAAAGGTTGTTATATTTGCAATGGGACTGATGCTGAGCAGCATCGCCCATGCACAAGAGAAGATAGAGACGACCCTTGGTGGGGATTTCGTAAGTAGTTACATCTGGCGTGGCCAGGACCTGGGCAGCGTAGCCGTTCAGCCGACCTTAGGCGTGAGCTACAAAGGCTTGTCGCTGACGGCATGGGGAAGTTACGGACTTGTGAGCAACGACGACGTGAAGGAGTTTGACCTTACATTAGGCTATGCCTTCGGAGGCTTCAATGTCGGTGTGACCGACTATTGGTTTAGTGAAGGTCTCGATCCTGATGCCCGATACTTCAAGTACGACGCCCACGGCACCAACCACCTTTTTGAGGCTAACATCGGATACGACTTCGGCCCTGTGGCTTTACAATGGTACACCAACCTTGCGGGCAACGATGGCGTAAACAAAGATGGCAAACGCGCTTACAGCAGTTATCTGGAGGCTGTAGTCCCATTCAAGCTCGCCGCCACTGATTGGGCAGCTACGGTCGGTGCAGTTCCCTATGCCACCACATCATACGGCACCGACGGATTCGCACTCACCAACCTGTCGTTACGGGCTACCATGGATATCAAGGTGACCGATACATTCTCCATTCCAGTTTTCGGACAGGTAACGGGCAATCCTTGTTCTCAGAAGGCCTACTTCGTTCTCGGGTTAACGTTGCGCCCTTGATCTTGGGCATCTTCTCCTCTCTTCCATCTTTGCGTGGAAGAGAGGGTATACTATAAAAGTTATTTTACACATATGGAAACCAAGTACATCTTCATCACCGGTGGTGTGGCCTCTTCGTTGGGCAAGGGCATCATCTCGGCTTCGCTCGGCAAACTGCTTCAAGCACGAGGCTACAGGATTACCATCCAGAAGTTCGACCCCTACATCAACATCGACCCCGGCACACTCAACCCCTACGAACACGGCGAATGCTACGTCACTGCCGACGGAATGGAGACCGACCTCGACCTGGGGCACTACGAACGCTTCACCGGCATCGAGACCACACGCGACAACAGCGTCACCACAGGGCGCATCTACCTCAGCGTCATCGAGCGCGAACGTCGTGGCGACTACCTCGGTAAGACCATCCAGGTTGTGCCTCACATCACCGACGAAATCAAGCGCCGCATCCTCCTCAATGCCACCAAACGTCCGCTCGACTTCGTTATCACGGAGATTGGCGGCACCATCGGCGACATCGAAAGTCAGCCCTTTCTCGAAGCCATCCGACAACTGCGATGGGAACTGGGTCCTACACGAGCCCTCAACGTTCATCTGACCTACGTGCCCTACCTCGCAGCAGCAGGTGAACTGAAGACCAAGCCGACACAGACCAGCGTGAAGCAACTGCAAGGCTTGGGCATTCAGCCCGAAGTGCTCGTATTGCGCACCGAGCACACCTTGAGCGACGAACTGCGTGCCAAGGTGGCGCACTTCTGCAACGTCGGCGTAGAAGCCGTCATCCAGAGTCAGGACCTGCCCAGCATCTACGAAGTTCCCGTCAACATGCAACATCAGGGTCTCGATGCCATCTGCCTGAAGAAGATGGGCATCGAACCCGCACCTGCTCCCGAACTGGGCCCTTGGCGCAACTTCCTGGAACGACGCAAACAGGCTACCGAAGCCATACAGATCGGACTGGTCGGCAAATATGACCTGCAGGATGCCTACAAAAGCATCCTCGAAAGCCTTGCCCATGCAGGCACTTACAACGGCTACAAGGTGAAGGCCGTCTTTGTCAACAGCGAACAGATCACCCGCCAGAACGTAGCCGAGAAACTGGCAGGCTTGGCAGGTTTCGTCATCTGCCCCGGCTTCGGCACACGTGGCATCGAAGGCAAGATCATTGCAGCCGAATACGGTCGAACCCACGACATCCCCACCTTCGGCATCTGCCTTGGCATGCAGATGATGGTCGTCGAATTTGCACGCAATGTGCTGGGTTATAAGGATGCCAACAGCAGCGAAATGGACGCCTCGACGCCCCACAACGTGATCGACATGATGGAGGAACAGAAGAACATCACTCAGATGGGCGGCACCATGCGTCTAGGCGCCTACGAATGCGAATTGGTGAAAGGGAGCCGCACATGGCAAGCATATGGTGAAATGTCGCTCATCAGGGAAAGGCATCGCCATCGTTATGAGTTCAACAATGCTTATTTGAAAGAGTTTGAAGCCAAAGGTATGAAATGTGCGGGCATCAATCCTGCCGCCAACCTTGTGGAGATCGTGGAGATTCCCGAGCAACGCTGGTACATCGGCTCACAGTTCCACCCCGAATACAGTTCGACGGTGCTCCATCCCCATCCCCTGTTCATGAGTTTCGTCAAGGCTTGCACCGAAAGTACCCTCTCAACCCCCGTCCCCACGGTAGCCGAGTCAGGTTGTTCTCAAACCATTGAGCAAGATGATTGAGCAGCTGAAACACGAATGCGGTGTGGCGATGATTCGTCTGCTGAAACCTCTCGACTACTACGAGCAGAAATACGGCACATGGGCCTATGGTTTCAACAAACTCTATCTGATGATGGAGAAGCAGCACAACCGCGGTCAGGAAGGTGCCGGCATCGCCTCTGTCAGTCTGACCAACGGGCCAGGCACAGAGTATATGTTCCGCGAAAAGGCCGAAGGCAAGGATGCCATCACAGAAATCTTTTCGAGGGTGAAGCGCGAGATGAACGGTGAACTGCTGATGGGTCATCTGCGCTATTCGACCACGGGCAAGAGCGGCCTGACATTCGTCCATCCTTTCCTGCGCCGAAACAACTGGAGGGCAAAGAACCTCTGTCTGTGCGGTAATTTCAACATGACCAACATCGACGAGGTCTTCCAGTACCTTACCGAACAAGGACAGTCGCCGCGCATATATAGTGACTCATATATCACGCTCGAACTGATGGGACATCGCCTCGACCGCGAGGTGGAACGACTCTTCGTCGAAGCCAAGGCACAAGGACTTCAAGGCACCGAACTCACCCGATATATCGACGATCATGTCGAAATTGGCAACGTGCTACGCACCACGATGAGTCACTACGATGGAGGCTACGTGATGTGTGGACTGACAGGCAGCGGCGAGATGTTTGCCGTGCGTGACCCCTGGGGCATCCGTCCGGCGTTTTACTATCGCGACGACGAAATCATCGCTTTCGCCAGTGAGCGACCAGTATTGCAGACGACCTTCGATCTTCATGCCAACGACATCCACGAACTCCAAGCCGGCCAGGCAATTATCATCCGCAGAAACGGAGAGAGCCGGCTCGAACAGATTATGCCCGCCCGGCAGTTCTCTGCATGTTCCTTCGAGCGCATCTATTTCAGTCGCGGCTCCGACTGCGGCATCTATCAGGAACGCAAACGTTTGGGTGAGCAACTGACACCCGCCATTCTCAAAGCCATCGACGGAGACGTTGATCATACCGTCTTTTCCTATATCCCCAACACCGCCGAGGTGGCATTCTACGGCATGACCGACGGATTCAGGAAACTGCATGGAGATGTGCGCATCGAAAAAGTGGTTTGGAAGGACATCAAACTGCGCACCTTCATTGCCGACAATTCCGAACGTAACGATTTGGCAGCCCACGTCTATGACATCACCTATGGTTCTATACGTCCCTACGAGGACAATCTCGTCATCATCGACGACTCGATAGTGCGAGGCACTACCCTGAAAGAGAGCATCTTCAAGATTCTCGACCGTCTGCATCCCAAGAAGATCGTCATGGTCAGCAGTTCGCCGCAAATCCGCTATCCCGACTACTACGGCATCGACATGCCGAGTCTTGAGGAACTGTGTGCCTTCCGTGCAGCCGTCGCCCTCATCAAGGAACGAGGAATGCAGCATCTCATTGCCGAGACGTATCACAATTGCAAGAAAGCTCCAACGATAGCCAACCATGTAAGGGCAATTTATGCACCGTTCAGTGTCGATGAAATCAATCAGAAGATTATCGAGATGCTTCGCCCCAAAGGAATGCAGGCGCCCATCGAACTGGTCTATCAGAGCATCGAAGGCCTTCATCATGCCTGCCCCAATCACCCGGGCGACTGGTATTTCACGGGACATTACCCCACACCTGGCGGCATCCGATTGGTGAACCGGGCTTTCGTGAATTATGTAGAACAAATATTGCAATTCCAATTATAATATATGAGACAAGCGAAACTGATACTCGACGATGGAAGTCAATTTTCGGGTCACTCGTTTGGCTATGAGAGCAATACCACTGGCGAGGTGGTGTTCAACACGGCCATGACAGGTTACCCCGAGAGTCTGACCGACCCCAGTTACGCAGGGCAGATACTCGTGACGACCTTTCCGTTGATAGGCAACTACGGTGTGCCAGATACCGGTGTGGGCGATGATGGCTTGCCGTTGTTTATGGAGAGCGAACGTATTCATCCCAAAGCACTGATTGTGGCTGATTATAGTGAACGGTATTCCCATTGGAATGCAAAGAAGTCGCTCTCCGATTGGCTGAAACGTGAGAAGGTTCCTGCCATCACAGGCATCGATACGCGAAGGCTGACAAAGGTACTGAGGGAGCACGGCGTGATGATGGGCCGTGTGGTGATTGAAGGACTTGCTGACGAACCACAAGCCACAAGGCTCGACTATGGAAGTGTGAACTGGGTGGAGAAAGTGAGTTGCAAGGAAGTGATCACCTATCACCCCTTCTCCCCCTCATCTCTCGTCCCCGTGGCAGCCGTCTTTGGCTGCCCTCAATCCCTTCCCCCCAAACGTGTCGTCCTTGTCGATTGCGGCGTAAAGGCCAACATCATCCGCTGCCTGCTACGTCGTGGCATCGAGGTCATTCGTGTGCCTTGGGACTACGACTTCAACACGCTCGACTTCGATGGTCTGTTCCTTGCCAATGGCCCTGGCGACCCCGAGCGTTGCGAAACGACGGTGAAGCATATCCAAGTGTTTCTCAATAACCCGAATGTACGTCCTTGTATGGGCATCTGTCTGGGCAACCAACTCCTGGCACGCGCAGCAGGCGCCAAGACCTACAAACTGAAATACGGACACCGTTCGCACAACCAACCCGTGCAGCAAGTAGGCACCACGCGGTGCTTCATCACCTCGCAGAATCACGGATATGCCGTCGATGACTCCACGCTTCCCGACGACTGGGAGCCGCTCTTCGTGAATATGAACGACGGTTCGAACGAAGGCATCCGGCACAAGACAAAGCCGTGGTTCTCAGCCCAATTCCATCCCGAAGCCTGCAGCGGTCCCGTCGATACCGAGTTCCTGTTCGACGAGTTCGTTTCCCAAATAAAAGGCATTACACCTCCTTCTTCAAACAGTCCCCGTGGCAGCCGTCTTTGGCTGCCCTCATCCCCATCAACCCTCAAAAAAGTGCTCCTCCTTGGCAGCGGTGCCTTGAAGATTGGTCAGGCAGGCGAGTTCGACTACAGTGGCGCACAAGCGCTAAAAGCTCTCAAGGAAGAGGGCATACACTCAGTGCTCATCAACCCGAATATCGCCACCGTGCAGACATCGCAGAAGGATGATAGCGTTGATTCTGCCTCTCAGGCCGTAGCCGACACGGTGTATTTCCAACCCGTAACGCCCCAGTTCGTCGAGTGCATCATCGAAAAGGAACGTCCCGATGGCATCCTACTCGCATTTGGTGGTCAGACGGCACTCAACTGCGGAGTCACGCTCCACGAAAAAGGAGTGTTGGAGAAATATGGCGTGAAGGTATTGGGCACGCCCGTTCAGACCATCATCGACACCGAAGACCGCGACCTGTTTGTGCGTCGCCTTGACGAGATTGGCGTAAAGACCATCCGAAGCCAGGCTTGCAGCAGCATCGACGAGGTGCGACAGGCAGCCAACGAACTTGGATTCCCCGTGATTCTGCGTGCTGCATATGCCTTGGGCGGTCTCGGTTCGGGCTTCTGCGACAACAGCGAAGAACTGCAAGTCCAGGCCGAAGAGGCATTTTCGTTCTCCCCGCAGGTTTTGGTCGAAAAGTCGTTGAAAGGCTGGAAGGAAATCGAATATGAAGTGGTGCGCGATAGTTACGACAACTGCATCACTGTCTGCAATATGGAGAACCTCGATCCGCTCGGCATCCATACGGGCGAGTCGATTGTGGTGGCTCCTAGTCAAACGCTCTCCAACAGCGAGTATCACAAACTACGCAGTTTGGCCATCAGGATTGTCCGTCATCTCGGCATCGTGGGCGAATGCAACGTACAATATGCTCTCGACCCACAGTCGGAAGACTATCGCGTCATCGAGGTCAACGCCCGTCTCTCGCGATCCTCGGCATTGGCCAGCAAGGCGACAGGCTATCCTCTGGCCTTCGTGGCCGCCAAACTTGCGCTGGGATATGGACTGTTCGAACTGAAGAACTCCGTCACCAGGACCACCAGTGCATTCTTCGAACCCGCCCTCGACTATGTCGTTTGCAAAATTCCTCGCTGGGACCTGACGAAGTTCCGAGGCGTGAAACGCGAACTCGGCTCTTCGATGAAAAGCGTAGGCGAAGTGATGGCCATAGGGCGCACCTTCGAGGAAGCGCTGCAAAAAGGACTCCGCATGATAGGCCAGGGCATGCACGGATTTGTCGAGAATCACGAGATTCAGATTCGCGATATCAAGAAAGAACTACACGATCCTACCGACATGCGCATCTTCGTGGTGTCGAAAGCCTTGAAGACAGGATACTCCATCGAGCAAATCCATCAGTTGACGATGATCGACCGCTGGTTCCTCTACAAACTGAAACACTTGGTGGATATCGATCTGCGGCTGCGCGAGTTCAACAGTCTGGCCGACATGTCGGCGACAATGGAGTTCTACGAACTATTGGAATTTATCGAAGATCCGATTTTTGCCGAACTGCTCAAAGAGGCCAAGGTCTATGGATTCTCCGATTTCCAGATTGCTCGCGCCATCGGACTCGAATCCTACATGAACACCGAGGCAGCCGGCCTGACGATACGTCGCTGGCGCAAGACCCTGGGCATCGTCCCCATCGTCAACCAGATCGACACCCTCGCCGCAGAATATCCCGCTGTCACCAATTATCTCTATCTATCGTATCTATAACAAGACCCCTCTAAAACCGTCCCCGTGGCAGCCGTCTTTGGCTGCTCTCAAACTCATCAAACCCCTCTTAACCCTCCCC
>JAEEGJ010017750.1_pt1 | contig 16020 bp, 7 predicted proteins | sample 8958761 | NCBI WGS metagenome assembly JAEEGJ01 (sample SAMN16246546, study PRJNA631951) | gut metagenome | biome: gut microbiome; feature: rumen; material: RS-attached | host: Bos | place: Iran: Karaj | collected 2018-10
CGAAGTCTTTGAAGAAACGGGCTATACCGTCACGGTGTGGCGTTATTGCTGCATCGTTACCTTTGTTCATAATATATGGCCAGCAGAACAGATGCACATCTTTGTCTGCACAGAATGGAAAGGTGAGCAGATTGTATGCAACGAAGGCGACCTCGAATGGATTGAGAAACAGCGGCTTTTGGAACTTCCATCTTGGGAAGGCGACAAGATTTTCCTTCGCCTTATCGATGAACACAGACCTTTCTTTTCTTTGAAGTTGACCTACGAAAACGACACGCTGAGAGAGACGGTTTTGGACGGAAAACCGCTGTAAATGAACTTTTTCTTGCATAATTGGTACGTTTTTTGCAATTTTGCACGTTTGTGTAATTGGAAAATCATAGATTATGACAATGAACAATCGGATTCAAAGGATTTTCAAGGCAATAGCCGTATTGTTGATGCTTTTCTCATCACCGGTCTTTGGCCAAAACCTGATTACCAACGGCGATTTTGAGGCTTCCAACGGCTATATTGAGTTTACGCATTATGTGCGTACCTACAGCCCTTATGTTGTAGAAGCCGGTCACTACGCCATTGATAATACCACAAGCGGTTATGGAGGAGGACAAGGATGGCCCTCTCTATCCAATTCTCATGGCAAGTTCATGATGGTGAATGGTTTTGGAGGGAATGAAAATCCTTCTAAGGTTGTGTGGCGACAAACAGTGACTGTGACCAAGCAAACGACATACACCTTCACATATCGTGTTGCGAATCTGAATCAGGTGTATTATGGACAGATCTATCCGGCAAAATTACAGATCAAGATCAATGGTACAAATCAAGGGGATGCATATCAGCTCCCGACCAATAATAATTGGCAGGACAAGACCCTTTCGTGGAATAGTGGAAACAACACAAGTGCCATCATAGAGTTTTATGATGTAAGTACTAGCAATTCCGGAATGGGAGATGATTTCTGCCTCGACGACATTTCTTTTGTCCCAGATGTGGTTTACAGTGTAGAAGCGGTAAATGACACCTGGCCTTTGGCTTGTTATTTGATTCCTTCGGAAATACCTGTTTTAGACAATGACATTATCTCTCCTGGATTGGAGAATATTACTGTACAAATAGTGTCAGGTACGGGTCCTTCCCACGGCGAAGCACATTATCTTTCTTCAAATCATAAAATAGAGTATATATGTTTTGATAACACATTTACAGGGACGGATTCATTTAAATATCGCGTAGGGTTTACGGCCCAAAACATCTTTGACGAGGCATGGGTTTTTGTTACGGTTGGACAGCCACCTACAGTGGGCAACATTTCTGCCCAAGGCCCGATTTGCGCCGGTGGCGCTTTGAATATACCCACGCCTTCGGTGAATCCCAGTGCAACGGGACATTGGGAGAAAAGCACGTCTCAAAACGGTACTTTCCAAACCTTCGATCCCAACAACATTCCGCTTTCGATGAACGGCAACTGGGTGCGCTATTCGGCATCCAACGATTGCGGTGAAGGCCATAGCAATGCGGTGCAGATCACGGTGACCAATGGCCCAAGCTTTACAGGACAGACTCCTCAGATATCTCCGATTTGTGCTGGCGGTAGTCTTAACATCACAGCCCCTGCCTATAACTCCAATGGTTCGCAGATTCTTAGTCAGGGTTGGGTGGCCTCACAGACGGAGAATGGTACGTACACTACATTCAATAACAATAGTCTGAATAACATCCCCGCTTCCTATAACGGCTGGTATATCCGCTATATGGTGGAAGGCAGTTGTGGCTATGTGTATAGCAATCCTGCCCGTCAACTGACGGTGAATGTGGCGCCTGACATCACAGGGACATTGCAAGCTCCACCCGCGATTTGTGCCGGCGAGAATTTGAATGTGACTGCGCCAACTTACGATGGTAACGGCACGGGGGCTTGGGAAATCTGCCAGACTCAGAATGGAACCTATCAGTCATTTAGTATCAATAATGTTCCATTTAGCTACAATAACTGGTACCTGCATTACAAGGTGAGCAACGACTGTGGCAGCGATGTCAGCAATGCCGTACAGATTCATGTTAACGATGCGCCTACCATTGCTACCCCAGCCACGCCACAGGCCATTTGCGCCGGCGGCAGCTTCGCCCTGACCACACCGACTATTCAATCAAACGGTTCCACCATTACCAATCAGGGCTGGCAGATTGCAGCCACGCAAAACGGAACATATAATCCTTTCAACAATAACAATGTACCCTATACCTACAACAACTATTGGATTCGCTACTTTGCAGAAAACGACTGTGGCGAATCGCATAGTGCCAGCGTTCAGATTACCGTAAACGATGAGCCTATTGTGGGTTCCATTACTGTACCTCCAGGCATTTGCGCTGGTGAGTCTTTCAACCTGACTACGCCTCAAGTCACTTGGCGTCATGTCAACCAAGGCACGGGCAGTTGGGAAATCCAGATCAACGGAGTGTGGCAGACCTTGAACAATGGCAATATCCCTTATGACTACAATGGATGCAGCATACGCTATAAGGCGGTTAACGGCTGTGGTACGGCCTATTCACCTAACAATGTGCAGGTAACGGTGTATTCCACCGAACCGACCTACGACACCATCACAGCGTGCGATACATACGTATGGAATGGTGTGACATGTAATCATACTGGCAATTATCAGGCTCAGATTCAGAATTCTAATGGTTGCACCATTACTGCGCATCTGTATTTTATCATGAGCGATGCCTATACTGAAACCCAAATTGTTTCGGAATGTAATTCCTATACATGGCCCAAGAATGGAGAGACCTACTACAGTTCAGGTAATTACGAGTATACTGTTGAGAGTGGCAATCCATTGGTCTGCGACAGCATCTTTACTCTGAACCTGACCATCAACAACGCTCCTGAGATTATGGGTAGCATTTCGGCACCAGCAGATATCTGTTCAGGCAATTCCATGAACGTCGTCGCCCCGCAATACGTGTTCAATCATAATGAAGGAGGAGATGCCCATTGGGAATATGCCACTTCACCAAGCGGTCCATTTGTTGCGTTTGACCCCATGACATTCAATCTGAGTTATGGCACGTATTACCTTCGCTTTGCAGTCATCAACGAATGTGGCTCCGTTTTCAGTAATGTGGTGCAGTTTCATGTAAACGACACGCCCGTGATTGAAGGACAGTTGAGCGCATTCCAAGTGTGCGAAAACAATCCGCTTGATCTTCCGGTGGTCAATGTCGAATGGATGAATACCAATGAAAACGACCGCGTCTCGGAGTGGCAGATGGCCAACAGTGAGTATGGTACATACGCTGGAATCGACCCATCCATGTTGATTCAGATGTCGCATAACGGTTGCTGGATTCGTTATTATGCCCACACTTCATGCGGTACCGATATTCTTGGCCCGGTTCCTATCACGGTGCTTTCTGCTGAAGACCAATGGCTGGAGACCATCACGGCTTGCGACTCTTATCAACTTCCATCTGGAGAGATAATCACTGAAAGTCAAGTGCTGGAATACGAGGAATTGGAACCCTGCCTCCATATCATTCATCAGCCTGTGACCATCAATCATAGTGACTATGTTGTGGAGCCGATCACTTCTTGCCATGAAGAATATGTGTGGCATGGACGTACCTTCTATCGCATGGATCAGACGCAATATGCATGGGATACGCTCCAAAACGTGAGCCAATGCGACAGTATTGTGGAATTGAATCTTGATTTCGACGAATATGCTTCGTACACACACAACAGAATTGCCTGTGGCTCATATGAATGGGAGATGAATCCTGGCCATGTCTACTACGAGACCCAACGTGACTCGGTATTTGTGCCTGCCGTTGGTCCTGACGATTGCGACACTTGGTATTACCTTGAACTTACCTTGGGTCACGATACACTTATCGATGGTGGTTCCATGACGGAGTGTAGTGGTTTTGTTTGGCACGGCATTCCCTATTTTGAGGATGCTGTGGTATATGACTCATTACAAACAGCAGTGACAAATTGTGATAGTGTGATTTTCCACAATCTTACCATTATTCCTCCCCTTTATGGAGAGGAGAGCATAGTTTCGTGTCAGGAGATATGGTGGCAGGGCATTTATTGCGGAGAAGAAGGCGATTATCAGTATCCCTTTGTCTCCCAACAAGGATGCGACAGTATCGTCACCCTGCATTTTTCCTTGGCCGATGAGATTGTCCATGAGTTCGATACTGTGGCATGTGATTATTTTACATGGTTTAATTATGACTGCAATATAAACGGTATGACCTGTTCGCACACTTTCCAGACCCCGATGGGTTGCGACAGCACGGTCATCAAACATGTCTATTTTAATACCACTGAGACGAGTACCCAGTTTATTGCAGCCTGCGACTCGTATGAATACAATGGTGTGGTTTACGATGAGCCAGGAGTTGTGTTCATCCCTGTTGACACTTTGATTAGCCAATATGGTTGTGACAGTATTATCCTAAGGATTCGCCTCGAAATCAAGGACTCTGACCAAATCGGCCTCATCAATGGCCTTTCTGAAGTGTATGTGGCTTCCAACTTGATCAGCGGCATCTATCGGTATGAAATCAATCAGGAAGAGATTCAAGGCGAGGTTGTTTGGAACTTGTCCAATCCCGATTGGCAGATTGTGGAAGCGCAGGATAATTATTGCCGTGTGTTCGTCACGACTCCCGGAACGTCGGTTTTGACGGCCAACTTCAATACCCTGGAATGCGGTGAGGTTGAGCGTGTATTTGAGATCAATGCAGGGTTCTTTGGCTTGGATGACCAACAGGTCGTTGAGGTGAAGGTATTCCCCAATCCGACAAAAGGCACGGTGACCGTTGAATCCGAAGGCATTGAAAGCCTCCGCTTGACCAATATGATGGGGCAGGTGCTTGAAACACGTGAAGTTGACCGCTCTGACAGTGTCATGTTGAATCTCAATGGATATACACCTTCGGTGTATCTGCTTGAAATCAAGACGGTCAATGGAACGGTGAAAAAACGTTTAGTATTATGTCGATGAATTGACAACAATTTCCTATCTTTGCGCAGGAATGAAATAACAGATGAGGGCTAAGCTGTTCATATTATCTGCCTTGCTTTTTCTTTCGATGTTGGGTGTGATTGCCCAACCGGTAATCATAACGCCGCCTTCAGCCAATATTGAGCCTGGCCAGTCAGTGACGCTTACAGCCTCGGGGGCTATGTACTACCAATGGTCGCCGGCAACAGGTTTGTCGACCACAGAAGGTCCGGTCGTTGTTGCGTCGCCCACTGTGACTACCACTTACACCTGTGAAGGTTATGCCCCAGGCGATGAGAGTGTCGTTAATGGCGACTTCAATCAAGGCAACACGGGTTTTACTTCGGCATATGAATACAATTCCAACCTTTGGAACGAAGGGACCTATTACGTGGATTCCGATGCCAGCCTGCATCATGAGAATTTCCATGGTTACGGTCATGGCGACAATGGGAACTTCATGATGGTCAACGGATCCATCAGTCCCGGGACCAATGTGTGGACAGAGCAAATCAGTGTGGTTCCTAACAAATGGTACGCTTTCTCGACATGGGCATGTACGCTGGCAGGGGTTGCTGGACAGATGGCCATGCTTCAGTTCAGCATCAACGGAACACAGATTGGTGAGGTGTTTTATGCCCCATCGTCGACGATGATTTGGGAACAATTCTATGAGCTTTGGTACAGTGGCACCGCCACCACGGCCACCATCACCATCTTGAATCAGAATACCAATGGCGACGGTAATGACTTCGGTCTGGACGATATCTCTTTCCGTGAACTTGTACTAGTAGGCAGTCCGACTTGTACGGTCTATGTTGGAAGCATGAGCGCCTCAGCTACAGCCGATGATACCGAACTCTGCGAAGGGGAGTCGACCACGCTGCACGCCCTGCCGACTGGCGGTTCGGGTAACTACTCCTATAGCTGGACACCTGCCAATAGTTTGAATAACGCCAGTATTCAGAATCCGGTGGCAACTCCACCTGTGGGTATTACGACCTATACCTGCCATGTCACCGACAACAGTTGGGGCAGTTCGCAGGATGTGAGTGTCACCATCGTGGTGCATCCCAACGAAGTGGCGCATGAATATGATACCATTTGCGAAGGAGACACTTACGATTTCTATGGCCAGATGGTCAGCGCCCCGTCCCTTTACGAACATCACACCCAAACCCAATATGGTTGCGACAAGACCATTTATCTGCATCTGAGCAATTGGCCGGTTTATGACGAAACCACCATCAACGAATACATCTGCGACGGCGAGAGTTACACGTTTTACGGTACTACATACGACCATTCCTGCCAACAGTCTTATACTGACCATAGCATTCATGGCTGCGATAGCATCGTGAGGCTCAACTTGACGGTGTATCCGCCCAACGATACCACAGTTATTGATCCTAGTATCTGTGTCGGAGATTTTTACAATTTCCATGGGACATTGTATAATCAGGATGGCCAGATTGCCTACTTCGACACCATTGACAATCACGGCTGCCTGAAAGTGGAAAAGCTCATGCTCACCGTTGACCAATACCAGATGCCTCCTATACTCAACCAATATGAGTGTTATGCTAACGGAACGACTCCGAGTTGGTATTGGGACAAGACGGGCATTACCTATCATGAGGACACATACGACGAGATTATCCTTGACGACCCCAACGGAGGCTGTCCCATCAAGCATCGTCTGGATTTGAAATTCCATGAAGAATTCTACAATGAGCAAACGAAAGTGGCCTGCGTCGAGTATTACTGGCCTATTTCGGGAGAGACCTACACCGAGAGCCAAGATGGAATTACGAAGACTTTCCATTACAGTTTTGGCAATGTGGAATGCGACAGCACATATGTCCTCAATCTGACCATCGCCGATTTCGAGACTAACGAGTTCACTGTTCCAGAAGATGAAAGTTGTGATAGCTATTATTGGGGGAATCAAGGTCTTGAGTATACCACCACGGATGCTTATGACCCCGAGGACCATATTTACACTGTGTCGGGCAAGTACCATAGGACATACAAAAACCAGATGGGTTGCGACAGCCTAGTGACCATGAATGTGGATTTTGATTACACGCCTTCGCCCACCGAAATCTATCCAATGGATTCGGCAAATACCGCTCCCCATTGGGTAATCACGGCTACGGAGTTCCAAATCAATGCCTACGATTTCCATGTTTGGGATACCAACCCACTTTGTCAATGGGACACCGTCACTTGGAGCCTTGAGGAGCCGTTGGAATGGGTGCTTGAGCCTTTTGGCGAGAAAGCCAAATGCTGCAAAGTGTATGTGCTGGGCCATGTTGATGACACGGTTTGGCTGAATGCTCACGTGTTCAACCGCTGTGCCCATGACGACGGTGTTGTGCAGCGATACTGGTTTGTTTGTTCTTTCTACGGAATAGAAGAGGGCGGCCCTTCGACAGGATCAGGGACCGCCAGCTTTGAGGTTGTTCCGAATCCCAATAACGGGCAGATGACGCTCTGTTTTGAGAATCTCACAGGCAAGATTGAGGTCAAAGTTTATGACATGACGGGTAACCTGATTGATGACATACTAACTTATAATGATTTGGTTTCTAATAAGATACAATACAATATGAAGAACCATTCCAATGGCGTCTATCTCTTTGTCGCCACTGGGAGGGAAGGCATTGTGACCAAAAAAGTGATTGTGAACGAAATACGATGAAAAAAGCGCTGTTGGTCATATTATGGTTGGGAATGACGTTGGGCTGCATGGCGCAGACCGACACGGAGTTCTGGTTTGCTGCTCCTGACCTTGAGGCGAGCCACGCCCAACAACCCATACGTTTTTGTGTGGTCTCATACGAGACAGCCACCACGGTGGTGTTTGAACAACCTGCCAATGCTTTCTATAGCCCACAGACTTTTCATCTTGAAGCCAATGACTGTTACGTTTATGATGTGTCGAACATCATCAACATGGTGGAGACACAACCCTACAGCACCGTACTTGACTACGGCTTCTATATCCATTCCGATGCGCCCGTCTCGATTTATTACGAGTCGGACAACAACAACAGCGAGATTTATTCCCTGAAGGGCAAAAATGCATTGGGTACCAGTTTTGTGGTTCCTATGCAATATACTTTTGAAAACTACTATTCCAGTACCTGTAGCCGAATTGAAGTAGTGGCTTCTGAGGATGACACGGAAGTCATCTTTTATCCTTCGGTTGCCATAAAAGGAGGGGGACTTCCTGGGATGCCTGTTACGGTCAATCTCAACCGAGGCCAGTCGTATGCCATCGAAGCCGCAAGCAAGACGGGGACGGCGCATCTGCGCAATACACGTATCACCTCTACCAAGCCCATCGCTGTTAACACTTCTGACGATTCGGTGAATTTGAATGGCCACTACGACCTTGTTGGCGACCAGATCGTCCCTATCGACCTCTTGGGCACCGACTACATCGCCATTTGGAACAACCATCCCGACGAGTATCTCTACTTTTTCCCGACGGAAAACAATACCCATATCTACTTGAACGGTGGTTCGGTTCCCGTTGCCACTCTTGATGTTGGTCAGGAATACACATGCCAGATCAACACATCTGTGGTATACATCCATGCCGACCAACCCGTCTCGGTGTTCCAATTGTCATCGAGTTCGCAGAATGAATTTGGAGGCACGGTGTTGCCCCAAATCAGCTGTACAGGTTCACGAAAGACGGTCTATAAACGTCAAAGCACCTCCAATTTGGTGGTCACATTGATTGTCAGGACAGACTACACTGATGGATTTGTCCTCAATGACAACGCAACCTACATTTCCGCGTCCGACTTTACGCCTGTGCCAGCCAATCCCGACTATTCATATTGCAAGAAAAACGTCAGCAATTATGTTCCAACCAACGGCTTGATGTCGCTTGAGAACACCTATCCCGACGGCTATTTCCATTTGGGTATCTTGACGGGCAATGAGGGAGACACTTGGAATTATGGTTATTTCTCCGACTATCAGCCTTATGCTTTCGCGGAGTTTCAAATGGACGACACCTATTGCTCCGGTCAAGACATTGCATTTGTTTATTCGAGTGAAAACGTGTCTAACTTGGTCTTGGTGCTGCCTAACGGGAACGAGGTGCAGTTACCTTATATGTTGACCAACGCTCAGTCAGAGCAATCAGGTCAATACGCGCTTCGCGGAGAGGACTGCAATGGTGTGCGCATATTGGATGAGATAGACATTACCATAAACGACCCTGTCGAGACAACGGTTAATCTTGAAGGTTGCAACAGTGTCGTATGGCATGGAAACACTTTTACCCATTCTGTCGATAGTGTTTGGATGACGCCTGGACCCAATCCTGATGACTGTGACAGCATTTTCATGCTTCACCTGACCGTTTATCCACCCAACGACACTTTGGTTATCGACCCCAGCATCTGTGTCGGAGATACCTACAATTTTCACGGGACGCTGTATGATCAGGATGGTCAGATAGCCTATTTCGACACGATTGACATCCATGGCTGCCTGAAAGTGGAGAAGCTTATCCTTTCTGTCGATGAGTTCCAAATGCCCCCCGTACTCAACCAGTATGAGTGTTACGCATACGGGACAACTCCCAGTTGGACATGGGACAAGACCGGCATCACCTATCACGAAGACACTTACGATGAGATTGTCCTTGACGACCCCAATGGAGGCTGTCCCATCAAGCATAGGCTGAACCTCAGGTTCCATGAGGAGTATTATCATGAGGAATCGAAAGAGACTTGCGGCTCCTATTATTGGCCTATTACAGGGCAGACCTATTATGAAAGCCAAGACCCAATCGTAAAGACCTTCCACTATGGTTTTGGAGACAAGGAGTGCGACAGCACGTATGTGCTCCATCTGGTCATCAATTCATACGAAACGAGCGAGTTTATAGTACCGGAGGAAGAGAGTTGTGACGGGTATTTATGGGACCCACAAGGGAAAATCTACACTACTGAAGACCTTTATGATCCTGTAGACCACTATTTTACACAGTCGGGTTCATACCATAGGACTTACACCAATATTATGGGTTGTGACAGTGTGGTAACCATGCATGTGCATCTCGATTATTCGCCGACACCTTCCGACATCTATCCCATGGATACTGCAAATCCAGCTCCCCATTGGGTCATCACGGCTTCGGAGTTCGAAATCAACGCTTACGAGTTTCATTTATGGAACCAGAATCCTGACGCTAGTTGGGATACCGTAATGTGGAGCTTCGAGGAGCCTATTCCCTGGATACTTGAACCTTTTGGGGATAAAGGCAATTGCTGTAAGGTGAGTGTGCTGAACCATGTGGATGACACGGTTTGGCTGAGAGCCCATGTCTTCAATCGTTGCGTCCCCGATAACGGCGTTGAGAAAAAGTATTGGCTTCTCTGTTCTTTCTATGGCTTGGATGAAGGCTCTTCGTTGAGCTCAGGGACCTTTAATATTGAAGTTGTTCCTAATCCCAACAATGGACAGATGACCATTCAGTTAGAAAACCTCACAGGTAAAGTCGATGTCAAGGTGTATGATATTAGGGGCGTTATGGTTGATAACATTCAGGTTTATAACGAAATGGAGATTAATACGATACAATACAATTTGAAAGGTAAAAGTGGCGTTTATTTCTTCGTAGTCACTGGAAAAGAAGGTGTGGTGACCAAAAAGGTAATCGTCAGATAAATCTTTGAATTATGAAGAACAAAGTAAACATATTAGTTTTTGGGTTACTCATGGCAGGCGGTTTGGCCATGAGCTCCTGCACAAAAAATGATGACAGCACCATTGTCCTCATTGGCACGGAATACTATATCGACGACATTCTTTCGGCGATTCCTGACACATTGCAGACGCGGTTTTTTGCCGAGTTTGGCAGTATCGCCGAAGGGCCTGTGCCGCCTAAGATTGAAGGTAGTTATGTGATGAGCCCTAAGCAACGGGTGAATTCCAATGTGACAGGATGGCCGCTGCAAACCATTGAGCCTAATATGTACCTGCGATTTGACAAGCAACACAACGGCATCGTTGAGATGGACTTGAATGAGGCAACCGAAACGATGACCGACACGGTGTTTGTTTGCGGCAATGATAATGCCTTCACAGTATATTTCATTGAGAACAAGGCATACGAGATTGAAATCAACAACCAGACCTATCATGCTCGGATGAAACGAGGTATAGTCATGAAAGGAAAGGTGGTTGCCGACGGACTCTCAGATTTCCGTTATGCCACTGTCATCATGGAGACCGAGGACGATTCCAATGGCCTCATTGCCCAATACGACAAAGGATCCTATTTCATTTACAAGGATGGTGATGGAATAGCAAAACATGAAGATTGGTAAAAATGTAAAGAGATGAAGAAGTATTTGATAATCATATTGGTAAGTCTAGGCTTCTGCGCAATGTCGAATGCGCAAATGAGTAATAACCAGCCGACAAAAGAAGCAGTCTCCATCGGCCTCAAAGGCGGTGTGAACATGCCGAGAATGTTCTATTTCAATAACAAGGCTTTAAACCAGCTTTCCCAGGCATATCTCTTTACTCCGATGGGCGGCTTGTTTGTCGACATTCCCTTGGGTAGCGTGTTCGCCTTGTCGCCTGAGGTGGTGTATCTGAAACGCGGCACCGACATCAGCTACGAACACCGTTCCGGTGTCAAAGTGCATTATTCAATGTCTGTGCATTATGTGGATTTTCGTTTGCCTTTGGAGTTGCGTTTGCCTATTAAACCTTATTTCCAGCCTTATATCATGGTAGGCGCCGAAGGCGGTATGCGCTTGGGTGGACAGATCCATATTGACCGTACCGCACCTGTCGAATTGGACAAGACCATCGATGTGGGTGACGCCAATATGAACTTGATTCATGCTGGAGCGTTTGCCGGCGTGGGCATCCGCAGTAAGATCGGCTTGGGAAATAGGCATCTTCTGCTCAAACTCAGTGCTTCAGTCCATCAAGGGCTGCTCGACAGTTATGCTGTGGGTGAGAAAAACGAGACGATTCCAGCCGTCAATGTCAATGCATATCAAACTACGGGCTGGCGTCTGCCTCAAGGTTTGGAAGTCTGCCTGGGCATCGGTATTCCTTTGGAAAAGCAGCTTGAAGATGCTTGTGCCACTTTCGCCAAAGACCGGTATCGCCGTCGCGGCGTCCGTGGCCGTTTGTTCGGCTATTAATGGGTAGTATTACTCCAAATAAGTGTATCCGTACAACCCTGAGCGGTAGTTGGACAGGAATTCCTTGCCCTCCTCAACGGATATCTTGCCTTCCTTGACGCATTTGGTGACCCAGGTCTCTACTGTGCGGACAAGTTTCTTCGGACTGTACTGCACATATTCCAGCACATCGGCGACAGTTTCGCCGTCGATGACTTGATCGATGTAGTAGCCCTTTTCATCCACCGAGACATGCACGGCGTTGGTGTCACCAAACAGGTTGTGGAGGTCACCGAGGATTTCCTGATAGGCACCTACGAGAAACACACCGATATAATAATGCTCCTTGTCAGTGAACGAATGCAGCGGGATGGTGTGCTGCGTCGACTTGGCGACGAAGTTGGTGATTTTGCCGTCACTGTCGCAGGTGATGTCCTGCAAGGTGGCCAAATGCGTTGGGTTTTCGTCAAGTCTCTGAATTGGGATGATGGGGAAGAGCTGGTCGATGGCCCAGAGGTCAGGCAGGGACTGGAATAGCGAGAAGTTGCAGAAGTACTTGTCGGCCAAGAGCTTCGGCAAAGAGGTGAAGTCCTCAGGCACCCGCTTCAGGCTATTGGCGATGTGGTTCACCTCGCGGGCGATGCTCCAGAACAGGCGTTCGATCTTAGCGCGCGACTTGAGGTCAAGCAGGCCGAGGCTAAACAGGTTGAGGGCTTCCTCACGGATTTCTTGGGCATCATGCCAAATCTCCAAGGAAGAACTCTTGGTCAGTTCGTCCCACGAATCGTAGAGTTCCTTGATGAGTTCATGGTCGTTTTCCTCGGGCTCCTCGTTGTCGTCCCATTCGGGCAGGGAGGTCTTCTCCAGCACTTCAAAGATGAGCACGGAGTGGTGTGCCGTGAGGGCTCGACCCGACTCACAGATGACGTTAGGGTGAGGAAGGTCGTTCTTGTCGCAGGCGTCCACGATGGTGTAGATGGCGTTGTTGGCATACTCCTGGATGCTGTAGTTGACCGAGCTGGCACTGCTGGAGCTGGTGCCGTCGTAGTCGACGCCGAGGCCGCCGCCCATGTCGACATATTCGATATGATAGCCCATCTTGTAGAGCTGCACATAAAACTGTGCCGCCTCACGCAAGGCCACATTGATTTTCTTGATTTTGCTGACCTGGCTGCCGATGTGATAATGCACCAGCTTCAGGCAATCTTTCATATCGTGTTCTTCAAGGAAGTCGAGGGCTTCCAAAAGTTCCGAAGAGGTGAGACCGAACTTGCTGCCATCGCCACCCGATTCCTCCCATTTGCCAGAGCCGGAGCTGGCCAACTTGATGCGCACACCTAAATTTGGTGTGACCTTCAGACGGCGGGCAATCTTGGCAGTGGTTTTCAGCTCGTTGAGCTTCTCGATGACGATGATGATCTTACGGCCCATCTTTTGGGCAAGCAAAGCCAGTTCAATGAACTCCTCGTCCTTGTATCCGTTGCAGACGATGAGTGAGTCGGAGTCGGTGCCAAGGGCGATGATGGCATGGAGCTCGGGCTTGGAGCCGGCTTCCAGACCAATGTTGCACTTCTTGCCGTGGCTGACGATCTCTTCGACCACAGGGCGCATCTGGTTCACCTTGATGGGCATCACCACGAAGTTCTGACCATGGAATTCATATTCCTTGGCAGCCTCCTTGAAGCAGGAGTCGATCTTGTTGATGCGGTCGTCGAGGATGTCGGGGAAACGGATCAGCATAGGAGCTGAGACGTCTCTCAGCGACAGCTCGTCAACCAATTCCGGCAGGTCGACCGAGGCACAGCCTTCCTTGGGTGTCACGACCATGTGGCCTTTTTCGTTGATGGAAAAGTAATTGCCGCCCCAGCCTTTCACGTTGTAAAGGTCCTCGGAGTCTTCAATGCGCCATTTTCTCATGTCAATCGGATTTTGATATTGGGCTGCAAAACTAATAAAAAGTATTGGTTTTGCACACTTTTCCTTATTTTTGCACAAAATTAAACTATTATGAGGCTCATTATTGATGCCGGTTCGACTAAGATGGAATGGATTCTCCTTGACGGTAACGAGGTAAAATCGCGTTTCCATACCGAAGGATTTAATCCCAATTATTCCGAAAAACAATGCCTTGTAAAGATGTGCCATGGCGCGTCTCTACCCAATGAAATCCAATCCATCCATTATTACGGCACGGGTTGCGGCAACGAACAGAATTGCCAACTGATAAAAGACGTTTTCCTGCAACGGTTTCCCGATGCCGAAATTCATGTCACCCACGACCTGATGGCCGCCTGCCATGCCGTGTTGGGTCATGAGAAAGGCATTGCCTGCATCCTTGGAACGGGATCGAATTCATGCCTTTACGATGGTGAGAATATTTTGGAGAAAGCAGTGTCTTTAGGGTATCTTGTAGGCGATGAAGGCAGCGGCATGCACATCGGTAGGGAAGTAGTTAGGGCGTATTTCTATGGCTTCATGCCCGAGGATTTGCGCTTTCAATTCGATGCGGAATATCATCTGGAACTGAAGGATTTCATCCATCGGTTGTATCATGAAGGCCAACCCTCGAAGTATTTGGCCACCTTCGCCAAATATGCGGGTGAAAATCAGGCGCATCCTTATATGCATGGTTTGGTAAAAAGCTGTTTCAAAGCCTTCATAGAGGCCTTTATTCTCTGTTACGAGAATTGCAAATCGTTGAAAATTAGTTTTATTGGATCAGTGGCTTTCCATTTCAAAAACCTATTAGAGGAAAGCTTAAATGAATTTGGCCTCACAATGGGTGAGGTCATGCAAGCCCCTGCTGAAGGGTTGATAAAATACTATCAGGGAGAAAATGTTTGAGTATTGTAATCTGGAATTATCATCAATAAAAAGTATAGTTATGAAAAAAGCATTTATCTTGTTAATGAGTTTAGTTGCCATAATGACAACAAACCTGAATGTTATGGCCCAGGAAACTGCAACTGCCAAGGCTTCTATGGGCGACGTTGTCAACAGGTCGCAGGCTAGTTTCATTACAGATGGCAACTGGAACGATGGCACCAATTGGGATACAGGTGTAGTGCCCGACCCGGACAGCGATGTGGTGATTATGGCCAACGCTGTTATCCCCGCAGGCTTTATCGCCGTAGCCAATGAGGTCAGCATAGAAGGTGGTAGCATCACCGTGGCCGATGGCGGTCAGCTGAGGCACAACACAGACAGCCTTGTGGTGACGATGAAGAAGAACATTGAGCCATACAACGACGCGAATGGTACGGACAACTACTACCTGCTGGCTTTCCCGTTCAATGTTGATGTCGAGGTTCCGAACGCAATGACTTCTATTGAAGGCTATGACTTCTACAAGTTTGATGGTGATTTTATTGAGGCCGAATGGCGAAACAATAAACAGGAAACTATTGCCACCGTGGGCGGCACTACTGGCTATCTTTACGCTAACCCCGAAGCCATAGAACTATCGCTAACGGGCAGTACCTATCCCTCATATAATGAGGAAGTGATAAGCGTGACTGTCCCATACATCGAGGGCTCCACCAACCCTTCTAATGGATGGGCACTCTTGGGCAATCCTTTTACCTGCGACGCCTATATCTTTTATTACAACAGCGAAAATAAACTCGTCCCGATGGATTTCATGGTGTATGACGCAAATGGTGAATTGATGACATTGTCAGGCGAGCCTATTGCTCCGATGCAAGGCTTTTTTGTAAAGGTGACGGAAACAACTACGGTATTCATCAAAAACTATGATTACCCCACGGGAGCAATCAACGGCCTGTTTTCCGTGAGCGGGAGCAGGCAGGTGTATTTCT
>JAEEGJ010017753.1_pt1 | contig 16017 bp, 4 predicted proteins | sample 8958761 | NCBI WGS metagenome assembly JAEEGJ01 (sample SAMN16246546, study PRJNA631951) | gut metagenome | biome: gut microbiome; feature: rumen; material: RS-attached | host: Bos | place: Iran: Karaj | collected 2018-10
GAGCCCGCCAACGGCGCGACGCTTTATGGACTGAACGGTGAGGCGTTTGTGAAGATCGACGGGACGCCGAATATCGATGCCCACCGCTGCTGGCTGGAGATTCCCGCCACTGCGAGCGCAAGAACCAGGACACTCACCATCGTCTTCGACGGCAGCGATACGACTGGGATTCGGGATGTTAGAGAAGTGAATGCCGTGAGAGGAGCTAAAGACGATACATGGTATAGTCTGGACGGCCGCAAGCTCGACGGCAAACCCAAGGCTAAGGGACTCTATATAGTGAACGGAAAGAAAATGATCATTAAAAAATAACCATCAATTATGAAAAAGAAATTATTCACCCTGCTCGCACTGCTCATGACAGTCATAGGTGCGAGTGCACAAGAGTCCACGAAGTCTTATTTCGTGGAGCTCACCGCAGCCAGCAGGACCGACGGGGCATCGTTTGCGATGACATACCAGCTTGGCACGGCTGATGCCGTTGATGTCAGCAACGGCATCAACAGCGGGGAGGTCTCTGTACCCGCCGGTGCCATAGTCACCCTCACCGTGACGCCCGCCCAGGGCTACGTCGCTGGGACTGTCACTGGCGAGACCTTTATGGAGGGTTCGGAGATGAGAACGCGGGGCAATGATCCTGTGATCAGCATCCTTGGTGACGTGGAGATCACTCAGAGCACGACGAATCCTAACGTCTTCACCTACACGCAGCCCACCGCCAACGTAAGGCTCACTGTGAGCTACTTGAAGATGGTGACCGTGACAGCTGACAACCAGATCAAGCAGGCTGGCGAGAAGGATCCGACACTGACGGCTACCGTCAGCGGAACGATCGGAGAGGATAAGGTGATTTATACCCTTAGCCGTGCTGAGGGCGAGGAGGTTGGTGAATATACCATCACCCCAGCTGGCGACGCCGTGCAGGGCAAGTACGCCGTGACCTTCATAAACGGTAAACTGACCATCAACCCCAAGGTTGTGACCAGCCCGACCATCACATTGAGTCCGACGAGCTTCACCTACGACGGCGAGGCCAAGAAGCCGACAGTGACTGTGACGGACGGCGGGAGCACCATTCCCACCAGCGAGTACACCGTCAGCTACAGCAATAATATCAATGCAGGAACCGCTACCGTGACCATCACTGATCAGGAAGGTGGTAGATATACCGTCAGCGGAACGACCACATTTACCATTGCCAGGAAGGACGTAACCGTGACCGCCGACGACCAGACCAAGCAGGCTGGCGAGAAGGATCCGACACTGACGGCCACCGTCAGCGGAACGATCGGAGAGGATAAGGTAACCTATACCCTCAGCCGTGTTGAGGGCGAGGAGGTTGGTGAATATGCCATCACCCCCGCTGGCAATGCCGAGCAGGGTAACTACGCCGTGACCTTCGTAAAAGGCAAACTGACCATCACCGAGGCCGATACGCCCGATAATCCAGATAATCCTGACAACCCCGATAATCCCGATAACCCAGACAATCCAGATAACCCCGATAATCCTGAGCCTGTGGTAGAAGAAACTCCGACAGAAGATGGTGGTATTATCACCACTACGACCACGACCAAAAAGTTGGAAGACGGTACGGAAAAGGAAACGAAGGTAGAGGAGAAGAAGGATGCTGATGGTAATGTGGAAAGCGTCTCTGAAACCATCAAAGAGACCAAGACAGAAGATGACGGCTCTTCGGTAGAAAGTACGCAAACCACGAAGACCGACGGTGAAGGTAACTTCGTCAGCTCGGAAACCATCGAAGAAAAGAAGGATGCCGAGGGTAATGTGGAGAAGACCACCACTCAGGCAGAGGTTCCCGAGTTAAGCGGTGATGCCATTGCCATGAAGGATGAAGCCACTGGCAAGGAGGAGAATTATTATCCAGCATCAGAAGAGACCCAGGAGAAACTCGACAATATTGTCAGTGCAGACGTTGCCTTCGAAGAAAGTAGCGTGCAGAATATCCAGGTGGTAGAGACGACCAAAGAGAAAGTGACCAAAGCTGGTGAGAAGAGCAAGTTGAAGTCATACAAGCTGAACTGTCCGAAGTCTGAAAAAGACAGCAAGATGTCGTTGCTTGGCCAGAAGAAAGGACAAGTGCTGAAGTCTGCTGTCGAAAAGGGTAAGCTCCTCGGATATAAAAAAGATTTGGTAATGGTTTTGAAGCATAATACCCGTGGTGAAGGGGATGCCGATGACAACAACATGATTGAGCTCGAATCCGGTGAGGAGTACGAGATCCAGCAGGACGGCGACCTCGTCCTCACCCTCAAGACCTCGGAAAGTGATGTCGAGATCAATTCTATCGCCATCTCCGAGGCTACCGATGAACCAGATGATCCTGTGAACGACGAACCCGAGACTATCACCATTGGCAAGAGCGGCAAGGCCTCTTATTGCGGTGACAAGTCTTTGGACTTCAGTTTCTCTGACGAGATCAAGGCCTATATTGCCACTGGCTTTGACAAGAATGAAGGTACCATCTGGCTGACGCGAGTAAAGGATGTGCCTGCTGGAGTGCCTGTATTGATCAAGGGTGATGCCGACAAGACCTATCAGGTGCCTGTGACAAATAGCCAGAACTCTTATTATAAGAATATGTTCGTGGGTAACACGAGTGGTGAGAAGATCCAGATACAGGAAACAGACGGCGACATGGTGAACTATTACCTCAGTGGTGACGGCACCTTCAAGAGTGTGAATAAGAGCGCGAACATCGGTAATAACAAGTGCTACCTGCAGTTGCCAGAAACGTTCAATGCCACAGTGACAGGTGCCACTCAGAAGGTAAAGGTTGGTTCGATAGGTAAGGCATCATTCGCAGCTCCTGTAGACCTTGACTTCACGAATGTAGATGGTTTGAAAGCCTTTACGGCCACGGGCTATGACAAGAGTACGAAGACCATCTGGTTGACTCGTGTGATGAAGGTTCAGAAGGGTGAGGGCGTATTGCTGAAGGGCGATGCAAAGGAATACGAGATTCCTTCTGTCGCTGTTCAGAGTAGTTATATGAATATGTTCGTAGGCAATACGAGTGGTGACAAGATTCAGGTTCAGGAGAAGTCGGAAGATGGCAGCCAGACGAACTTCTACCTGAAAGGTGACGGTACATTCGTCAGTGTGAATGGTTATGTGAACATTGGCAATAACAAGTGTTATCTGGAGTTACCCACCTCGATGGTAGCTGTTGCCTCCACTCGTGGTGCAGAGGCTAACTACATTTTGGAAGAGGCTGAGATAATCAAGTTGCCAATCAGCTTCAGAAGCATCGGCAATGATGGAGATGGCACAACTGGAATTAAAGATCAATCTTCAAAGTTCAATGTTCCATCAGATGCCTATTACACCCTCCAGGGCCAGCGCGTCGCTAAGCCTGGCAAGGGTCTCTATATCAAGAATGGTAAAAAGGTGATTGTAAAATAGTACTATACTTTTATTATATGTAGAAAAATCCCGAAATGCTTGGCTGTTTCGGGATTTTTCTATATCTTTGCAGTCAGATTAGAAACTTAAAACAAATAAGACAATGAAAAAATTATTCACTTTATTCCTTTTGGCCATTTTGCCGTTAATAGCAAATGCACAGGTCAAACGAACTGTCAACGTAGAAACAGCAGGTACTCTCTCTACTTTAATCTCTGATGGTGAGAAATATACCATTGATGAACTAACTTTAACGGGTGAGCTGAATGGCACAGACTTGAAATTAGTTCGTGAAATGGTGGGTTGTGATTACTTGGGTCAGCAGACTCAGGGGAAGGTGACGAAATTAGACTTGTCTGGAATCAGGATTGTTGCTGGTGGTGAGAAATATCTGGATACTAAAAATATCTATGATTCTGGGGGGGCATGCACATCAAATGGTAGTGGCTTCGTTTTTTCTTCAGAAAACGATGTCTTAGGCAGCTATTTATTTGCAGGATGTGATAAGCTTGAGGAGATTAAGTTACCTAATAGTATAAAGACCATTGGGAATAATGTGTTCCACTTTGGAGATGGTTTAACATCGTTGACCATCCCCAAGAATGTTACATCAATAGGCCGTGCTGTCATCATTTTTTGCGAAAATATAGTATCTTTAAGTGTGGAAGAAGGAAATACTGTTTTCTCCTCTCCTGATGGCAGTAATGCCGTCATTAAAGGAAGCACATTGGTCATGGGATGTAATACAACTGTTATTCCGAACACTATTACAACCATTGGCAACAGCGCATTTTATGGAATCGGTAAATGGGGAAGGAAAATGGCTTTGCCGTCAACTGTAACTACTATTGAAAATGATGCATTCGCATGTAGCAATTTTACAGAAGTAGAAATGCCTGAGGGTTTAAAGACTATTGGGGAGTATGCATTTGCTTGGACGCCCATAATGAATTTCCAGATTCCAGCTTCTGTTACATCTATAGGATACCGTGTCTTATATGGTTGTCAGAATGTTGAGTCAATTGTCGTCAAAGACAATAATACGAATTATGATTCACGGGATAATTGTAATGCTATCATCGACAAAACATCAAACACAGTGATCCAGGGCTGTAAGAATACAGTGATACCTCAGTCGGTTAAAACCATAGGCAACTCTGCTTTTGAGCAATTGTATAATTTGGAGAGTTTTACCATCCCGTCATGGATTACTTCTATAGGTGATAGGGCTTTTGCTGATTGTTGGAATATGAAGGGTATTACCTCTGAAATAGAGGATCCTTCTGCCGTAACTATGGGGCGTGACGTTTTCTCAAATTACAATCAAGATATGAAGAGGACTCTTTATGTGCCCTCAGGAACAAAGGATGCTTATAAGGCTATAAGTGTGTGGAAAAACGGATTCTCTAGCATTAAAGAAATAGGTTCAAATTGTATAACTCTCCATGTCAATACTCCAGGTTCTTTATCGACGTTAATTTCTGATGAAACCAAATATACTATCGACGAACTGATCCTGACAGGTCAACTTAACGGATCTGATCTCCTGATGATTCGTGAGATGGCAGGTAATGGGTTTGATGGCAAGCATATCAAAGAAGCAAGGTTAAAGGTGCTCGATTTGTCTGGTGTCACGTTTGTTAATGATACTGAGCATGCATATGTGTCATTTGAAAATGACGAACATATTGATTATCCAGTATATGGTAAAACAGATTATTTCAGGTATGCTGATGGAAGAGGTACTCATTATGTTGAGGCCAATAAGATTGGAAAATATGCTTTCACAGGATGTTATAAGTTGCAGGAAATCGTTTTACCTTCAACTATCACAGAGATTGATGAGCGTGCATTCTATTATTGTACTGCATTGTCGTCATTAATGGTTCCTGCAAGTGTGACAAACATCGGTAGTGAAGCCATAGCAGGATGCTTCTCTCTCGCATCACTCACTGTAGAGAGCGGTAATAGTACATATTCATCGCCTGCGGCAAGCAATGCCATCGTCAAAGGAGACTGTCTGATAGCGGGCTGCTCTACTACAGACTTCTCAAGACTTGGTACTATTTCAGAATTGGCGCCTTGCGCTTTTAGCCGTCAGGAAGGGATGCAGGTTATTAAACTGCCGGGCAGTATCAAGAAGATTGGCGATTATGTATTTCTTTTCTGCTCAGAACTTAAAGATATCTATTCATATATTGAAACGCCTTTTAATGTCTCACAATCTACATTCTATTCTATTAACTCTGAGTGTTGCTTACATGTTTTGTCAGGAACAAAATCAGCCTATTTGGCTGCAGAAGGTTGGAAAGATGTATTTACAGAGGATAGGATTTTAGAAGAATTATCTTCTGGGAATGCTGTCAATGTTGCTCAGGCGGGTACCCTATCTATCTTACTTGCAGATCCTATGCAGATTGAAGAGTTGACCGTTACTGGAAACCTGAATGGTACCGATTTCCGTCTGATTCGTGAGATGGCAGGCAATGACTATCTGGGACAGCCGACGAATGGTGTGCTGAAGAAACTGGATATCTCTGGCGCAAACATTGTAGAGGGTGGTGAGAAATATCTGGATACGGACAATGTTTATAATTCAACTGGTGGTTACGCACATTGGGGAGGAGAATTCTTCCATTTCAACACCCAAGATAATGTTGTTGGTAATGCTATGTTTGCTGGCTGTGAAAAGCTCGAAGAGATCAATCTGCCTGAGAATATCATTTCAATCGGAGACCTCGCATTATGGGATTGTAAGAATTTGAAATCATTGTTTATTCCTAAAAATGTCTCTACAATTGGCAGGAGCTTTATTGACGGATCAAACAAAATCACAAGTATTTCCGTAGCAGAGGAAAATAGATCCTTCAGCTCACCCGCTAACAGTAATGTTATAATGCAGGGAACAAAACTGATTTTAGGATGTAGTAATTCCATTATACCCACAACAACTACAATAATTGGATCGGATGCCTTTGCAAGATGTTATCCTCTTGGGGACGTTACACTTCCAGAAGGAGTAACAACAATCGAGTTAGGAGCATTTGCATGGTCAGGCCTGACGAGTATAAAAATGCCAAGTACACTGACGACTATCGGAAATGATGCTTTTGCTGGCTGTAATGGTTTGACTTCATTCACTCTGCCCAAATCTGTAGTGTCTTATGGTGAAGGATCAGATGGAGGACTCGGTGCTTTAAAAAACTGTCAAAATCTTACATCCATCAAGGTTGAAGATGGTAATCCCAAATACGACTCTCGTAATGACTGCAATGCTATCATTGAAACAGCCACGAATACACTTATTAGTGGATGTCGGACTACAGTGATACCCAATACTGTTACCATTATAGGGCATCAAGCTTTCCGTGGAGCAAGTCTGTCTGATTTTGTAATACCAGACGGGATTACTCGTATTGGAGAACGTGCGTTTGGGGAATCTAGCTTGTCATCTGTTAAGATTCCTGCCAGTGTGAAAAGTTTTGGAAGATATGCTTTTTCTTGGTGTAACAATCTAACTACCGTTACCATTGAGAATAAGGTTCCATTGGCAATAGATGAGAATACTTTCACAAACAGACCCAATATTGATTTGATTGTCCCAGTAGGCTCTGTTGGTCTTTATAAGACAGTGGATTACTGGAAGGATTTCAAATCAATTAAGGATACTGAAGGAAATACGGAACCTGCCGCATCTCCAATCTCACTTACTTTAAATGTTGAAACTGCGGGTACACTCCCGACGCTCATTTCGGAAACTGACAAGTATCTTACTACCGAGTTGACTTTAACAGGAAACCTGAATGGCACAGATATACGTCTGATCCGCGAGATGGCAGGTAATGATTATCTTGGACAGCCTACGAACGGCATGTTGAAGAAACTGGATCTGTCAGGAGCGAATATCGTGGCTGGTGGGGATATGTATCTGGATGCGGATCAAGTATGGTCATCACATGGCTCTTATGCTCAATGGGGTGGAGATTATTTCCATTTTAATACTCAGCAGAATATTCTCGGAAATGCAATGTTTGCTGGATGTGAAAAACTGGTTGACATCGTCCTTCCCAAGAGTATTACCTCAATAGGAAATCTGGCGTTCTTTGATTGTATGAACCTGGAATCTTTAGTAATCCCAGAAAATGTTTCTTCGATAGGAGAAGATGTGTTTGTTGAGTGTAATAAACTAAGTAATGTATCAGTAGCAGAGGGAAACCAGACCTTTAGTGCTCCTGCAAACTGCAATGTGCTGATGGAAGGGACGACCTTGAGATATGCTTTTGCAAATCCTGTCATCCCAAAGGGTACGACGGTTATTGGACCAAATACATTTAAATCATATTGTGGTAATGCTGATTTCGTCGTTCCTGAAGGTGTGGTCAGCATTGGTAATAATGCTTTTGGCTGGAGTAATATCAAGTCTATTTCTCTTCCTTCAACGCTGAAGCGTATAGAGTCATTCGCGTTCCAGCTCACACAGTTGGAGTCAATTACGATTCCTGCATCTGTGGAATTTATTGGTGAGCGTATTTTGAACCATTGTTCAAATCTGACCACAATTACAGTGGCTCCAGATAATCCGTTATTCGATTCTCGTGATCATTGCAATGCAATCATCGAAACAGCTACCAATACCCTCATTCAAGGTTGTAAGACCACTATTATTCCTGAGTCAGTAACAGCTTTGGGAACGACAGCGTTTACAGAATGCTATAATCTAACAAGTATTACAATCCCCAAATCTATTACAAAGATTGGTGATTACGTATTTATGTTCTGTGCTGATCTGAAGGATGTATATTCATTGATAGAGGAGCCCTTTAATGTCAGTGCCTCTGCTTTCTCAGAAATAGGTGTAAATACGGGCTATACGACAACTCTCCACGTACCATACGGAACGAAAGAGGCTTACCTCAAGGCCGACGGTTGGAAGGAGTTTAAGGATTATATTGTTGAAGTGGTTATGACTGACGATGTTGCCTACACACTTAATGAGGAAGAAAAGACTGTTACTGTGGAAGGCTCTGACCAAAGTACCAAGGAGGTAGAAATTCAACCTGTGGTTGAGATCGAAGGCGAGAAGTACGAGGTGACTGCTATTGGTGAGGGCGCATTTGAGAACAATGAGAGTCTAGAGAAGTTGACGATACCCGAGACCATCGAGTCTATTGGCGACAATGCCTTTGCTGGCTGCAAGAACCTCAATCAGATCCGTGTCTTTGCTGAGGAGCCCATCAAGCTGGGTAGCGCTTCGGCTGGTACTCGAGGTAATGGTGTTACATCTGTCTTTGCAGAAGTGGATATGGAGACCTGCGTGCTCTATGTTCCTGCTGGTTCAAAGGAAAAGTATGAACAGGCCGAGGGTTGGAAGGACTTCAAAAACATCGTGGAGATGGGAGGAACTTCACCTATCACCATTGGTAAGAGCGGCAAGGCTAGCTATTGTGGTGATCAGTCACTGGATTTCAGCTTCTCTGATAAGGTGAAGGCTTATATCGCTACAGGGTTTGATAAGGATGAGGGTACCATCTGGTTGACACGTGTAAAGGACGTTCCTGCTGGTGTTCCTGTATTGATCAAGGGTGAGGCCGACAAGACTTACGATGTCCCAGTGACGGACAGCCAGAACTCTTACTATACGAATATGTTTGTTGGTAACACGAGTGGTGGGACTGTTCAGATCACTGAGACAGATGGTGTTTTTGTAAACTACTATCTCTCAGGCGACGGTACCTTCAAGAGTGTGAATAAGTCCGCAAACATTGGTAACAACAAATGTTATCTCCAACTTCCAGGCACGTTCGAGCCCGCAGTGGCAGGTGAAACCCAGAAGGTGACAATCAAGGCTTCAGGCAAAGCCTCTTATGCAGCTCCAGTGGATCTTGACTTCACGAATGTAGAGGGCTTGAAGGCCTTCTCGGCTACAGGCTACGACAAGAGTACGAAGACCATCTGGCTGACTCGCGTGATGAAAGTCCAGAAGGGTGAGGGTGTGCTGCTGAAGGGTGATGCGAAGGATTACGAGATTCCTTCTGCCGCTATTCAGAGTAGTTACATGAATATGTTCGTTGGTAACACGAGTGGTGACAAGGTTCAGGTTCAGGAGACGTCAGCTGATGGCAGTCAGACGAATTTCTATCTGAATGGTGACGGTTCGTTCGTCAGTGTGAACGGATTTGTGAACATTGGCAATAACAAGTGTTATCTGGAGTTGCCCACTTCGATGGTTGCTACTGCAGCATCTACTCGTGGTGCAGAGGCCAATTACATCTTGGAAGAGCCTGAGATGATTAAGCTGCCTATCCTCTTCAGAAGTATCGGCAATGATGGAGATGGCACAACTGGAATTAAAGATCAATCTTCAAAGTTCAATGCTCCATCAGATGCCTATTACACCCTCCAGGGCCAGCGCGTCGCTAAGCCAGGCAAGGGCCTCTATATCAAGAATGGTCGCAAAGTCGTGATTAAGTAATTGACACCTTCATATATTTGCACCAAGAAACCCAAAAAGACAAGACGATGAGAAAACTCAATTTATTAATATTTCTGCTGATAGCATGGCCGATAGGGATGCTGGCAGAGGTTTCGAGAGACTCGTTGCCGAGTAATTACGGCAATTGGGTGAACCTGACTGAAGGCTACACTCAAGATCATTCTTATGATCATCAGAAGATGCAGGTGGAGATGGATGGCAACACCATTCATCTGCTCTGGGCGGAGTTTGCAAAGCAAAGCGATGGAACTTACGGTCTGTGGTATCGTCGTTCTACTGACCTTGGCAAAACCTGGGAAGATGCACGTCTGGTTGTAAAGACACGCACTGATCAATTTATGAACATTAACTCTGGTGCAGCTAACAAACTGATGACTGTCAGCAATGGTCATGTGCATATCGCCGTGGTAGATCGGGATGACAATGAGCCAGAAGCCAAGTGGCGAATTCTATATGTCCGTTCTGATGATGGCGGAGCCAGTTTTACCACGAATACCATAGGCATTTTAAGCTCCAGATATGAATACTATCGCGGAATACAAATTGACAGTGATGGTGACATGGTGGTGATTGCAGCTCCTATGGGTGGCAATAATATCGTTTACTTTACATCAAAAGACGGTGGCGACAATTTCAGTACCCTAACACAGACCGTGGATCCTTCTGGGGATACGCCCAATTTCCATGATATGCAGGTCAGAGATGGGCACTGGGTGTCGATGGTTGTAGGGAGCGCTTGGAGTGGAAACCTAAGCTATGGATATATGTTTATCACCACATCCGATGGCACCACAATGTCTACAAAACAGGTTGCGCCCTTGCATAGTGACGGTAAACCGTATGCTCACCCTTGGGCCGTGATGCATGGAGCAAACGGTAATTCCTATAACTATCATCCTCAAATGGCGATTGTAGGAAATACCATTCATTTGATGTATAAAGGTAATCCTGGTGGAAAAGAGGAGTCTGGCGACTATAATCATACGCTTTATCAGAAGTCTGAAGACTTTGGTGAAACATGGAGTAATGTTGTGGACTTGCCTGAATCCGACGGTGGTGATGGCATGATTGTTGCCAAGGGCCAGAATGTGTATATCCTTACAACCAAGGGTGGTTACCATGCTATCTATTATTCCAATGACAAAGGTAGCACATGGAATTATCAGACGCAGGCACTTGTTGATAATAAAACGTTCCGTAGCTACTGGCTAACGATTGATCCCTACGATGCTTCAGGCAATCATGCTTATTTGACGGCTAACCGTTATTATTATGCTGAAACAAAGGACGGCTTTAAGACCCTGAGCAAGAATTTCGTGTTAGGCTCTGAGGCTTTCATAGGAACCAACTATGGCAACAACCATGCACTGGTGGTTTTACCAGACCAGAATGGTACGGAGCACTGGTTCCTGCAGTATAACATGCCTGTTCAGGTAACATCAGGAACAGGTTATTATGTGGATTGGGAAAATAATTCGCGCGATATCTGCTACCTCCGTGTAGAGGCAGAACCAGCACCATCGGGTACTAAGGCATTGAACCTGACAGATAAGGATATGCTCGACTACCGCGTGGTAATTCCCATGTCACCGAGCCTGATGCAGAAAGAGGCTATGACGGTGGAAGCCTGGGTGCGCCTTGACTCTCTCTGCTCATTCCAAATAGCAGGAACGTCAATGGAAAACACGCATAACACTTCGCATTACAACGGTGGTTGGTATATGAAAGCAGATCACTGGTATGGCAATGGCGGTTATTTTGAGGGAGGTCTACGTACAGACAAGGCCACTGACGATGTGGGTGTGAGGCTTTATAATGAAGATGCCCTTAGAATATACAAAATGAAGAAGTGGCACCATGTGGCGCTTACCTACGATGCTGAGGGAGGTGAGAACAACGCCCGATTCTATATCGACGGTATGCTGGTGGCTTCAAAGACGGTTGTTGGTGGTATCCAGATGGGAAAGAATCCGATTGCCATTGGAGCGACAGCCGGCTATGGTAGCAAAGGCTTGCTGGACCATTTTGCCATGTTCAATAGGGCACTGACGGTAGAAGAGCTTCGCGAGCATATGTATCAGATGCCCACAGGCAAGGAGAATGGATGCGTGTGTCTGCTCAACTTTGACGGTACACTGAAGGATATGAGCGGCAATGGCAATGACGGTGTTGCTCTTCTGGACGTAGACTTTGTGGATCATGATGGCATCCGTGTTCCGACGGCCAATATCAATGTGGCAAAGGACATCACAGGAAGATATGTCACCGTGAGCAATGCTTCACCCAATGCAGAGGTGGACTGGTGGCGGATTCCTTATAAATGGAAACCTGGCACTTACACATCAGAGACGAAACCCAGTGTAAAGATAGACTTCAGTCCGTCTGGCGACAACAACTTTGCGGGTACTTATACGACTTGGATGGTGGCCGCTGGTACAGGCGACTATAATGCTTACACGACAGCCAGCGAACAATTTACCATTGGTGGACTGAACAAGGTGGAACCAGTCGTGTCTGGACAGGAAGCCGGTGTGCGCTTGACTATTCAGGGTGGTTACACATTGACTGAGAGTAAGCAGCCTAAGGTATTGCTGCATAAGGATGGAGCAGTGATTGAGGGCAAATGGATGGTAGAAAAAGGCTATGACTCATCGAAGATTGAATCTGCCGATGATCTGGCGAAGGCGCTCTTTAACCTGTCGAATGCAGATCCTGGCATATATGACGTGGTAGTCGATAACGACACCCTGTATAGTGCCTTTACCATTGAGAAGAGTGAGGAGCCTGACGTCTGGATGCAGGTCAATGGCTGGGATCGTCAGTTGCGTAACAAGTGGAAGGACTTTACCATCGACTATGGCAACCGCTCTAATGCAGCAGCCTACAATGTTCCCATCATCCTGATGGTTTCCAATAACAAGGGACTGGTGGATGTATCGTTCGACTTCGACTTTGAACTCTGTAATACGGCTCTCGATGACTATGGACAGAGCATTGCCAAGAAGGTAGGCGATCATGTCATGGCGTATGATCAGACAAAGGGCGATTCCGTCCAAGTCTATTCGTTCATGATTCCGTATATCGCTCCTAACAGCACAGGCCATAAGACGTTCCGTATGCGTCATCGCTTTGAGGGCACCGATGGTGGTGGCAGTGAGGAAGTGGATATGATCTATTGGGCAGAAAAGCCTTGGGGACCCTACGATCCTGATGCCCCCAATCCTTACGGACAGAGCAGCACCAGAGGCACCAGAGCGCCTTATACCCTGGAGCAGGGTGAGTGTGTAGCCAAGGAGTTGGGTACGGCTTTGGCTGAAACGGCCATTGGCTTCATTCCTGGCGTAGGTTGTATGTATTCCATGGGCAAGACGGTTTATCAGTCAGCCACTGAGGTCGAGAAGCCCTGGAGCACATTCTTCAGCAATTATGTCAGCACCTTCTTCAGCTGTTGTGAGGATCTGATCCCTGCTGTTAAATTGGCTCAGGCAGCATTTACCCTTGGTAGTATGGCATGGACTTTCTATAGTGCAGGATCCAGTATGAAGGGTTGTCTGAATGGTGATCCGAAGGACAAGAAGGTGAAGGGTGTCAATAGCTACGACCCCAATGAGATGATCGGTCCTTCAGGCTATGATGACAATGCTCATTACATCAAGCCTATCAACAATATGGCCTATACCATCACCTACGAGAACAAGTCTACGGCCTCGGCTCCTGCCCATGAGGTGTATGTCAACGACAAGCTTGACCTTTCCAAGTTCGATCCGGAGTCGTTCGGCTTCACATCGTTCGGATGGGCTGACACCACGATTGTTGTGGGAGGTTCATATACGAAGGACTTTACACGCGATATTAAGTATCGTGTGAAAGACCAGGATATCATCGTCCGTGTGTCTGGTAAATTTGACACGGAGACTGGTGAGGCCAATTGGAGTATGATCTCTCTGACTACGAGCGGTAACGAGATCGATGATCCTGATCTCGGCTATCTGTTGCCCAACAACGACAGTCATGCAGGTGAGGGCTTTGTCACCTTCTCCATCAACCACAAGGCAAATCCGGCTACGGGCTCTACCATCAGTAACAAGGCTGTGATCGTCTTCGATGCGAATCCTCCTATTGAGACGAATGTCTTCACCAACACGTTCGATACGGATTATCCGACCTCGAAGATTACAAAGTCAGAGGTCAGCGGCAGTAATCTTATATTGACGTTAGAGGGCAAGGATGCCACTTCAGGCGTTGCATCCTACGATATTTACGTCTTCAAGAACGGTGGCGAGGCTGAATCCTTGGCATACGGAGTGACAGAAAACCAGTACACGCTGCCTTACGTCGAAGGTACCAAGTATTCCTTCTGTACAATCGCCACCGACCATGTTGGGTGGAAGGAGGCTAAGGACATCAAGGCCGAGTATACGCATTCAGAGGGGACTGCACCCATCAGCATCGGCAAGAGTGGTAAGGCCAGCTATTGTGGTGACAAATCACTGGATTTCAGTTTCTCTGATGAAATCAAGGCCTATATCGCTACAGGCTTTGACAAGGATGAGGGTACCATCTGGTTGACTCGTGTAAAGGACGTTCCTGCTGGAGTGCCTGTTTTGATTAAAGGCGAGGCAAACAAGACTTATGATGTTCCACTGACGGACAGCCAGAACTCTTATTATAAGAATATGTTTGTTGGTAACACGAGTGGTGGGACTGTTCAGATCACTGAAACTGAGGGTGACTTTGTAAACTACTATCTCTCAGGCGACGGCACCTTCAAGAGTGTGAATAAGTCCGCAAACATCGGTAACAACAAGAGCTACCTACAGTTGCCAGGCACATTTAAGCCCGCAGTGGCAGGTGCTACCCAAAAGGTGACGATCAAGGACATCGGCAAGGCTTCTTATGCTGCTCCTGTAGACCTTGACTTTACGAATGTAGAAGGTTTGAAAGCCTTCACGGCCACGGGCTACGACAAGAGTACGAAGACCATCTGGCTGACTCGCGTGATGAAGGTCCAGAAGGGTGAGGGCGTGCTGCTGAAGGGTGATGCGAAGGATTACGAGATTCCTTCTGCCGCTGTTCAGAGTAGTTACATGAATATGTTCGTAGGCAATACGAGTGGTGCTTCTGTTCAGGTTCAGGAGAAGTCAGAGGATGGTAGTCAGACGAATTACTATCTGAAGGGTGACGGTTCGTTTGTCAGTGTGAACGGATTTGTGAACATTGGCAATAACAAGTGTTATCTGGAGTTGCCCACCTCGATGGTTGCAGTTGCCTCCACTCGTGGTGCAGAGGCCAATTACCTCATGGACGAGCCTGAGATAATCAAGATGTCAGTCTTCAGAAGCATCGGCAACGATGGAGATGGTACAACTGGAATTAAAGATCAGTCTTCAAAGTTCAATGCTCCATCAGATGCCTATTACACCCTCCAGGGCCAGCGCGTCGTAAATCCAGGCAAGGGCCTTTACATCAAGAATGGAAAGAAGGTCGTGATCAAGTAAGCGAAATGAGAGCTTGCTCAATCTCAATCCCGAAACGTTTAGTCGTTTCGAGATTGAGATTTTATTTTTAGTATCGTTAAAGAATAATAAAAGAAGGTTCATTATATATATTGTTTAAAAAATAAACATTATATTTGCATTTGTATTGTGATTGTCACTAATAACTAAGATTAATGGAGGCATATAACGAACTCGACATTATTAACCAGATTCGGGGTGAGGCGATGCATAAGCCAAATGTTACAGGCAGGAACCCTTTCCTCGTCTGGGGTTACTCCATCGTTGTCGCCTATTTCCTGACTTTCGCTGCGATGATGTTGTGGGATAACCCGTGGTGCCTCTTTATCCTCTGTCTGATTCCTGTGGTTGGTGTTCCTTTTATGCAGACAAGCCTTCACAAAGATTATCAGCGTCATCATCTGAGGACAAAAGAAGATGACTATGTCTTGAAAGTATGGTTGTTTGTTGGGTTAGCCATCGGCTTTTTCACTATCATTACAAGCATCGCAGGGTTTTATCGCCAGTGTTTATTCTCACTGGCCAGCTTGTTAGTCAGCATGGGGAGTCTGTTTACAGGTGTCATCCTGCGCTACAAGCCCA
>JAEEGJ010017754.1_pt1 | contig 16016 bp, 11 predicted proteins | sample 8958761 | NCBI WGS metagenome assembly JAEEGJ01 (sample SAMN16246546, study PRJNA631951) | gut metagenome | biome: gut microbiome; feature: rumen; material: RS-attached | host: Bos | place: Iran: Karaj | collected 2018-10
CCAAAATGGAATTGGACCCAAGAAACATACGTCCCTTAAAATCCCTTAGATTCCCTTAGAATCCCTTAGAATCATCAACTTTCGTATTTGCGAAAGTTGAGTCATTAATTTCTCAGTATGTGTCTATATTGACCTACCTTTCATACTAATAATTCATGTAAATTCATGATAATTCGTGTTAAGAAAAAGACACATATAATTATCGTTAATTTTGGTTACATACTTAGTGTTTTATTTGATCAAAACAGCCTTGCCGTCAACCACGTTGAGGCCAGTCTGACGCGACTGCAGCTTGCGACCCATCATGTCGTAGGCGGTGCCGCGGGCGACGCCGGTCTGCAGCAGCACGATGCCCGAAGTCTTGTCGGTGATGGTGAGGTCGGCGCTCTGCTCGTCAGCAGCCACTACGAGAACGACGTGCACGTTGTAGTTGTTGCCCTCCTCGCCGATGGTGAAGTTGTTGTCGTTGTTGCCGCGTGCGCAGGTGTAGGGGGTGCCGAAGGTGAGCTGCGTGGGAGCATCCTGTGCCAGGAAGCATTCCCAGGTCTTGTCAATCGAAACCTTGAACATCTGGCCGCCGGGGAACGACTCGATGTCGGTGGTCCAGCTGCCGTCGGCCTGCTGCTCGAGGAAGCTTGCGTTGCTGGTATCCCAGCCCTGGAATCCACCCACGAGGCCATACGAGTGCTCGATCGAAGTGCTGCCTTCAACGGCGATGGTGGCGTTGCCGTCCTCCAGGATGGTGAGGGTGAACTTGCCGTTCCTCAGTACCACGCCGGCTGCGAAGCCCGTGTTGTCGCCGCCCTTGTAGAGGTTGTAGGTGTTGCCTGGCTGCATGTCCATGCCGCCGCCACCCAGGGCATCGGTCCACGAGTTGTTCTTCACGATCTTCCAGTCGCCAAAGATCTCGTCAATCGAAGCGGTATAGACGCCTTCGCCCTGCGACTCGAACTTGAGCGGATTGTTCTCGAAGCTCCAGCCCTGCCAGGTGCCGACCATCATGTATTCATCGACCTTCTCGCCAGGTTCGCCCACGGTGATGACCTCGTCGGCGGTGATGCGGAAGTAGTCGAGCGTGTTGTCCGAACCGGGATAGAACTCGAACTTCACGTTGTGCAGCGTCACGTTGTTGTTCTCTGCGCCGAGGTAGATGTTGTTGCCCTGGCCGTCCTCGATCCACTTCAGGGTGTAGTCGGTGCCGGTAGCAATCGGCTCGTTGATGCCGTACTGATAGGTCCAGCCGTCAACAGCGGGGTTCTTGATGATCTTGAATCCCCATTGGCCGGTGGTGAACTCGGCTGCGGTAGCAGCAAAACCGCCATCAGCCTCTACGAACGTGATGCAGTTCTCCGAGAGGCTCCAGCTGTTGTAGTCACCCGTAACGATGTAGGTGTCCTGTGCGTTGGCCATACCGACAAGGGTAAAGGCAGACATCAGAAGAGTAAACAGTTTCTTCATAGCTTTTGTCTTTTAAATTGTTAATGTGTATAAATAGTTAGTGTAAAATGAAGTGCTGAAACAAAGCATAGAATCGTTTCGATATGCGTGGTTTGCGCTGCAAAGATACGGCATTTTTTCGACATTTGCACCTCAACAAAGGTGCCTAAGTGGATAAATTTAGGTGGTAGATTCGTACAACGTATTGTGTTCTAATTGTATATATGCAAAATTCGCGATTTTGAAAGTGGATTGGAAATTATTTTTTTGAACATCATTTTGCCCAAATTGACTCCGTTTTGAGCCCTTTTTTGCCAATTCTGTGCAACAAAATTCGACAACAGACGACGGGTTGTACCTCATTTGGATAAAAAGGATGCAGAAAATTTGGAGGGAATCCATCTGGACCTTATCTTTGTGCAGCTAAGTATGCTCAAGTTTCGCATTTGCTCAACTTGATGGATATTAAGGGATATTTGGGGATATTAAGGGATATTTGGGGATATTAAGGGATATTTGGGGACGTTACCTTTGCCAAAATGGAATTGGACCCAAGAGACATACGTCCCTTAAAATCCCTTAGAATCCCTTAGAATCCCTTAGAATCCCTTAGAATCATCAACTTTCGTATTTGCGAAAGTTGAGTAAGTAATAACCAAGAACACCAACCGACATGAACACACCCACCTTTCTGGCGCTTGCCCTGCTTTCCGTTTCGGTGACGGGCGCCCGTGCCTACAACCTGGATTCCATCTACAACGTGCTGGACAAGGAGATTGCCCGGGCAGACGAATATATCCTGCGGAAGGAACAGCATCTCGCGTCGCTGCAGGAGCGCGTCAATCGAAGTCTCGACGATGCGGCACGCTATGACCTGACCTTCCAGCTGTACGAAGCCTATAGCTCCTTCGACGACCGCAAGGCGAAGAGCGCCCTCGCCGACTGCCTCCATTTGTCGCAGAAGATGGGCGATACCGAGCGCGAGGCCGTCACGCTCTGCTTCCTGGCTTATCAGAACTCCCTCAGCGGCTACTATTCCGAAGCAATCCATTGGCTGGAGGAGGTTCGAGAAGACGAGCTTGCCGGGCCTGCTCTGGGGTATTACTATTACGCCTGTACCCATTCCTACGGCGAATTGGGGCGCTATAGCGACGACGAGACCTTGAGCCAGTATTACTATGGCTTGTCCGACCGCTATCGGGACAGGTTCTTCGAGGTGGCCGACACCACATCGACCTTCTTCCAGGAACGTCGGCTCCTGACGCTCTTGAACTCCCGGCAGGCCGATCGGGCAGAGGAGCGATGCCAGCAATGGGCGGCGATGACGGAGCCGGGCAGCCACGATCAGGCCATCATGGCGTATTTCCGGTCGGAGTGCTGCCGCCTGCGCAACGACGAGGCAGGCCGACGCTATTGGCTGGCCCTGTCGGCGATCTACGATTGCCAGAATGCCGTGACCAACCAGGCTTCGCTCTGGACGCTGGCCGACCTTACCTCGAAGGATGGCGACCTCGAGCGCTCGAACCGCTACATCGAATATTCCTGGCGATGCACGACCTTGTTCGGCGGCCATACGCGTTCGTGGCAGGTGTCGCCCGTCATCACCACCATCAACAACAATTATCGCGAGAAGCTGAGCAAGAACAATCGTACGCTCAGCGTGCTGCTGGGTGCGGTCAGCCTGCTGGCGGTGCTGCTGCTCGCGTCGTTCCTCTTCCTCTACAAGCGCAACAAGCTGCTCGCTGCCGCCCGGAACGAGCTGCGCCGCATCAACGGCAAGCTCAACCACCTCAACACGCAGCTCAACGCCTCCAACCAGCAGATGATGCAGGTCAACGCGCAGCTCCACGACTCCAACCGCGTCAAGGACGAATACATCGGCCGTTTCCTCGACCTCTGTTCGCGCTACATCGACAAGCTCGACGCCTATCGCCTCAAGGTCAACCGCCGCCTCAAGGCCAACCAGCTGAAGGAACTGCTGCGCATGACCAGCAGCGAGGAACTGCGCGAAACCGAGACGCGCGAGCTCTTTGCCAACTTCGATGCCGCCTTCCTGCGCCTTTACCCCAACTTCGTCGAGGAGTTCAACACCCTGCTCCGTCCGGAGTTCCATCAGCAGTTAGGCCCCGACAGCCAGCTCACCACCGACATGCGCATGGCCGCCCTCATCCGCCTCGGCATCGACGACTCCGCCCGCATCGCCGCCTTCCTCCACCTCACCCCCAACACCATCTACAACTACCGCGCCCGCCTCAAGTCCCGCGCCGCCTGCACCCGCGACGAGCTGGAGGACAAGATCCGCGAAATCGGGTTGCAGAAGGAGGGGAAGTGATTCGGCATTGGCCGAAAAGCAGCGCCCGTGCTCCGTAATGGAGTGCGGGCGTATTGTTGTTATAGGGAAGTCTCGCCGAATTTGCGTTTGTACTGCTCCGTCTTGCAGTAGCAGTTCGACACTTCGTCGAAGAAGATGTAGTCACGAGCCATCCACGTGCGCAGGGTGGAGTCGCCATCCCCCTTGCGGCCCTGGCTTGCACGCATCTGGCGGTACTGCTCCTTCGAGAACTCGTCGGGCAGGAGGTTCAGCAGGTTCTGGGGACCCGACTGCTGCTGCATCTCCTTCTCCTCGTGCAGTTCCTTTTCGAGCTGCTGTCCGAAATAGAGCATCTTGCACCAAAGGTTATACCGTTCCGACCATTCCACGAAGTCGGCAATCGCCTTGCTCCAGGAGTAGCCGTGCGCCACGTAGAGCACCATTCCCTTGAGCCATGCGATGACGTTGGCACGATAGGACAGGATCTTGTAGGCTTCCGATTCATAGAGGCGTGCCGTTTCCTTGTTCTCACCTCTCATCTCTTGGGAAAGCTTCTTCGCCTGCGGGCATTCGATGCTACCGTTGGCTGCCTCCAGCCGGTCGATGTAGGGCTTCAGCTCGGCGGCGAAGTTCTGGTCGTAGATGCCCATGATGGGAGCCTCATCGTCGTTGTCGTCGTTGAGGATGATGGTCGAGATGTCGAGGCGGCTCATCGTGCCGTCGTTCACCATCTTGTAGAAGAACTTGCGGGCATTGGGCGGTGTGGTCGAAGCGTTGAAGTTCCAGCGCAGCGGAGCAATGCCGCTCACCGAATCGGCGCCCACGCGCTCCTGACCTGCCAGCGAGTTGTCGAATGCCTTTCGAATCAGCAGTCCCACCTCATCGACGTTGTTGCGCGAAGTGACCTTCTTCAGCGCCTCCACCTCATCCACGATGGTGTAGATGTAGCGTTCGCCGTTGTTGTGGGCATCGACGATGCGCTGGTTGAACACGGCATCCGTAAGGTTGTCGATGAGCATCTGGATGCAGATGTCGGTCGGGCGCGGGTCCTTCTTCTGCTTCGCGCCCGGGTTCTTCTGCTTCCATTCGGCTTCGCGCTGGCGGTTGGGGATGTCGCGCTGACGGATGTCCTCCATGATGAACTCGATGGGCTTCTTGATCGAACCCTTGCCTATCGACTGACGGCCGATGAGCACGTGCATGAAGGTGGCCTCATGTTCGACGTTGTCCCAATAGGAGAACTTAACTCCGTGAAGATGAGCGGCTAAGGCTGGAAAAACAGCATTCGCCACGGCAGGCTTGTAGTACCAGGGCACCTTGCTCGTCAGCAGCTTGATGAGAGGCGGCAGGCGTTTTGGCATGGGTGGCGGCGTGTTCATCGTGCCTCCGCAGGCCTTCACAGCGGCTTGGGTCTTCAGCGCAGCCAGCACCTGCCTCAGGCGGTAGGGCATACCCCTGCGCGGCTCCTTGAGGGCATTATCGATAGTCTTGCGCCATTCCTCTTCGCCCGATGGTCCCCAATAGTTGGGAATCACGGCCAGCATCTTCGCGAGCGAATATTCGCAGATGGGACGCAAAGTCATCGACAGCTCGTAGGTCAAGACATTTCGGTCGCCCTCAATGGGCGTCTTGCCCTCGTTGAAAAGCTCAAAGTATTTGTCAATGATGTCGCTGAAGAGGATATCCTTGTACTTGGCATCAGGGTCATGCGCAATAGCCTGCCGACTCGTTGACCCGTTGTCCTGCTGACTCGTAGACCCGTTGTCCTGTTGACTCGTTGACTTTGAAATAGGAGAATTCGAACTGTAGCACTGTAGCGCTGTAGCGTTTCCTACTTCGAACAGCTTATCATCGAGGAAGAGCAGGTCGTCCTTGTCGGCGGTCGTGGTGAAGAAGACGCGGGTAACGTCCTTCGCACCCTCATCGAACTTCACGCCCAGCAGCTCACTTGCCCAACGGAGGTTGTCCTCCTGCGAAAGGTCCTCGCGCCGACGGAACACCAGGTGGTAGCCCTTCGAAGCCGAACGCTCCAGCATGAGCAAGCCCAGCTCCTCGCGCTTCGCCATCACCCGATCGGGCACACCCTGCATCTGCTTGTCGAGCCATTCGCGTGCCTCCTCGGCCGAAAGGTCGGCGGGTGCCACGAAGTCGATGTCCATGCCCACCGTACTCGATGGCTGCTTGCTGCCCTTCAGGCTTCCATCCTCATTGGGCAGGCAGCTGTAGTTCATCTGCACCAGCTTGTTCTTCTGCAACTTATCACCATCGCGAACAAGCTTTACAATAGCCTTCTGGCGCTCGCTGCCGCGCAGGGCAAGATACTCCTCTCGATTCAGGACGGGGCGCATCATCTTCGCCCCATTCTGATAGTAAATAACATGTACACTCATTTTTTTCTCTTATTTAACACGAATTACCATGAATTTACATCAATTATTTTGGTACAAGAAAGCATGAATCAGCCAATCATTCAAAAATTCATGTCAATTCGCGATAATTCGTGTTTGAAAATATCACCATTTAGTTTCCGTTTCGCGTGTGCGAATAAACTCCAATATCATCTCCGACTCCTCACGCAGAAGCTTCTCGATGTACTCTTTCCCGTATTTCTTCGGGAAACGGAACTGGACAATCACTTGGCCGTTGGTCTCCTTCACCTCGCCGTGAGGCGTACTGAAGAGCTTACGATAACGACTGCCGGTGCCCGTAGCAAACGGGCGGAAGTGCGACGCGCCATTCACCTGAGTCACCATCCGGCCCTTCTGGCTCACGATAGCCGCACCGTTGACGATGTGCTGCCCCAGCTCGAAGTCGCAGGGCGTGACGTTGATGTCGCCGTTCACGTAGAAGACCGCTTCGGCCTCCATTGCAATGTTGTCTATAAAGACTTGCTTTGCCATTGTTCTTGAATTGATTACGAGAGAAGTTTTGAGAAGTGCGCACACACCGAAACCGGTGCTCAATTGATTCCCTCGACTTCAACTCAAGTTACACATTAGATTACCTGAATCTCCGTAGCGACGACGTCCTGATAGAACTGCCCATTCACCTCACGCGTCTGGAAACGCAGCGCAGCTGCCACCAGGTCGCCTTCCACGAACTTACACTCCGCGAGGTTGCCGAACGCCACACAAGCAAATTCGTCCTCGTACTCACCACCAAGCTCCCTGAGCCTGATCACCGACTTGGCCACATGGCCGCTGCCAGCCTTTCTGCTCGGCACATAGACGGCTTCCGTTTGTGCCACGACTTTTAGAATTTTTGTCTGCATATAAAACTTTGTCAAAGCCGTTAGTGACTTTTGACGGGGCAAAGATACGATGCGATTATGCGACTGAATCATTTCGAAAACTCTATTTTTTCAATCGCAAGTTCTACACGAACTAACTCACTGATTAAAAAAAGAAAAAAAAATTATAAAAAAAATTGCGACTGAATACCGAAATATTCAATCGCAATCTTTAATCGCAAAATGATAATTTATTCTACTTTTTCACCCGTCACGTATTGACGTACCCAATCGGCGTATGGTTGTTTTTTCCCTTGTCCCATATACCTTGCGAATGTGCGTGGTTCTTCGCCAATGCCTACTTTCCTGGCTATACTATCATAACTGCCCTTCAGTACGCCTACATCAGCCAATAAGCCGACAATATGTCCTTTAATCTGAGGCACCTTTCTTCGCTTACCACCTTCAAACCAATCACTAGCAATATTGTCTTTCCACTCGGAAGACATCAATGAGCTGACGAAACTATCAGTCCACTTCTCATCATATACATCCTTTGTGCGCAGCTCATTGAACCAGTCCTGCTTCAGTAGTATCTGCAAACTATTAGTAGGCGCAAAGTAATTACGCTCTTTTGGGGCCTCATCAGAGTGATTCTGTACTTTTTCAGCAGATGCTGAATCATTCTTTACTTCTTCAAAATCGACATTCTCCGCCGAAGGTTCATCCTTTACAGAGGAATTACCCAGGTTGATATGTTGATGTCCAATAGTCGGCTGATAGTTTAATATATAAGCAAATTGGTTTAACACCTGTTGCTTTTCATCTTCTTTATTCATTGTGATACGTAATTAGTGCCTTGATATCCCGATGATGGCTGAGGGAGGGTGACTGTCTGAGTCTGAATTTTCGGCTTATAATTGCTGATATCCGCATACAATGTAAATGGCTTTTCAGTATTCTCCTTAACAGACTCCAATTTTGAGTTCAGTTCATTTAGAATTTTTGACATAAGACTATTCGACATCGGATCGGCGATGTAATCTCCAAGCAAATTGAAAAGATCTAAAAATTTAGTTGTCCCTCTGTAGATCCTACCAAGCACAAGTTCAACATTTCTGGCTACTTCTACACCGGCTCTTATAGCCTGTTTTACTATCTCTGTTATCAATTCTGTTTCTTTTTGGTCATCACCATCTTTTTTAACAGCCTCCAATTGTTCCATCAGTTTTATTATCTGATAGTCCTTCATCGCGTTATCGCTCATAAGACGCTCAATCTCCTTGTAGGGAGAGTAAACGCCTTGCTCAATCATGCATTTGATTAACTCCAACTTTGATATGATTTCATCCTCAAATATACATTTTTTGTTTCCGTTTTTCAATGCGTTCATTATCATATCGCAGACAGACAGTTTGTCAGTCATATTGTTCTGCATTTCGATGAAGGCATCAATAGCTGATTCGTTGAACCCATGGGTCAATTTGTACCAATCCATCGATGCCGCCTTTTCCGTTGTTATATAATGCAATTCTTTCGCAACAATCATAGGCTTGAATTATTTTTGAATAATCTGATTTGCTCTATCAGACCTGCCTCACTGACAGCACCTTCAGCGTTATTTTCTTGAGTGAATACCATATAGTAATGATAATGGTACCTGTCGCTGCTTCGGTTGGCATATTCCGACCAAAGCTTACCCACTGCTATCTTCCGACGGCTTTCTTCGTTGAGGAAAGGCTTTCCCTTTGTCTCTATCAGCAGCACATCGTCAGAATCAAGAACGACGATAAAATCCGGCTGATGATTGATGAATCCGTTGATTGTGAAGGTGTCCTTTCTGTTTTGCGCATTACGATGCCAGAAAAGCACATTATCCTCTTGCGCGATTTTCATCATGATGTTTTCTTCGAAAGAGCTGGCGTGTTCTTCGGCCACATAGAGGCTCCTATCCACACTATTCCACGGAGAAGAGACGTTCTGTGTAAGCGGGAAAGACCAATAGCAATTCATGCCCACAACACGTGCTGCCAAAAGATTTTCCAGCTGCTTCTTGCGATATACAACTAAAAGGTCATCGATTTTCGCTTTGAACGTATTTGCTGTATTCCTCGTTTCGATAAAGAAATCAGCAAGTTGCTCTCCATTATACGCTCCAAGCGCACGATGTACATAATCATAAAGGTCTTTAAGAGGTATGCCATTGTAATGAAGCTTATTGACAATGGCCTTTGATAGTTCAGACCTTTTCATCTCTGGTGAAAATGAAGCAAATGTCTGCCTGAGGCTATTCAACACCGTATGATTAACAGAGGTGCGCTTAGGGGTATATTGACCATCACCGCTGTCGAGGACATCGATGCTTGTCACTCCTGTCTGTGAATCTGTCAGATTGATGTTTGAATTCTCATTCAAAATCTTGAACCCGCGATTAAGTCGCTCTGCCGTCAGCAGAATATGATGATTATCGCAGAATACTCCTACGTTTTTATTTTCTACAGAAAAGAGTGGCAAGTGTATCTGCTGGGCAATCTCGCTAACCTCTTGACGCATGGGATTGCTGTCAAGCTTCAGCGAACGCAAGTCGCTGTCGGCATTTGGCTGACTGGTGGTTTGCTCATAATCTTCGCTGCTCTTATAGGCGAACTGCTCCATATTGCTGTCTCCGCCTGCTGTATTTGCCAACCGCTGGGCAACGCCTTGCGACGTAGCGCTCAATTCCTCTCCAGCATCCTCCCAAAACGTGAGTTGTGTATCAGTATGATGTGGCTTTTCTGCAGCTTCCCCTTGTGCTGCTTTTTCGTCATTGAACATTCGATAATCCATGCGGCTGAAGCCCGAATTCTGTAACGAGCGAATCACTGCCTCGGCTGCTTCATAGAAATTTTGCTTCGATGTCAGCACGTAGCTCTCATTCAGCAGAGGGTCACTGCTTTGACGGGCATAAGGCTGTCGCAAGATACGACCCATCACTTGCTCCACGTCGATAGGAGCCGAGCGGTTGCTGAGTGCCGCAAGAACATAGGCAAAAGGGCAATCCCAGCCTTCTTTCAGGGCATTGACGGTGATTATATATCTGACAGGGCAGTCATGCTTCATCAAATCGATGCCTTTCAGCTCGTTCAACGGTTCGGCTAGCTTGCGTTTGATTTGCTCTTCCGGAATCCCGCTGTCAATCAAGATCTGCCTCACCTGCTCGCAGTTGGCATTCTCCTGCCCATTACGAGGCTCGACCTGAAACAGTACTATCGGGCGTATGTAGTGGCCATTGTTCTGCCGCTCAGATTGTATGGCATGACGTTCCAGATTATCGCGCCATCTGATGGCATTGGCTATCACGTCATCCACCGTCTCCATATTATACAGAACGACGGGCAATTTCACCATCGACTCCTTTCTGAGTTTACCTGCATCCACAAAGCTGATGATGTTGCTCTCCTGTCTTGGTGTGGCCGTGAGATTCAAGATAAATGACGGGTTAAGCATACGAAGCATTTCCGTACGCATCTCCGTGCCAAAATTATGACTCTCATCTACTACACAAACAGGACGTTGCCAAGCCAGCCATTGAATCAGGCTCAACTCGTCGGCACCTTCAATGTGCTGCTCAGTTGAATAATGATAACGGCCTTCCCACTGTGAAAAGAACGAATTCTGACGCCATGAGAGCAGGTCGTCACGATCACGCGATGCAAAACTTTGTGCCGACAGCACAAGCACCGTCAGCTGTTCTTCGACCTCCATAGGGGTCAGTCCTTTGCCCATCAGGGCATCTTCCTTGCCCTCCACCATCACCATAAGGCCGGTATTATGAAGTGCCTCGTTGTAAGGATGGCCTGGGGTGGAGAGATTCTTCAGTGTCTGCTCTTTAATCGAATCACTGGGCACAAACCACGCCACTACCCGAGGTTGCTCCTGAGGCAGATAGTCGAATATGAGAGACAGAGCATTGGCGGCAATGAATGTCTTTCCACCGGCTGTGGGTACTTTTAGTGTTACGTTGGGGATGCCTGGTGTTGACGAATTGTCGTATTGATGCAGAATGCCGTTCGTGAGATTGGGATCGATACTGGCCTTGGCAAGCCAATGCTGGCGAAAGGCCTCTCTCATGTTGTCTGTCGTTTGCAGAGCTTTCAGGTAGCTCTTTACATCACGCAATACCTCTTCTTGGTAGTTCTTGAGTTTCATTTATTCTGGTTTATAATTTTCGTATGTCTCGTGGAATCTGACGGAAACTGATGCCCATCTGCTTCAGTTCGTCATCTGAAAATTCACAGATGTCAGCATATACTATTATTCCTCCCTCCATCGGCCCTTTCACAACCTGTAAAAGAGTTTCGCTGGAGAGTGTTGTCAGCTGATCAGGCTCGTAATAGAAATAATAGCCGGTATCATGATAATCGTCAAGCCAGTAGGGATATTCCTCTGAGCGTGTCTGCACCAAAGGCTGATTCGTCTCGGTGTAGTACACATATCGGCGCAGTTCTGTCTCGCCCACTTCTTCGTTCAGCAGGTTAGTGCCTTGTTTGAAGATGGTCGCACCGATTTCCATCATGTCAAAGCCGCCGCCAAGACCGTCACGATGACCATCATAGCGGGTTTCAGCCTCCACCACAAGGCAGTTATCTTTCACAGTCGGCTGATGCACTGCCGTGTACCTACCCGACGATTGGGCTTGCTCGTAAACTCCCTTGGCATCTGCATAATGCTGGCCGATGCGCTTGAGTGTGGCTGCTGTCAGTTTCTTTTCATACAGGCGTTCACATTCTTTGCCTGTATAGTCATATCCGCTGATGACCCGCTGCACACGCTGCTGTGTGACCTCTACGATGTTTGCATCCTGTTCCAACAGCACAAACTTTCGGTTGCCGCCATCTTTCTTGTTTGCTTTCAACACCGAGTGTGCAGTCGTTCCGCTACCAGCAAAACAATCCATAACAATGTCGCCTGGTTCAACAGCAATCTCGAGGATACGGTCAATCAGACGGGTAGGCTTGGGGGTGTCGAATGGGGCTGCACCATTGAAAATGGCTAAAATTTCTTTCTTGGCACCATCTGTATTATCTACCTCTGAAAACGGCCACAAGTTGGTCGTAACCCTGCCACCGGCTTCTCCAAGATATGTTTTCTTTCTGATGCCTCTATCGTTGCTGCTTGTGAAATAGAACAATGGCCATTGGCCGCGTTCAAGAACAGCGATTGCATTTCTTCTGCTTACCTCAAGACTATTGCTCAATACTATGCCCATAACGTTTGCGCGCACTTCATCAGCACTGATGCCACAAATCCTTGCTCGCTGTTCGGCATCATTTATATCACGCAATTCATATTCGCACCAGCCTTTCATGTGTTTAAGAATATCAGACTGCTCACCATTCCAACATCTTCCAGAAGCTGGGTACATTAATTCTCCAGAAAACGGATTTTGAATAGCATAGACCATACCTTGATGCGTCATAGCATTGGGAGCTGTAGCATCTGTACTTTTCCAATAATCCTTATCATTATCAGGATTACCATATCTTGCGTTCATGCCTTCTGTTCTCTCCAGCTTGAACGGATTCCAGTTGGGTTGTCGGCTATAAACGACAATATGGTCGGTAGCAGCAGGGATGCCTTTGCTATCGTTTCGCGGAGAGTAGGTCTTCTGCCAAATGACATTGCTCACAAAGCAGTCTTCACCAAATATCTCGTTCATCATCAGACGAAGTGATGCTTGCTCATTGTCGTCGCATGAAATGAATATCACGCCATCCGGTCGAAGCATCTTGCGCATCAGAGCGAGTCGGGGATACATCATGCACAACCATTTGTCATGACGGCTCAAGTCCTCACCCTGTTTCCCGACCACCTTGTTAATCCAATCGCGTGTCCGTGGATCATTGCAGTCGTCAGCATAAGTCCATCTCTCGCCCGTATTATAGGGTGGGTCGATATAGATACATTTCACCTGCCTTTCTAACCGAGGAAGCAGTGCTTTCAGACTTATCAGATTATCTCCATATACTATCATGTTTCCATTTTCACTCGAGAGTCCTTCCTCACGACCGCGCTCTTCGGTATAACCATACCGAAGCCCCAATGTGTGAAATGGCACTCGCGAGTGATAAGTTACAACCTTATCTTTCCCGATCCAATTAAGTATTGGCATATCCTTGTCATTTTAAATTATGGCCGCAAATATAGCACTTTTTTTCGAAACTTAAAGCATTATTTTGGAGAAATAACCAATATTTTAACGATAATTCATTACTAAGCCTATAAAATTCAAATTAATCGTGAATAAAAGTACATACACGACAAAAACAGCCAGAACAAAAGGTATCGTCCTGGCTGTTTTGTAACGGCTGGTTTATTTCACCACCACCTTCACGCTCTTTTCGCCAATCTTGACGATGGCGGTGGTGCCGGAGGGGAGATTGTTGATGATGCTGGCTGCTTCGCTTTGTTCAGCAGCCGAGCCGATGAGCTTGCCATCGATGGAATAGACATCGATGCGGCCAGCGGGCGATGTGTACTCGAGGGTTTCGATGGATTGTTCATCCAGGGGAACGACTTCCTTAAAGTTCTTCCAGGGCTCAGCAGCCTTGTATGCATCGACTGAAACGGCGGGGACGTGGAGAATAGAATAGTCGATGTAGGAATCCAAGAAAGCATCACTATTTGTAGAAGGCACATTCTCAGCAAGACAATAAACATCCAATAAATCTGGGCATTTGGCAAAAGCTGTTTCTGATATTAAGTTTACAGAACTCCCAAGTGTGACAGAGTTCAGATTGCTGCAGCCGGAGAAAGCAGAATTCCTTATAATCTCCACGCTATTGGGGATAGTGACAGAAGTCAGGCTAACACAGCCGGAGAAAGCCGATACTCCAATTATAATCATGCTATTGGGGATGGAGACGAAGGTTAGATTGCTACAGTCGGCTAAAGTATAATTCGCCGTCGATGTCACGTTGTCGGGAAATGTGAAGGTGGACAAGCCAGTACATCCGCTGAAAGCATAACTAAGTATTTTTGTCACGCTGTTAGGTATAGTGATAGAGGTCAGACTGCTACAATTGGAGAATGCAGACCCTCCAATTAATGTCACACTGTTGGGTATGGTGACGGACGTCAGGTTGGTACAACTGTAAAATGTTTGTAGTTCTATTGACGTCACGCCGTTGGGGATGGTAATTGAGGTTAAGCTTCTACATCTTTCAAAAGCATGAGCACCTATTGATGTCACGCTATTAGGGATGGTGACGTAGATCAAATCAACACAATTTTTGAAAGCCGATTCACCTATTGATGTCACGCTGTTGGGGATGGTGATCGAGGTCAGGCTGGTACAGTCGTAGAAAGTATTACATTCAATCGATGTTACGCTATTGGGTATGATAATGCTAGTAAGGCTATGACAGCTTGTGAAAGCCGATTCACCAATTGTTGTCACGCTGTTGGGAATGGTGACAGAGCTAAGGCTGCTGCAGTAGGAGAAAGTACCTTCTCCAATTGATGTCACGCTGTTGGGGATGGTGACAGAGCTAAGGCTGCTGCAGTAGGAGAAAGCTCTTCCTCCAATTGATGTCACGCTGTTGGGGATGGAGACAGAGGTAAGGCTGCGGGATTCGTAAAAAGCTTTTTCTCTAATTGATGTCACGCTATATTCCATTCCATCAAAGGTTATTGAGGTTGGAATAATCACACTACCAGAATATCCATTGGGATTACTTGTCACTTCTGCACCTTTATTTTTTGAAATAATGTTATAATAGATGCCATCAATCTCCACAGCATCAGCGCTTGCTGCGAATGGCAGCAAGATTGTCAAAAGGGAGAGTAAAAGAGTCTTCATAAATATTTAAAGTTTTGAAGTTAGTATTTAGTATGGATGAAAGGAGAAGAACATCTTCCACAATCATGCTGCAAAGATAGGCTATTTTCGCAGGTTTTACAAGTATTTTAGCAACTTTTTTGAAAGATGGTTAAAAATTTTCTCATCTTCGTCGGTGGAGTATATCCCAAAACTTCGAATGGCAAATCTACGAATTTCGAATAGAATGCCCACATCCATCCTTCACTCCTCAATCATCACCTTCGCAAACTTGCTATAATACGGGTGATGGCGGTAGTCGTAACCCGAGCCGATGGGGAGCGGATGGGAGTGATGGGAGCGGATGGGAGCGGATGGGAGTGATAGGAGCGGATGGGAGCGGATGGGAGCGGATGGGAGTGATGGGAGCGGATGGGAACTATGGAGCAGCTGTGCTCATCGTCCATTGTTCCCATTATTCGCATTGTTCGCATTATTCGCATTATTCCCCGCGTCCCCATTATTCCCCGCGCTCCCCGCTCCGCCGCGGCCATTGCCGCCGCGGGGATAGTTGCCATTGAGGTATCCCAGGCCATGCTGGTCGCGCCATTCGCGGCGGGCTTGGGACATCTGCTCCTTGATGCCGCCGTGCTCGAGGAAGTCCTTCTTGAACTTTTCGATGAGGTTCTTCAGCAGGTAATCGGTCTGGTGGATGAGGACGAGGGCGATGTTCGCCAGGGTGATGTCGTCGCGATTCTCGCACACGCGCTGGTAGTCGATGGTGTTCGAATGTTCCTTGCACCACTTTCGGGCGGAGTTGCACTTCTCGCTGCTGGCATCCCAAATCTGATTGCCGTGGTTGCGCAGATAGTCCTCGTAGTCCTCCTGCAGCTCCTTGAGGCTGGCTTTGGCCACGTTGACCAGCTTGATGCAAGCCTCCATCGAGGTGGTGCCCGTTTCCACGCCCTCGGCAATGTTCTGCTTCCCCGAACGCGCCGCCTGCTTCATCTGATCGACCGTGCGGTCGCCTATCGTCGGCAGGTAATGCTCCACGAAATAGACGGTGATGTCGTAGATGCATTCCGCTTTCTTGAAGGCGAAGAGGTTCTTGTAGTCGCCTTTCGGGGCGAGGAAATTGCTATCCATGGGTTTGGGGGGTGTTAGAAGGTTAATTTTTTAGGGGTTATGGGAGGGGATGGGGGGGGATGGGAGGGGATGGGAGGGGATGGGAGGGGATGGGA
>JAEEGJ010017758.1_pt1 | contig 16013 bp, 10 predicted proteins | sample 8958761 | NCBI WGS metagenome assembly JAEEGJ01 (sample SAMN16246546, study PRJNA631951) | gut metagenome | biome: gut microbiome; feature: rumen; material: RS-attached | host: Bos | place: Iran: Karaj | collected 2018-10
GAGCCCGAGTTCTGGGCCCATGGCGGGTATTCCGAGGCCTTCAAAGGCGGATGGAAAGCGTTCTACGGCGAGGATTGGCGTCCGCAGGACGAGTCTCCTGAAGCGACCTATCTCTCCTCAAAACTGAAGTATCACCTGTATTACCGGGCCCTGGACGAGGTCTGCTCCTATGCGAAGGAGTACGGCCGCTCGCTGGGCCGGGACATCAAATGCTACGTCCCCACGCATTCGCTGGTGAACTATTCGATGTGGGAGATCGTCTCGCCCGAGGCGTCGCTCGCGTCGATGGACTGCATCGACGGATACATCGCCCAGGTATGGACCGGAACCTCCCGGGCGCCGGACTACTTTGACGGAGTCCGCCGCGAGCGGGTGTTCGAGACGGCTTACCTGGAATACGGGTGCATGGCCTCGATGACGGCCCCGACCGGCCGCCGCGTCTGGTTCCTGACGGACCCGATCGAGGACGCCACCCGGGACTGGACCGATTTCCGGCGGAACTACCAGGCGACCTTCGCGGCCCAGCTGCTGTACCCGCAGATCGACACCTACGAGATCATGCCCTGGCCGGAACGCATCTACGAGCGGCCTTACCCGGCCGGTCCGGGTTCGGACGAGCGGATCCGCATCCCGAAGGATTTCGCGTCGATGATGCAGGTGATGACGAACGCCCTGCAGGAAATGCCCCTGTCCAGGAATACCCTGGACGGCTCCTCGGGCATCTCAGTCCTGATGGCCAACTCCTTGATGTTCCAGCGGTTCCCGGTCCACGAGGGCTATGAGGACCCGCAGCTCTCGAACTTCTTCGGCCTGGCCCTGCCGCTGCTTAAGCGCGGCGTTCCCGTGGGCATCACCCACATCGAAAACCTGGGCTATCCGGAGGCGCTCAAGGACGTGAAGGTCCTCCTGATGACCTATGCCAACATGAAGCCGATGGATCCGGCTGCGCATACGCACCTGGCGGACTGGGTCCGCGCCGGCGGCCTGTTGATTTATAACGCCACGGACACCGATCCTTTCCAGGAGGTCCGCGAATGGTGGAATATAGGGGAAAACACCTATGCTGCCCCGGCGGACCATCTGTTCGGGCTTCTGGGCATTGAGCCGGGAGCCGGGGAGGGCGTGTATGACTGCGGACAGGGCAAGCTATGTATCCTGCGGCACGATCCGAAGGAATACGTGCTGGAGGCGGGAGGGGATTCTTTGCTGCTGGACGCTGTGGAAAGTTTGTACGGTCCGCTGGAGCGGAAGAATCACTTCGTCCTGGACCGTGGCCCCTACAAGATCTCAGCCGCCCTGGACGAAAGCGTTTCCGAAGATTCCTACGTGCTGGAAGGCTCTTTCATCGACCTGTTCGATCCTGCGCTCCCCGTTTTGGCGCGGAAGGAGGTCGCTCCCGGCTTCCAGGTCTTCCTGTACGATCTTCGGAAGGCCCCTAAGGCCCCTGCCATCCTCGCCGCCGCGAGTCGTGCCTATGAGATCCATCGTACGGCCCGCACCTTCTCCTACGTTTGCAAGGCCCCTGTGGAAACTATGAACGTCACCCGCATTCTCCTTCGCCGGAAGCCTTTGAGTGTCCTGGTGGACGGGCAGAAAGCTTCCGACTGCGATTGGGATGACACCTCTCACACCCTCTTCCTCCGTTTCCCCAACAACCCCGACGGCGTCCGCGTGGAAATCCGGTGGTAAATCGTATCTCTGTTTTGTTTGCCCCATAAAAAAGAGTATCTTTATAGCTGGTATTCGTTGGCCAGAAATGAAGATAGTGACTTCATATTCTGTTAAGCTTAGGCAAGCACCCACTTGCCTCAAGGATACACTTGTGAAGTATCGGGAAGCCGTAGATTGGTTCATCGGTATTGTGGACGCAGAGTGGAATGCTTATGCTGAATGTGCTAACAATCAGATGGCTGTCCGGGTGAGTGAGAAGCTTTGCGTTAAAACTGCAAAGAATGAGAGTCCGAAGTATGCTTTTTCCGATTTTTTCTACAAGTTCCCCTCTTACCTTCGCAGGGCAGCTATTGCGGAAGCCTTCCGCCTTGTATCGTCTTATCATTCTGGACTGGATAACTGGAATGATCTTCCTGCTTCGGAACGGGGGAGGAGACCTACCTTTCCTAAAGCCGGTTATGTTTATCCGGCTATGTATCGTGGCAATTGTTTTGTCCGGACTGGAACTTATAGCGCCCGAATCAAAGTCTGGACACGCAACACATGGGATTGGCTAGACGTCAAACTCAGGAAAGGCGATGTGGACTACATTCTCCGCCGATGCTCGAGCAGAAAAGAATGTGTCCCAACCCTTCGTCAACGTGGGAAGGTTTGGAGCCTTGATTTTTCTTTTGAAGAGAGTGTTGCACTCGCAGATCCAAAAGATATTGAAACCCAGCGCATCTTGTCGGTCGATTTAGGCCTGAACAGTGCGTGTGTTTGTTCCGTGATGACCTCGGACGGCACGGTCGTTGGCAGGCGCTTTCTGCACTTACCTTCAGAATACGACCATCTTAGGCATTGCATAGGATACATCAAACATGCACAGCAGTCAGGGGCCAGGCGTATGCCTGGACTGTGGGCAAAGACAAAGGGCGTGAACGCAGACATATCCGTCAAGACAGCCCGGTTTATTGTCGATACCGCCATGATGTTTGGAGTTGATACCATTGTTATGGAGGTATTGGATCTCAAGGGGAGAAAGCGTGGTTCTAAAAAGCAACGACTGTCCCTGTGGAGAGCGAAATATGTGCAGTCGCTGGTCGAAGTCAAAGCTCATCGTGCAGGCATTCGGATTAGTCGTGTCTGCGCATGGAATACCAGTCGTCTAGCTTTTGACGGTAGTGGCCGTGTCTTGCGGGGAGGAGAAACAGCGAAGGTGGGTAATAACTACTCCCTTTGCGAATTCCCGAACGGGAAGGTCTATAACTGCGACTTGAACGCCTCATACAACATTGGAGCGAGATACTACATTCGCGAAATCCTGCGTAATCAGTCCGAGAGGACAAGGTTGGCCCTGACGGCAAAAGTTCCGTCACTCGCCAGGAGAAGCACCTGCACCCTGTCAGACCTTAAAGATTTGCGTGCGGCACTGGTGGCTTAGTCCGTCCAGTTTGTTGAGCGTATAATGTCGGGTAAGACGAGGGAGTCCGATCCGTCTCAAGCGGAACATAGAGAAGTTCTATGCAATAGGATGCCTATTAGGCGCAAGTCTATAGGAGGCTTCACCTGCCGACCTCTTGCCTGTAATCCTTATCGGATAAGGCTATTTCAAAAAAAAAGACTTGAATTCTAAAATTCAAGTCTTTTGGAGTGAGGACAACTGGATTTGAACCAGTGACCTCTTGCCTGTCAAGCAAGCGCTCTAAACCAACTGAGCTATGCCCTCGTTCAATTGGGATTGCAAAGATATGAATTTATTTTTTATCTCGCAAGAGTGGAAGTCGGTTTTTTTGGTTTTCTGATGAATTACCATATTCCATAGTAGTCAAGAGAAATGCTGTCTGGTATACAAATGTTTGCGGGCGGTTTGTTGGGATAGTGTAAAGAATTGTCTATCTTTGGTTCTTGGAGAACAATCAAATCGAACGAACCATGAGAAAGAGCATCCTGACCGTTTTGGTAGCTACGGTGCTCGTCGCCGCCTGTTCGGCGGGCGAGGGCTGGGTGAAAGTGGACGGAAACAAGTTCGTGGACCCGCAGGGGAAGGAAATGGTGTTCCGGGGCCTGTGCTTTTCGGACCCGGTGAAGCTGGTCCGGGACGGGCAGTGGAACGAGCGGTACTTCGCTGAGGCCGCCGACTGGGGCGCGAACGTCGTCCGTTTCGCCGTGCATCCGACGAACCTGAATGCGATGGGCTGGGAGGAGACCTTCCAGGCCATGGACCAGGGGATCGCCTGGGCCAAGCAGTACGGGATGTACGTGATCATGGACTGGCATTCCATCGGCAACCTCAAGGAGGAGAAGTACACCTCGCCGATGTACAACACCACGAAGGCGGAGACCTTCAAGTTCTGGCGCACCGTCGCGCAGCGCTATAAGAACGAGCCCACGGTGGCGCTTTACGAGCTCTTCAACGAGCCCACGGTAACCGGTACGGGCGAGTGCACGTGGGACGAATGGAAAGAACTGCAGGAGCAGATCATCGACACAGTCCGGGTCCATAACCCCAATGCGGTGTGCCTCTGCGCCGGTTTCAACTGGGCGTACGACCTCACACCGGTGGCGGAAGCGCCCATCGACAGGCCCAATGTCGCTTATGTTTCCCATCCTTATCCGATGAAGCGTTCCGAGCCGTGGGAGCCGCAGTGGGAGAAGGACTTCGGCTTCGTGGCCGACACCTATCCCGTCATCTGCACGGAGATCGGCTTCTGCCTCGAGGACGAGCCCGGCGCCCACATCCCGGTCATGTCCACGGACGTGTACGGCGAGCATATCACGAAGTACTTCGAGCAGAAGGGCATCTCCTTCACGGTCTGGTGCTTCGATCCCAACTGGGCCCCGATGCTGTTCAGCGACTGGGGCTTCACGCCCACCACGCAGGGCCGTTTCTTCAAGGCCTACCTGCAGAATCAAGCAAAATGAACACACAAAACCTTTGCATATGAAAAAGACGGAAACCTTTGACGAGCGCGGTACGTATGTCGCTCCGTCCGCGCGGGTTGTCGAAACGAAGCAGGAGTATTCATTCCTGGTATCCAATCTCGAACCCATCGACGGTGGGGACGATCCGGACATTGACTGGTAAAAAGGAGGATGGCATGAAGCACTTGGCCTTTATCTTCGGGATGGCCGCCCTCATGGCGGTGTCCTGCTCCGTCCGGGAGGAGAATTTCAACGCAACCGATGCGAACGCCCCGGTTTTCCGCGCCACCTTCGAGCAGCCGGCCGACGCGGGCACGAAAGTCTTTGTCAATGAGGACCTTCTGCTCCGCTGGAACGCTGACGACCGGGTGAGCCTCTTCAACAAGACCACCGCCAACCAGCAGTACCGCTTCCTGGGCGTTACCGGCGACAGCGAGGGCGAATTCGAAATCGTGGGCGAGCCCGGCACGGGCGCCGCGATCCCGTACGTCATCTCCGTCTATCCCTACCAGGAATCCACCGCGATCACCGCGGGCGGCGCCCTGGCGGTCACCCTGCCCGCCACGCAGGCCTACGCCCCGCATTCCTTCGGCCCCGGCGCCAATACGATGGCCGCCCTTTCCGCCGATGAGGACCTGCAGTTCAAGAACCTCGGCGGCTACCTCCGGGTCAGCCTCTATGGCGCAGGCGTCCAGGTTTCCTCCCTCACCCTGCAGGGCAACAAGGGAGAGAAGATCGCCGGCAAGGCGACCGTGTCCATGACCTCGGCCGGCCTGCCGTCCATCGCCATGGCCGACGACGCGACGACCGCCATCACCCTGACCTGCGCGGAGCCGGTCGCCCTCGGGGCGACGGAGGCCGAAAGCGTGGACTTCTGGTTCGTGGTCCCGCCGGTGACCTTCAGCGAGGGTTTTAACGTGACTGTCAATGGGGACGCATTCCAAAAGGCCACGTCCAAGCCCGTCACCATCGCGCGGAACCACCTGTCCAAGATGGCGCCGGTGGAGGTCGCGGCCCAGCCTTCGGCCGCCATGACCTTCCGCATCTCCCACCTGTGGCTCTGGGGCGGCACCGGTCCCCAGTACGGCGGAACCAAGGTCATCGACCTGCTTGCCAAGCCCGACTACTTCAACAAGGACGACGGCCGCGGCGTCACGGCCCTCGCGGACAACTATTACGTGCTCCAGCCCGACGGCACGTTCGTGAACTACGCCGGCGAGGACGGCCGCAACTGGTGGTTCGTCTATTCCGGCAGCGTGAATCCTCAGAACGGCAAGGATTTGGACCTCAGGAAGTTCTATGATGTCCTGCCGCTCTCCACGGGAAGCTATGCCATAGACGGGACCACCGTGACCTTCACGAAGGCCGACGGCGCCACCACGCAGGCCACCCTCGTGGGCCCGGGCACCTATGACATGCCGAACTCCAGCCCGGTCAAGAGCGTGACGATCGAGACGCAGGCCCTGATGTTCACCATCACGGGCGGCGTGGAAAACTGGGACAACAACATCATGTATACCGATTACCACGCCATCGCCGGCAATCCCAAGGCCCTCTTCATCGAGATGGAGGTCCTCCCGAACGGCTTTGTCGTACCGGAGGCGTCCAAAACGACGGACGCCGACTTCAAGTATGAACCGCCGAGCTTCGACTGGACCTCGCTGCCCGGCAAGTGGAATGTCTATGGCAACAATAGCACGAAGGATGGTCTCTGGGTACTCGGCGGTTCCGGCTCCGATCCGGGCTTCGTGAGCCCGATCGACAAGAACTGGGACTGGGATGGTACCATCTATAAAGAGTCCGACAATGAACTCATCATCAAGGTGACGGGCTTCACGGGAACCGGCGCAACGGGCACGACCAACTGGTGGGCCGGCGCTGACGGCGGCTTCTGGGACTATATCTTCAAGAGCACGTCTTATCCCGACTACGACGGCACGGACCTGTCCAATTACTATGACCAGATCCCGAAGGGCGAGAAGGAGTTCTCCGTCGATATCGCCACGCAGACGGTCACCCTGGGCAATGGCCATCAGGCGAAGTTCCTGACACCGGGTACCCACAAGTTCGTGAATAACAAGACTCTGGTGATTCCGACGGACTGCTTCGGTCTCCAGTTCCACCTCAATGATTATCCGGTCGAAAAGACGGACTATCAGTACAAGGACATCGACCGTTTCCTGTTCGCTCCGCTGGAGTACATCATCATCTTCGAGAAGACCGAGTAATCAACTCCGGCTGAACGCTTTGCTATAGGGAAGCCCTCAGCCCGCCAACCCGAGGCGGCTGAGGGCTTCGGTGTAGTCGGGGATCTGGAAATGGGAGAGGTCCATGACCTCGGCGGCCGGGTGCGCGGTCGTCAGGGCGACGACCGTCGTGCCGGCGGCCATCGCGGACCGCAGGCCGTTGAAGCTGTCCTCGAAGGCGATGCAGTCGGCCGGGGCGGCGCCCAGCAGCTCGGCGGCCTTCAGGTAGCAGTCCGGGGCCGGCTTGCTGCGGGTGATGTCCTCCGCGGTGACGATCCGGTCGAAGAGGGCGGTGAATTCCGGACGGGTCCGGAAAACGTTGCTCATCTTGGGCTGGTTGCTGCTGGTGACGACGGCGGTCCTCAGGCCCATCTCCCGGAGGGCGCGGATAAACGCGACCGTCCCTTCCACATAGGGGAAGTCCATCTGGGCCTCGAAGGCGTCCAGGCGGGCCGTCAGGCCTTCGCGCTCCGCCTCGAGCGGGCCGCTGAACCACTTGTCGTAGATCTGGGTCAGCGTCTGCCCCTTGATGGCGTCCTCCAGGCCCGGCCGGTCCGGGTAGTACCGGCGGAACTCGCTTCCCCAGAAGCGGGTGTACTGCGGTTCCGTATCGAAGATGACCCCGTCCAGGTCGAAGAGTGCGGCTTTGAATCTCGTCATAGGACCGATGCGTTTGAATCCGGCTGCGAAGATACGGTTTTTCGTTGGATTATCGCGGTTTATCCTTATATTTGCTTCATGCGTACCAAAAGAATCCTCGTTTCCCTCCTGTCCCTCGCGGCCGCCGCGCTCACCGCGTGGGCCGGCCCCTACGGAACCTATTACCGCAACCTGCCGGCCGCCGTGGCCGGGAAAATGGCGGAACCCCAACTGCCGGCCATCCCGGACAACTCGGTGAGCCTCACGGAGTTCGGCGGCGTCGGCGACGGCCTCACGGACAATACCCAGGCCTTCGCCAAGGCCATCAGCGCCCTGCAGAAGCTGGGCGGCGGGCACCTCGTCGTGCCGGCCGGCGTCTTCGTCACCGGGCCCATCTCCCTGAAAGACCACATCGACCTGCACCTGGAGCGGAACGCGATGATCCTCCTCACGCCGGACCGCGCCGCGCACCTGAAGGACGGCAAGGCCGTGCCGGGCATCACCGCCAGCAAGCGGACGGACATCAGCATCACGGGCGAAGGCATCATCGACGGAAACGGCGAATGGTGGCGCGGCGTGAAGCGCACGAAAGTGAGCGACACCGAATGGAACGCCTTCAAGCGCATGGGCGGCACCGTCACCCCGAAGGGCGACCTCTGGTATCCCTTCGACCTCAAGGCCTTCGGCAACATTGCCGATACCTATGAGGCCCAGGAGAAGATCCGGACGCACCTCGTCCGCTTCACGGACTGCGAGCGCGTCCTCGTCCAGGGCGTCACCCTCCAGAACTCCCCGAAGTTCCACTTCGTGCCCCAGCGCTGCAAGGACGTCATCATCGACGGCGTCACCGTCCGCTGCCCCTGGAACGCGCAGAACGGCGACGGCATCGACATCGGCCAGTGCAAGAACGTCCTCATCGTCCGGAACACCGTGGACGTGGGCGACGACGGCATCTGCATGAAGGGCGGCGCGGGCGCCGCGGCGCTCAAGGACGGCCCCTGCGAGAACATCCTCATCGAGGACAACACCGTCTTCCACGCCCATGGCGGCTTCGTCATCGGCTCCGAATTCTCCGGCGGCATGGTCAACATCGTCGTGCGGAACAACACCTTTTCCGGGACAGACACCGGCCTGCGCTTCAAGAGCGCGCCCGAGCGCGGCGGCAAGACGGAAAACATCTGGATCTCAGACATCTACATGTCCGACATCCAGGGCGAGGCCGTCGTCTTCGAGACCTCCTACGCGGACCGCCCCGTCGGCCGCGACGATGCCATGGCCGCGGAAACGGAGAACTTCCTGCCCAATTTCCAGGACATCCACATCGCCCGCGTGACCTGCCGCGACGCCCGCGTCGGCGTCAAGGCCTCCGGCACGCTGCAGATGATCCACGACATCACCCTGGAAGACTGCCTCTTCTTCTATACGGAAGAAGCATCCCAGGTCGACGACGCCGGGATGCTTCAGCTGAAAAACGTCCGTTTCGAGACCTACAGATAGTCCTCGAAATACATCGTCACCTTGTCCATCAGATGGATCCGGCGCCGGCCGCCCACATTGTGCGGGTCCGTCGGATAGGGGAAGTAGTCCACCTGCACGTTGTTCTTGATGCACTCCTCGATGAAGCTGAGCGAGTGCTCCCACACGACGGTGCTGTCCACGGCGCCCTGGCAGATCAGGAGCTTGCCCTTGAGGTCCTTCGCCTTGTTGATGAGGCTCGTCTTCGCAAATCCCTCGGGGTTCGTCGCTTCCGTGTCCATGTAGCGCTCGCCGTACATGATCTCGTACCACTTCCAGTCGATGACCGGACCGCCGGCGACGGCCACCTTGAACACGTCGGGATAGTTGGTGATGAGGCTGATGGTCATGAAGCCGCCGTAGCTCCAGCCGTGGACGCCGATGCGGTCCTTGTCCACATACGGCTTTTCCATCAGGCGGCGGAGGCCGGCGATCTGGTCGGCCATCTCGGCCTGGCCGCACTGGCGGTTGATCGCGCGCTCGAATTCAGCGCCCTGGTTGGAGGTGCCGCGGTTGTCCTGGACATACACGAGGTAGCCCTTCTGGGCCATCAGCATCTCCCACATCCGCACGCCGCCCATCCAGCTGTCCTGCACCATCTGGGAGTGCGGGCCGCCGTACACGTACACGATCACCGGGTACTTCTTCGCCGGGTCGAAATCCTTCGGATAGTAGAGGCGGTAATAGTTGTCGAACTTCCCGTCGGCGCTCGGGACGGTGCCCAGCTCCACGGCGCAGGAGGCGAAGTCCTTGAGCGGGTCGCCCGCCTCGAAGAGCTTCTGCGTGCTCTTCCCGTCCGTGCTCCGGAGCAGCGTCACGCCCGGGGTGTCCAGGTTCGAGTAGCGGTCGAAGAACCAGGTGCAGGCGCCGTTCATGGACACATTGTGCCAGCCGCGCTCCGGCGTGAGGGCCACCGGCTTGCCGATCTTCGCCTTCTCGAGGGCCTTCTTCGCCGGCGCCTTGACGCTCACCTTGTAGAGGTGGTTCTCGACGGGGGAGACCTCGGCGGAGGTGTAGAACACGTTCACGCCGTCGTTGCCCACATACTCGACATCCGCGTCGACGGGGGTGAGTCGGCGGATATTGCCCAGGGTATCAAGCAGATACAGGTTGCGGAAGCCGTCGCGGAGGTCCGTCCGGTAGACCATGAGGTCCTTGCGGCCCTTGAGAAAGCGGACTGGGTCCAGCGGCTCCACCCAGCGCTCGTCGTCCTCCGTCAGGAGCGTGCGGACGAACTCGCCGGTGGCGGCGCAGTACTGGTTCAGCTTCATGTGATGCTGGGTGCGGTCCAGGACCTGCACATAGACGGACTTGTCGTCCGGGGACCAGCTGATGTTCGTGAGGAAGCGCTCCGGCGTGAACTCCGGGACGTTCAGGTACACGGTGCTGCCCTTGTCCAGGTCGTAGATGCCCAGGGACACGATTTCCGAGTCCATCCCGTTCATCGGGTACTTGATGAGCTGCAGCTCGCCGGTGCGGGTGCGGATGTTGAGCAGCGGGAAATCCGTCACGCGGGACTCGTCCTTGCGGTAGAAGGCGAGCTTCCGGCCCGACGGGGCCCAGAAGATGCCGCCGTTGATGCCGAACTCGTTCCGGCTCACGGACTGCCCGTAGACGATCTCGCGGTCGTTGGAGACGGCCACGGCGACCGTGTCCTTGCCGTCGGTGATGTACAGGCTGTTGCCCACGTTGAGGGCTCTCCAGCCCTGCGGCGCCTGCGGAACCTCCAGGTTCTCGTCGATGCGGGCGGTGGCCCACTGCCGGCCTTCCTGGAAGCGGTATTCGTTGTCATTGACCCAGGAATAGTACCGGTTTTCCGGGGACAGGCGGCCGACGATGGCGTTTTCCATCGTCAGCATCCTGCCGTCATGCGCCGGGTGCGTGCCGATCACGCGCGGCTGGCCAAAAAGAACGCCGCCCACGAGGGTGGCGCCCAGAAGAAGGAGATGCTTTCTCATAAGAAGACCTGTTCTGCGGAGGCGTCGATGGGAAGCCGGTTGTTCGGCTCCGTCACGGGCTCGCTGTTGTCGATGGTGTCCACGATGGCGCGCTCATAGCCGCGCCAGGGGAGGGCGCCCTTGTATTCCTTGTAATGGACGGTCACCCGCTGGCCGGTGAGCTGCTGGAGCTGCTCGGCGACGGCCTTGTCGGCCACGGAGAACTTGAAGATCTTGGACTGGACGGAGCCGTTCACGGAACCCTTGGCGCCGTAGCCCGAGAGGATCATCTCGCCCTCGTAGGTTTTCCAGATGTAGCCGGTGTAGGTCAGGGAATTCAGCTCGCCGGTCTTGGTGCCGTCGCTGAACACCCAGAAGAACTTGTAGTAGCCGAAGGCCGCGCCCGCCAGGAGGAGGATCACGATGACCCAGGCGATGATTTTACCTGCTGTCTTTGCCATAGTAAAAGTGTTTATTCAATCCACAAATATAACGAATCGGGGCGGAAACGCCAAGCGCGCGGCCTAGAATCCGCGCCCGTGCTTGATCCAGAGCTTTTCCTCCAGCTCGTTCCAGCGCTTCGCGCACTGCTCGTAGATCTGCGCGGTATAGGCGTTGAGGGCCGTCGGGGACGGGTTCTTCTCCAGGAGGGGCAGGCCCTCGAAGGCGACGTCCTCCATCTCGAGGATGAGCTTCTCGAAGTCGTCCTTGTTCTTCTGCCAGGCGACGGTGCCGAGGCGGTTCGGGCGGCGGAAGGTCCACAGGACGCAGTCCGGGACGTACTGCTTCTGGCCGCAGTTGTCGAAGGCCGCCGGGAGGGCCGTGCCGCCCGCGAAGATCGGGATGCGCGGGCTCTCGGCGGGGTTGTCCACGCCGTACCAGAGGATGCCGCCCAGGGCGTCCGGCAGCCAGTTCCGGAGCTGGAGCACCGTGGAGTAGGAGCACCAGCACACGGCCAGGGTGCGGACGAACTCGACCGTGCCCGGAGCGATGGTGTTCAGCGTGTTGCGGGTGTCGGCGACGAGCCACGGGTTCGCGACGGGGCTCACGAGGGTGTCGCCCTTGGCATTGACCATCTTCCAGTCCTTGCACATGTCGTACTCCGTGCCCTCGTAGGTGCCGCGGAGGAGCTTGAACACCTCGCGGGCGCTCACCTTGTGCTCAGGCTTGATGCTGAAGGGGAGGTCGGGATCGTCCATGGACAGGCCCAGGGACGGCGCCAGCTCGTTGAAGACGAACCAGTCGCGGATGGCGAAGTTCTTGCCCTTCGCGCGGGGAACGTTGTACGCCTTGAACCATACGAAATCGCCCTGGCCGTCCCAGAGGCCGTATTCCTTCGCCACGGCTTCCACATTGTCGGAGGCCATGAAATGGTCCTTGTCGCTTCGGTCGATCCTGCCGATGCGCGGGATGTTGCAGGAGATGGACACCTCGTCGTCCGGGACGCGCTGGGCCACCCACACGGCGCCCACCTTGTCGCGGCCGCAGCCGACGATCTCGAAGGCCCATACTTCGTTCTTGTCCGCCACGGTCAGGCACTCGCCGGTGTCGCCGTAGCCGTATTTCTCGGCGGTTTCGCCCATCAGGCGGATGGCGTCGCGGGCGTTGTCGCAGCGCATCAGCGCGAGCCGGGAGAGCTCCTCGATGAGGAACATCGCATCCTTGTTGATGAGGGTGTCCGGGCCCGTGAAGGTGGACTCGCCCATGGCGAGCTGCTTCTCGTTCAGGCAGGGATAGCCCGTATTGACATAGGCGTAGGTGTGGCGGACTTCCGGAATCTCGCCCACCTTCTTGACGCCGGTGGTGTCGCCCTTGAACTTCGTGTGCCGGAGGCCCTTGTACACCTCGAACACGTCGCCTTTCTTATGGTCGACGGCGGGTTCCATCGAGATCCAGGTGTGCGAGACGCCGTCGCAGGTGTGGGAAGTGATGACGGAGCCGTCCGTGGAGGCGAGCCGGCCCACCATGATGCTGGTGCAGCTTTCGGGCTCGTAGCCGTCGGGGTAGATGCTTTGCGCCCGGGCGCCTGCGGAAACGGCCAGCGCCGCCAGGAGAAGGATAAAACGGGTGGTTTTCATGCGTGTCACATTACGTTCTTGCGAATGTACGCTTTTTCTTGCACTTGACCAATGAATTGGCTACATTTGCGTGACATGGGCGAGAAAGCGGAACATATCCGGGAGTTCGGGACGTGCTTCTTCGAGAAGTACGCGCAGATCGTGCTCTCCACGGTGCTGGGCCCCGCGTTCGAGCCGCTCGTGAACCGCGACCGCCCGGACCTCCAGTCGCCCGCCGGCCGCGCCGTCGGCATCGAGGTCACCCGGGCGATGGAGGAGAGCAAGGCCGCCGGCCTCGCGCTCATGCAGGACATCGCCGGCATCACGCGCGAACTCCCCGCCGACGACCGCGACACCATCCTCGAGAGCGGCTACTCCTTCGGCCTTCCCACCGGCAAGTACGTGGGCGTCAATGAATTGCCCTACTGGCGGATGGCCCTCCCGATGCGCCGCATCCTGGAAAGCAAGGTCTCCAAGGCCGCCAGCGGCTTCTACGGCCACTGGGACAACCTGGGCCTCTTCGTCTTCAGCAAGGACAACCTCTCCGAAGGCGAGGCCCTCAAGGCGATGAACTACACCATCAGCCTGCAGAAGAACAACGACATCCGCTACAACCGCCTCTTCATCGCCGACATCGACGACCTCTTCGTCTGCAACCTCGACGACGGCCTCACCGCCTCCTCCCGCCTCGCCCGCCACCGCCTCACCCAGGCCCAGCGCCGCACCTTCTTCCTCGAAGCCATCCGCAAGCAGCAAGGGAGGTAGAGGCTACTTGTCCTTTCGCCCGAACTTTCTTTCCGTCATTCCCGGCTCGACCGGGAATCTCCCTTGTCATTTCGACCGAGCGGAGCGAGCGGAGAAATCTGCGTAACGTTCCGCCAAACTGCCGCACGGGAAAGCCCGTTCTGTGCGCTGTGCCGGTGGTTGCGGTGCGCCGAAGGCCGATTACGGCCATAGGCGCACGTTAAGTGGCCTTGTATGGCTTTCTAGTGGGTGTTCTTGTGCGGCTACTTGACGAAGTGGGTTAGTGTAGTGGAAAGGTTGGGGGAAGGGCGCCTCCGGGGCCTTTTTGGCCCCTATCCGTCGATGACGGATGCGAGCGTTCCGCTCGCGGAGGCGCCCTTCCCCTTCAACTTGATTGGTAAGATGATGGAACCAGTTCAAGTTGTACCAGCCATTGGCGCAGGTGTATGGGTGTTTTGGCGCAGGTGAGGAAAAAGGGTGAGGACCTGCGCCAGTACAACGTACAGAACCGCGATTCACGGCGCAGGTCTCACCCCCAAAAAACCACCTGCGCCAAGAATGCTGTCCACCTGCGCCAGAAAACATGTTGACCTGCGCCAGTAAAGCCGGTGAACCTGTACCATTCAGGTTCCTCTTCTTGTTGTTTTGTATTAGTCATACCCTTGTCATTTCGGCCGAGCCAGGCCCTTTGTCATTTCGACCGAGCGGAGCGAGCGGAGAAATCTGCGTAGCGTTTCGCCAAACTGCCGCACGGGAGGAGCCTTTCTGCGTGCTGAGCCGCTGGTTGCGGTGCGCCATAGGCCGAAATCGGCCCTTGGCGCACGGCGGGTGGCTTTGAAGGGCCTCCCGGTTCGTGTCGATGTGCGGCAGTTTGGCGAAAGCGGGTTGCTGGCAGGCTTGAGAGTCTGTTGCCCGGTCGTTCATGGCCCATTCGCCGAGAAAACGGGCCAGTTCACCGATTAAAATCGTCATACAGGAAGCGTGTGCGTAGTTTTGTGCCGAAAACAAAACGAAGCACGCCATGAAACGCATCCTCCTTTTCCTCACCATCCTGCTGGTCCCGGTCCTCGCCCTGGCCCAGAACAACCGGAAAGAAATCGTCAAGACCGGGTGGAACATCGGCCTCCTGCCGGCGTTCCGGTATGACAACGACCTGGGGTTCCAGTTCGGGGCGCTCAGCCAGCTGTACCATTACGGGGACGGGTCGGACTATCCCAACTATCGGCACAAGGTGATGGCGGTCGCCAGCGTCTATTCCCGCGGCGCGAAGCAGTTCTCGCTGGATTATGACTCGAAGCACCTGCTAAGGAATATGCGGGTGACGGCTCATGCGGAGTACATGGACAATCCGCTGCACGGGTTCTTCGGGTTCAACGGCGCGGTGGCGCCGTACTATGCCGACTTGGACCGCCGGAAAGCGGCGGACGGCCAGGACGGGATCGCCTTCTATGCCGACGCCCAGCATCAGCTCACCGTTTCCCTGGATCTGCAGGGGAGGATTGCCGGCCCTCTGACCTGGATCGGGGGCGTGCGATATGCCTGGCAGGACTACCAGGACGTTTCCGTGAGCGTTTACGACGGGAAGCAGTCGCTGTTCCACCAGTATGTGGAGAACGGGCTGATTCCGGAGGCGGAGACCTGGGGCCACCGGGCCGAGCTCAAGGCCGGCCTGGTCTATGACACGCGCGATTTCGAGGCCAATCCGGCCCGGGGCCTGTACGCGACGGCCACGCTGACCGGCGGCGCCAGCTTCTCGTCCGAACGGAGCCTGTCGATGGTGCTCTCCTTCGACGTGCGCCAGTACCTGCCCGTCATCCCTTCCCGGCTGACGCTGGCCTGGCAGGTGAAAGGCGGAGGCCTCGTCGCCGGTTCCCTGCCGTTCTACGCCCTGCCGGCCTTCGACATGCGGGGAACCTTCGGAAGCCGCATCGTCGGGGCGGGCGTCCTCGGCGGCAGCCTGGACCTGCGGCTGCGGCTCGCGTCCTTCCAGGCCCTCAAGCAAAACTTCAAGCTGGGCCTGGTGGGCTTCGCCGACGCCGGCGGGGTCATCCGGCCGTACCGGCTGGACGCGCAGCGGCTCCTGGGCGGCTGCACCGTGGAAAAGACGCTCGACGGCGTGGCGCATGGACCATACCGAAGCGTGTACGACCCGGCCATCGCCGTCCGCGAGCGGCTGCATACCAGCGTCGGCGGCGGCTTCTTCTTCAGCATGAACCATAACTTCATCACCGCCGTCGAATTCGGCCATCCGCTGAACCCGCAGGACGGGACCATGGGCGTGTACATCAATCTCGGATTCT